>Ga0160460_100032_pt1 | contig 316932 bp, 299 predicted proteins | sample HID1973M_E6MG_FD_108238 | JGI IMG/M metagenome (GOLD analysis project Ga0160460, IMG submission 108238) | Enriched mosquito-associated microbial communities from UW Madison campus, WI, USA - HID1973M_E6 MG | ecosystem: Host-associated > Arthropoda: Insects > Digestive system > Unclassified ... | reverse complement strand
TAGTTATTTCAGTACCATAGAACGCGAGCGTTTTGATATTGATGGAAGTTACATATTCGATGAAGTAGATAACACCTTTTCAGGCGAAAACTTTGGAGTAGTTAACAAAAACAGAGGTGTAGGAAGTTATTACAACTACGGTAGAAACAGTTTAAACACTCAAATTTTGGCTTCTGAAATTAAAGTGGATCAGAATTTTAACAATCATGTTTTCTCTTGGGGGCTAAAATTTGATAAATCAAAATATAATGATCATTTAAACGAATACAATTATATAGATTCAGCTGGCTTCATATTGCCAAATAATTCAAAGAACATTTCTCTACAGAATGTAATCAACGTGGAGAATAACATCGATATTAAAAATTATAGCGCATATATTCAAGATAGTTATTCACTTTCAAATTATGCCGAACTGCAGTTGGGCGCCCGTGCAACATACAGTTCTTTAAGCGAGCAATTGTTAATTAGCCCGAGAATGTTAATTGCTTACCGGCCGAATTCCAATAACAAAATTTTAAGGTTTACCGCAGGTGTTTATAAGCAACCTCCATCATATAGAACAATCCGCGATTTTTCTGGCATTCTGAATATAAAACAAAAAGCGCAAAGTTCTTACAACACATCGCTTGGTTACGATTATGCTTTTGATGCTTTTGGAACCCGTTTAAAGTTCACTTCGGAAGCTTATTTTAAATATTCTGATCGGTTAATTCCTTACAAAATTGATAATCTGAGAATTAAATACTTAGCTAATGAAGTTTCAAGAGGATATGCCTATGGTGCTGATTTTAGTATAGGGGGGGAGTTTGTAAAAGATATGGTTTCATATTTTAGACTGTCGGTGATGCACGCTAATGAAGATATTATTAATGATAGCTATATTCAAAATGGCACAACTATTTATCCTGGCTACCTAAAACGACCAACCGATCAGCGTGTAAATTTTTCTATTTTCTTTCAAGATAGATTGCTAAATAGTCCCACCTATAAAGTGCACCTTAATGCACTTTACGGTTCTAGATTGCCCATTGGTCCCTCGCAATCAGCAAGATATTTAGATAAGTTTTTTATCCCATCTTATAAACGTGTTGATATTGGTTTCTCTAAAGATTTTCTTGATGACGCCGCATTACACAAGCCTAAATTTTTGGATAAAAATTTCAGCTCGGTAATTCTCTTTTTTGAGGTATTTAATATGCTGAATATTGATAACACCGTTTCTTATTTATGGCTGAAAGATGTGGATAACGTTCAGTATGCAATTCCAAATTATTTAACAGGAAGACAATTTAACTTAAAATTGATTGTTAAGCTGAAAAATTAACCAGAATTAACTTAGGATTTAGATACTTTAATATCCGTTGGTTGAAACCAACGGCAATGAATAGGAATCTCGCTAAACCATTGTTGGCTACTACTAGCGGTGGAAACCAACGGCGTTGAATATCGATGAGCTAAGACAGCATGCTATTCATTGCAGTCTGCTTTAGCTGACTGTTTCTTTAATTGGCGATTAAGGCTTTAGCCAAATTATAAAACTTGTATGGAAAGCCATCCTAAGAATTACAAACCCAGAGTAATCTAAACCCGACAAAAGCGAAAATACTTTTGATTAACCTATAAGGTTTTCAAAAACCTTATAGGTTTGAAAAAGATTGAAGCGTATGGCGGGACCACTGTAACCAAAAGACCACTGTTTTTGCTTTTCTAATAAATTAAATGCTCAAAATTAGGTTAAACGTTTTAATTACAAAAACTGCAATAAAACCACTGATTTCGGTTAGATTTTTAACAAAATTTAATTTTTTATGATACGATTTTGTAGGCAGAACTGCTTTAAAAATTTTACATTTACCGCCATAAAACATTATATAATAAGATGAAGCATAATTTTGGCGCAGGCCCTTGTATTTTACCTCAAGAAGTGTTTAAACAAGCTGCACAGGCAGTTTTAGATTTTAACGATGGATTATCGATTTTAGAAATTTCGCACAGAACAACCGAGTTTGAGGCCGTTGTTGCTGAAGCGGATAAGTTGGTAAAAGAATTATTAAATGTGCCATCGGGTTATTCCGTTTTATTTTTACAGGGCGGTGCGAGTTTGCAATTTGCAATGGTTCCGATGAATTTATTAGGCGATGGACAAACTGCAAGTTATTTAGATTCTGGCGTTTGGGCTACCAAAGCTTTAAAGGAAGCTAAATTTGTGGGCAATGTTAATGTTGTAGCATCATCAAAAGATTCGAACTATACCTTTATTCCAAAAGATTTCGAAATCCCTGCGGATAGCGCTTATTTTCACTATACTTCGAACAATACCATTTACGGAACAGAGCTTTTTGAAGTTCCTGAAACCCAGGTTCCTGTAGTTTGCGATATGTCGTCTGATATTATGAGCCGTGTAATTGATGTTTCGAAATTCGATTTAATTTACGCTGGTGCTCAGAAAAACATTGGTCCTGCAGGTTTAACGATTGTAATTGTAAAGGATTCAGCACTTGGAAAAATCGACCGTAAAAACCCATCGATGCTAAATTATCAATCTCATATTGATAACGCTTCTATGTATAATACACCACCGGTTTTCTCTATTTACGTTGCTTTGTTAAATCTTCGTTGGTTAAAATCGAAAGGTGGCGTTGCTGAAATTGAGAAAGAAAACAAGCAAAAAGCTGAAGCACTTTATAGAGAAATTGACCGTAATCCTTTGTTTAAGGGAACTTGTGCTGTTGAAGACCGCTCTAAAATGAATATTTGTTTCGTGATGGAAAATCCTGAATTGGAAAAACCATTCTTAAAATTTGCCGAAGAGCAAGGTATTGTTGGAATTAAAGGACACAGAAGTGTTGGCGGTTTCCGTGCATCGATGTATAATGCATTACCAATTACAAGCGTTCATGCCTTGATTGATGCCATGCAATCATTCGAAGAAAAACAGGCAAAAGCAAATTAATTTAAATATTACTCACAGATATTCTTTGAAATCATAAATAAAAATGATTAAAATATTAGCAAACGATGGGATAGACCCAATCGGAAAAAAATTATTAGAAAAATCTGGATTTCAGGTTGATACGGAAACCATTCCTCAAGACCAACTGGCTGAAGCCCTAAAAAACTATGATGCCATTACGGTTCGTAGTGCTACTAAAGTTAGAAAAGAATTGATTGATGCCGTTCCGAACATTAAATTAATTGGTAGAGGTGGAGTTGGCATGGATAATATTGATGTTGAATATGCTCGCAGTCAGGGTGTTGCGGTCGTAAATACCCCGGCAGCATCTTCATTATCAGTAGCAGAACTGGTTTTTTCTCACTTATTTACCGGGATTAGATTTTTACAAGATGCTAACCGCAAAATGCCTTTAGAGGGTGCAACTCAGTTTAACAACCTCAAAAAAGCTTATGCAAAAGGAACTGAATTAAGTGGTAAAACTATCGGTATAATTGGTTTCGGCCGTATTGGTCGTGCAACGGCAAAAGTGGCTTTGGGCTTGGGAATGAATGTTTTGGCTTATGATTTATATCCATCAGAATCTGAAATTACTTTAGAATTTCAAGGTGGTCAATCGGTAAGTATTCCTATTAAAACTGTTTCTTTAGATGAGGTAATTGCAGGTAGCGATTTCTTTAGCTTGCATACACCATTTGCTGATAAACCTATTCTAGGAGCTGAGGAGTTTGCTAAAATGAAAAATGGAGTTGGTATTGTAAATTGTTCACGTGGCGGAACCATAGATGAATCAGCCTTAATTGAAGCATTAAATTCTGGTAAAGTTGCTTTTGCTGGTTTAGATGTTTTCGATAACGAACCAACGCCATTAGCAGCAATTTTAACACATCCAAAAATTTCTTTAACACCACATATTGGTGCATCAACTAACGAAGCGCAGGAACGTATCGGTACGGAATTGGCAACTTTGATTATTGAGCATTTTAAGAAATAATTATTGTCCAAACCTCGTAGGTTTTAAAACCTACGAGGTTTATATTTCTAATCCAAAGCTTTCGTTAAAACCCAATAGCGATAACCCAGTATTGCTTTTTGAAGTGTGGTAAGCTTACTAGGGTCTTTTTTATATAAGCTTGGCAATATCAGTTTATTAATCTTTGCCAAAGCCTTAAACAATCCTTTTTTCATATTGCTTTATTCTTTTATTGAAAAAATAAAATCCTCCGGCCATTAACAGAACCAAAAAAATGATGATGTAATTGGATATGTTTCTGTTACCAGTCTTGGCCTCGTCCTTTAACTGTGCGTTTTGCTCCTGTAGCTTTTTAATGGTTCGCATATAATTTTCAATGCGTTCTTGCGAGTCATCGGCCACAGCCACTTTTTGTTGATTTTGAAGATCCTTATAATCCATCAATACTTTTAGCTCCTTGAAAATATTATTATCGGTTAATACAACCTGGCGTAGAATTTCATTGGAATTTTTAATATCGCGTTTGGTTTGCCAACCAAATATTCCGGTGCGTTGATTTAAACTTTCATCGTATTGCCCAAATTTGGCGCTACGCTCTGCCAATAATGTATTTACTTTAACACGTTGAGCAGAATATGCCATTGTATCTTGTTGCGCAAAAGCTTGAAAACTGAGGAATAGGATGCAGAGCGAATAAAAATTTTTCTTCATGGCGTATAAACATACAAAGCGTAGAAGTTGTTTGCAATCTGGTTCATTGCTTGATTGTTACCAGCTAGTTTGCAAGGCGTTTTGATGTTACCACCCGTAATCCATTTTATATTTGCTTAAATTAGGCTTGTGCGCTTTATTTCTTTTTAGCTCAACATCATAGATGGTCCGACCCAAATTTTTCATAAAAGGGAAACAAACCGTATCGTACTCATATTTATTATCATTAAAAATTCCATCCTCATTACTTTGAATAACTGCCGTTAAAAAATATTCAATCCCGTTTTTAAAATCAACAAAGTAAGAATTGTCTATAATGTAACCGTAGCTGTCTCCATATTTATTAAAAATTCTAATGTTCGGGTCTAATGCCGCATCCTTTTCTCTACCATAATATAACATCTTGGCATATGTTGCCCAAAACTCCTTAGGATCATATTTTGGGTACGCACTTTCAGTTGGAAATTTGCTCATATAAGTATAAATCAACTTGTAATCGCTAGGCGTTAAATTAAATCTATCTTTTGCTGGAAATGCTTCCGGAAAGATTAATTTTTGCATTAATTTTTGTTGATCATTTATGGCAAAAGCATTTTTATTGGCTAAGCTAAAGGGTTTTGCAACCAATTTGTCTGCACTATCCAAATATCCCTTGCCCATAACCAAATTGGTTAAATCTAAATCATATTCTTTTGTATCATATTGGGCTTCTTGGTTATAAACCAATTGATCTCCATTATAAAATTTTATTGGATTTGTATGTTTTGCCGATTCTCCAGCGTCGCCAATTGCCAAACGATTTAAGATTCTACTATTATTTAAACCATTTTTTTTAAGCTTAGCATTTATTTCTGCCCGGCCGATAAATTCAAATAATCTATTAAATGCATCGTTATCGCTAGTTAATAGAATCTTTTTAATGTAATGCGCTATTGAAGGTAATTTGCTTTTCGCACTTGTGTCTGCTAAAACTTTAGTCTGACCTTTGTAAGCACTATCAGTAATCATTGTGCTTTTAGCGGTTAAGCCTCTAGATTTTAATCGATTTACTTTCTCTAAAGCAAAGATTACTGCAGCAAGTTTAACCGTACTGGCCGGATAGAAATAATGTTTGGGGTTCAGGTTGTAACTAAAGGTTTTAAAATGAGGTACATTTTTAGAATCGCGATCTACTTGGGTATATAAAATCTGGATTTGATTTTTATCAGGATGGTTTAATACCGATTGAAAAAGTTCCGGTTTAGATTCCATTAATTTTTGCAAGAAAACCGTATCTGTTTTTTGTGCCATGGCCGATAAACTAACGAAAGAAAATAGAAAGAAAACTAGTTTGTTCATGATTTAGGATTGATTTTTAAAGTTAAAGTTTTGATAGAATAAAGTTATAATCCAACATCCATTTTACAGTTTCCTTTATTTTACTACTTTTGCAGCGCTTTTGGTTCCCGACTTTACAATCGGGATTAAAAGGGAATGCAGTGTAATTCTGCAACTGTCCCGCAGCTGTAAGCTCTTTAACGGTTTTTCAATCTAAATACCACTGTTTAACCAACGGGAAGGTAGAAAAAATCGGGAGCAAGTCAGAAGACCTGCCTTAGCGTATAATTTCATAGCTTTCGGGGATTGAAGCTAGGATTGAGGTACATAATGTTTACGTATTTTCATTTCCTTTTCTAATCTGTTGGCTGTGGGTAAAACTCACAATCAAATGAACAAAAAAAGAATTTTAATTGTAGCTGGCCTAGGGTTTGCGCAATTAACCATTAGTCAATTGGCTAGTGCTCAAGACACTTTAAAACTTAAAGATGTTGTAATTTCTGCAACAAAAAACGATCAGAAACAATCTCAAACAGGTAAGGTTGTATCCATTATCAGTAGAGAAACCTTAGATCGCAGTCATGGTAAATCTCTTCCAGAATTAATTAGCGAGCAGGCAGGAATCATCGTTGCAGGCGCAAGCAGCAATCCAGGTCAAAACAAATCTGTATTTTTTAGAGGTGCAGGAAGTGCCTACGCAGTAGTTTTAATTGATGGAATTGTTCAGAATGATCCATCAGGAAACGGCGGTTCTTTCGATTTGCGTTTGTTTTCAATCGATCAGATTGATCACATAGAGATCTTAAGAGGCGGACAGTCCACCATTTACGGTTCGGATGCCATTGGTGGGGTAATCAACATTGTTACTAAAAAAGGTGGACCAAAAGGAAACAACGTTTATGGAGTTGCAAGCGCTGGTAGCTACGAAACGTATAAAGGTACAATTGGTTTAAATGGCGCAGTTGAAGGTTTTTCATACAATATAAACTATACGCACAACAAAACCGACGGAATTTCGGAAGCTGCAAACCCAGTTGGAAATACCACAGTTTTTGATAAGGATGGGTTTAAAAGTGATGGAGTAAATGCCAATTTTGGAATCCAGTTGGATAAGCACTTCTCAATCAATCCATTTGTGCGTTATTTTCATGGCAACTATAATTTTGATGGTGGTTCTTTTGCTGATGCAAACAACTTTTCTATTTTAAAAAATGTTGCTGCGGGAACAAATGCTAAATACGAATTTAATACAGGCAAGGTTACGTTAAACTACAGCTACGAAAGTACTTTGAATGATTCTCATACCTCGTTTCCAAGCATTGGTCAAGGTAAAATCTCTTTAATCGATTTATTTTATAACCAAAAGCTGGGAAGCAAATTAGATTTATTAGTGGGAATTGATAATCGTGTAATGAAACTTACATCTGGTATAAATAAACCAGAAACCAATATTTTTGCTGCTTACGGATCGTTATTTCTACATGATTTAAGTGTGTTCAATTTAGAAGTTGGTGGTCGTTACAATAAACACGAGCAATATGGAGAAAACTATACTTACACCATCACTCCAAGTATCAACATCATTAAAGAAGTTAAGCTTTTTGGAACGGTATCAACTGCATTCAAAATTCCAACCTTAAGCATGCTTTTTGGCCAGTTCGGTGCAAACTTGAATCTTAAGCCAGAAAAATCTCAAAATTACGAGGCTGGCGTAAACTTTAATTTTGCCGACGAGAAATTTACTTTAAGAGTAGCTGGTTTTAAACGCGATTTGACAGATGCCATTATTTATGCTTATCCTGCAGGTTACATTAACCAGATTAACCAAAAAACCAAAGGTTTCGAGGTAGAGCCAGCAGTTAAAATTGGCATTTTTAATATCAATGGGTACTATTCTTATGTAGAAGGAAACGAATTTAACTTTGTAGATAACGCAATTGCAGATTATCTATTTCGTAGACCAAAGCATACTTTCGGTTTAACAGCAGGTGTTCAGGCTACTGAAAATTTATTTGTAAGTGCTAATTACAGATATTTTGGAAACCGCACCGATGGTAACTTTAGCACTTATCAAGTAGAAACTTTGCCTGCTTATAAATTGTTAAATGCTTATGCCGAATACGCTTTTGCTAAAAAGAGCGTTAAGATTTTCTTCGATGCTAAAAACGTTTTAAATGAAAAGTATAACGAAATTATTGGTTACAACAGTTTAGGTTTTAACTTTAATGCTGGTGTTAGTTTTAATATCCACTAGAAAACAATAACTTTGTATTCGATTTTAATATAAATTCAAGTCTAGATACTTGATCATAAATACTTAAAACTAACATGTCACACTTAAAATTTAATCCACGTACAGCGATATTATTATTGATGATATTGGTTTTAACGGCTTTCCGTTTACTGGTTACCTTTAATTCTGATGCTTTACAATTCGCTAATTTTTCTTCAATAGGTGCCGTAGCATTATTTGGTGGCGCATATTTTAAAGATAATTTTAAAGCATTTGCTTTTCCACTATTAAGTCTTTTCTTAAGCGATTTTATCTTGGCTACAACAATTTTTAGCAAGTACAGCAATGGCTTTTTATACGGAGGCTGGTACTGGGTTTATGGTGCATTTGCGCTAATGGTTTTAGTAGGCAGAATTTTGCTTAAAAATATTAATGCAGTTACACTATTATCATCAACATTGGTAATTGTTTTTATCCATTGGATTGTAACTGATTTTCCGGTATGGTTTAAAAACCCAGCTTACACTCAGGATTTTGCTGGTTTTTGGTTATGCTTAGAAAAAGCGATTCCATTTGAGATTAGATTTTTAGAAGGCACAGTAATTTATGGAGCCATTCTTTTTGGAGCTTTCGAAATCTTAAAGGCTAAGTATCCGGTATTAAAACTTCAGACACAAAAACTGTAATTTACAGTTTAATAAATTTATAAATCCTCTTTTGCTTATCCAAAAGGGGATTTTTTTTAACTTTATATTTAAATCAGTTTAATCTCGTTCCTACATGAAAGTTGTATCCTTTTTACCTGCCGCTACTAAGATGATTTACGATATGGGTTTACAGGACCACTTATATGGTGTTACTTTCGAGTGCCCAAAAGAAGCTCACGCGCTTCCTAAAATTGTGAGATGTATTTTGGAAGGAAAAAATTACACAAGTATAGAAATCGATAGGATATTTTCAGCATCAAAGGCACAGGGTAAAAGCCTGTATTGGGTTGATGATGAATTGTTGGAGAGCATTTCTCCTGATATTGTATTTACGCAGGATATATGCGAAGTCTGTAACATCGATACCGTATGTACAGAAACTGCAGTTATGAAACTTAGCAAACAACCTAAGCTTGTCCCATTATCGCCAAATAATTTGCAAGATGTATTTGAGTGTGCAATAACCATTGCAAAGGCTTTGGGAAAAGAAGAGGTGGCTTTAAATTATTTGGCTGGCTTACAAAAGAAAACCGACGATATTCTAGATAAATTAAGAGCAAACAGAGCACCCTTAAAGCGTGTAATGTTAATGGAGTGGATTGAGCCGATTTATAATTGTGGACATTGGATTCCTTTCCAAATTGCGGCCGCAGGTGGTGTAGATATGCTTTCTAACCCAGCTGGTGATTCTATTGTTAATCAATGGGAAAAGATTTTAAAATACAATCCTCAGGTTTTAGTTGTGGCCCCATGCGGTTTCGATGTCTCTAGAAGTATGGAGGAGATGGAAATTCTCATTCAAAAACCAGGATGGAATGATTTGGAAGCAGTTAAAAATAATCAAGTATACGTTGCCGATTTTGATATGTTTACCCAACCCAGTGTTGGTACTTTGGTAGAAGGTATAGAGGCTTTGTCTTGCATGTTTCATCCAGACATTTTTAAAGCAGATGAGCGGATTGGAAGGAAGTTTTTGAATTATTCAGAATATAAAAGCCAGAAAGTTTTAGCGAATAAATAAGCACCCGATTAAAAATGAAACTAGTTGTTTTAACAGGAGCAGGGATTAGTGCTGAAAGTGGATTAAAAACTTTTCGTGATTCTGATGGGCTTTGGGAAGGTTATAATGTATATGATGTTGCAACACCCGAGGCTTGGGAGCGGAATCCAGAACTGGTGCAGGAATTTTACAACGAGCGAAGAAGGCAGGTAATCAAAGCCAAGCCAAATCGGGCACACGAAATTTTGGCAGAACTGGAAAATGACTATGATGTCGAAATTATTACCCAGAATATAGATAATTTGCACGAAAGGGCAGGCTCTACCCGAGTTACCCATTTACATGGTATCATTACAAAATCTCAGTCCGATCGAAAATCGAGCCTTACATATCCAATTGTTGGTTCAGAATTAAAAATGGGCGAACTCTGTGAATTCGGTTCTCAACTTAGACCGCACATTGTATGGTTCGGAGAATCCGTTCCAATGATAGAAGTAGCTGCCAAAATTTGCCAGCAAGCTGATTTATTTGTTCTTATCGGTACATCACTGGCGGTATACCCTGCAGCTGGTTTAATTGATTTTATTCCTTCCTCAGTACCCAAGTATATTATCGATCCTGTTATACCTGATGTTAAGCGATATAAAAATGTTTTCAAAATTGAGAAGAAGGCAGTAGAAGGTGCAGATTTATTAAAAGAGCTTCTTTTAAATGAACACTAAAAAACAATGTATTTTTAATTGGAGTGGAGGAAAAGACAGCACCCTAGCGCTTCATTATGCCCTCCAGGATCCTGAACTTGAGATCAGGTATTTGATCACAACCATAACGGAAAAGTATAATCGTGTTTCGATGCACGGCGTTCGCGAATCTCTGTTGATAAAACAAGCAGAAAGCATTGGAATTCCTTTAATTCAGATCAGATTACCCGACATGCCTGATATGGAAACGTATGATAGGATAATGCATCAACGATTATCTATTTTAAAAGAAGAGGGAATTACACATTCGATTTTTGGCGATATCTTTTTAGAAGATCTGAGAAAGTATCGAGAAGATAAACTTTCAGAAATAGGTATGAAAGCTATTTTTCCCTTATGGGGCAGAAACACCAAGTTACTGATTGATGAATTCTTAAAACTGCACTATATAACCATCATAGTTTGCGCACAACAAAACCTAAAAAATGTTTGTGGAAAGATAATTACTAAAGAATTAATACAAGCTTTGCCCCTTAATATTGATCCATGCGGAGAAAATGGAGAGTTCCATACTTTTGCTTTCGAGGGTCCGATTTTTAAAAATAAAATTGCTTTTCAACTCGGGGAGATGGTATTCAGAACTTATAACACCCCTAATCAGAACATCGATTCGGATCTTTATAATGAGGAAGTTAGCAGTAAAATAGGTTTTTGGTACTCCGATTTGATCTAAAAAATTAAATATTTTAAAACTTTTTGGCATCATTTTTTCTTTAGTATGTGTATTAACTAAAAAACACATCCCATGAAACCTGTTTGGCTAGGTTAGGAGATCAAAGCTAAGCAAGAATCATAAATAAAAATTAGAGTTATGAAAAAGATATTAGTAGTAATCGCATTAAGTTCTGTTATGTTTGCTTGTAACAATAAGGCAAAAGAAGAAGCAGCATTAAAACAACAAGAGGCAGAAAAACAATTAGCTGTTAAAGCAGTAAAAGATAGCTTACGTTTAGATAGCTTTAAAAAAGTGGAGGTTCTTAAACAACAACAAGCTGAGCAGGCTAAACAGGAAGCCGCTTTGGCAGCAGCTAGAAGATCTGGTGCAAGATCAGCATCTTATGCCAGTTCAGGCTCTGGAAGCTCATCAGGTACCTACGGTGGTACACAAGCTACGGCTAAGAAAAAAGGCTGGAGTGACGCCGCTAAAGGTTCAGTAATCGGTGGTGTAGCCGGAGCAGTTGGTGGTGCATTAATAGATAAGAAAAAAGGTAGAGGCGCCGTAATTGGTGGTTTAGTTGGAGCTGGAGGCGGTTATTTAATCGGTAGAGGTGAAGACAGAAAATCAGGTCGTGTGCAACCTAAAAATTAATAGGATTTTATCCTTTATTAAAGCGGTTATGATTTCATAACCGCTTTTTTTGTGCCCAATAAAAATGGTTTTATATATTTAAATAATTTAAATTAATTATGAAAACAGAAACAACCAAAAAAGGACGGATTCAGCATTTTGTAATGTTCTGGCTAAAACCTCAACTTTCCAAAACAGAAGTATCTGATTTCGCCAATTTCTTCGAAGCCCTTAAGAAGATAAAGTACATAAAAACATTAAGTTATGGCTTGTCGGCCAACACGCCTGTTCGGCCAGTAACCGATAATTCGTTTACTTATTCGCTAACCTTAACATTCGATTCGATTGAAGAACACAATACATATCAAGAGGATAAAATCCACCTTGATGCTGTAGAAAAGTTTTCCAACAACTGGTATAGGGTAGTTGTACATGATACTCTAATTTCTCAATAAACCGAATATAGCCAAAACCTTCAAGTCATAAAAGTCAACTACAATCTATATAATTATATGGATTAAAGTTGACTTTTCTACTTCTTCAAAACTTTGGTTTTTAGCCAAATCCTTATAATATTTGGCACTTTTTGCATTCAGAATTTAATTTTGTTAATTTATATATTCAATTATTTATCAGATTGTTATATAAATTCACATAAAGCAAATAAATACTTGATTATATTATTTTGAATAGAAACTAGGCTTAAAAACAGAATATAATTCTGAATTATAAAAATATAACCTGTATATCAATTAGTTATAAATATTATTTGATTAAAATTGATGTCTTTTATACGCTTGGGTAAAGTCGGTTCTCATTAACTTAAATCTTTCGATAACTGTAGCAATAAACGCTTCATCTAATATTTCAAATACATCATTTACCCCTCCTCCGCTCAAATCCAATTCTGCCAGTTTATAGCTCTGTTCAAAAGTACCCTGTTCAAATTTTACAATATACTTTTGGTTCATGGAGAAAATTGTAATCTTACATTCTGGATGCGGAAGCTCTGCTATTACTCTCATTTATATTTTTTTTTAAATTGTCTTGTTAATTAGGGTCTACGGATTTGCCGTTTAAGGTTCCCCAGGAATCTATGATTTCAAAACGGGCAAATAGTTCTTCGGTATACCATTTTCGCTCACGGGTTAACTTAATCACATCAGAGTGATCAAAAGATTTATAAGCGTAGTTTTTCATGCTATCCAGATCCTTCCAAATTGAAAATGTTGCTTGATCAAAATATGGGTTTTCGCCCATTCCAGCTGAAAGAATAAAACCTGGAGCCTCTCTCATCGAATCTGCTGCTCTTTTAATGTTTTTCCGAAACTCTTTTACTTTGTTAAATTTAATGGCTGCCCTTGTAATTACAGCAACCTTCCCAGCTAATTTATTATTAGTAATCTCTATCTTAAAGGGTTGTCTACCTGACCATAATCCATGAGAAGCTAAAGGATTAAGTAATATTGTAAATTCCTCGATTCCAAAAAACCTAAACCATTTCATCACAAAAGATTGATCATTAAATATTTCATAGTCAGATCTGGTTTCCCAAGTGGTTAGAACTGCCCAGTGTTTAAAGTCAGCCGGTAGATCTACCTGAGCATCCTTTCCGCTTCCCATTAATTTCCAGAATAAGCATTTTTTGTTTAACCATAGGGGCAAACGCAAAATGGCCATCCCTAAAAATGCAAATGGGATTGTTATTAGGCGGTACTTCGTTACAGTTAAAGCTACAATCATGCTCGATAGGATTAATTTGGTCAAAACTAACGAATTTGATAAGATTTGAACAATGGAAAGTTGGAATGTTAAAAAAATGAATTTAGGTTTTATTTGTAATGTTAAAGCAAATTTTCAACTGAATGATTGCCATGAAACATCAAATCGACCAAGGATGATTAACTTTACTGCATTCATTAATAATTGCAAACCAATGGCAGAAGATTTAGTAATCAACAAAACGGCTAGCAAGCCTCAACAATACGAATCATTAATTCCTCAGATAGAAGGTTTATTATTAGGAGAAACCGACTTTATAGCCAATCTAGCTAACGTTTGTGCCGCCCTTAAAGAGCAGTTCAATTGGTTTTGGGTTGGATTCTATTTGGTTAGAGACGGAGAATTGGTTCTTGCGCCGTTTCAAGGACCAGTGGCCTGTACTAGGATAAAAAAGGGTAAAGGCGTTTGTGGTTCTTCGTGGGCGGAAGCTAAAACATTAATTGTACCAGATGTTGATGCTTTTCCAGGGCACATTGCCTGTGCTACAGCTTCCAAATCCGAAATTGTTCTTCCTTTAATAAAGAATGGTGAGGTGATTGGTGTTTTAGATGTGGATAGTGAGTTTTTAAATCACTTTGATATAACAGATCAATTTTATTTAGAGCAAGTTATAAAAATCGTGTTAAATAATTAGTTTAAATAAGAACTTGAAATTAAATCCAGAATATTACTTAAATCAGGATGCTGTTTTTTTAGCAAAAGATCTACTTGGAAAGGTTTTGTACACCAAAATCAATGATCAGATTACAGCAGGCATTATTGTAGAAACTGAAGCTTATTTTGGTGTAAAGGATAAAGCTTCTCATGCTTACGGTGGCCGAAGGACAAATCGCACTGAAACTATGTATGGCAAAGGGGGGATTGCTTATGTTTACCTTTGTTATGGGATGCATAATCTTTTCAATGTAGTCAGTTCTGTTAAGGATGAGCCTCATGCTATACTTATCCGAGCAATTGAACCGCTTGTAGGCAAAGTTATTATGGAAGAGCGCAGGAATATGCCTTTTACCAAAGGCGCAATTTCATCTGGGCCGGGTTCTGCTGCCAAAGCTTTAGGGATAGATCGGTCATTTAATGCAAAGGATTTAAACGGCACTGAAATTTGGATTGAAGATCAATCTATAAATTATACTGAAAATGAAATTTCCATTTCGCCCAGAGTAGGTATTGCCTATGCACAAGAACACGCTTTATTGCCCTGGCGATTCTTTGTTAAAGGAAATAAATATGTGAGTAAGCCCAATAAGGTTTAAGTTTAATTCAAACATTTTTCGCTTCAACCTGTTTTTCATTCAAATACCTAATAAAATGAAAAACGAGAAAAATATATCAATTTTAAAAGAGATGGCAGAAAGTGTTAGAACTTGTATGTTTACAACATTTTCGGATAGTGATGAGTTTGGAAGCAGGCCAATGGGAACTGCTAAAATAGAAGATGATGGAAGTCTTTGGTTTTACACCAACGAATATTCTCCAAAATCAAAAGAAATTTCGAAAGAAAACAATGTCCTTCTTGCTTACAGTGATCCTTCAAAAAACACTTATTTAACAGTTAAGGGCAAGGCTGAACTTGTAGATGATAAGGTAAGAAAAGAAGCTTATTTTTCTCCTTTCATTAAAGCCTGGTTCCCTGATGGGATTGAAGACCCTAGGCTAATCTTGATAAAAGTTACACCTGAGGAAGCCGAATATTGGGATGCATCATCATCAAAAATTGTGGTTTTATTTAGTACGCTAAAAGCACTTGTAACTGGAGATACGCCGGATTTAGGAAAGCATGATACAATGAAATTTTAAATAAATATTATTTGCTTTGGAAGCAGGATTGGCAACAATACCTGCTTTTTTTGTAATATTGAGACAATGAATTTCGAAAATAATTTAGCCTTTGCAAAGGCGCAGGATAATAACGATTCCTTAAGGAAATTTAGGGCACAGTTTTTATTTCCAAAATCAAAAGGAAAAGACTTTATCTATCTGTGCGGTAATTCTTTAGGCCTTCAACCTAAAGTAGCACAGGATGTTTTAAAGTTGCAATTAGACAATTGGGCAAACTACGCTGTAGAAGGATGGTTCGAAGGAGAAGAGCCTTGGATGTTTTACCATAAGGAACTCAAAAAATTGATGGCGCCTCTTGTTGGTGCATCAGAAGCAGAGGTTTGTCCGATGAATACACTAACCGTCAATCTGCATTTGTTAATGGTAAGCTTTTATCAGCCAAAAGAAAAACGATTTAAGATTATAATGGAAGGCGGTGCATTTCCATCCGATCAATATGCAATAGAAAGTCAGGTAAGGTTTCATGGTTACGACCCAAAAGAAGCGATTATAGAGGTTTTTCCTAGAGCAGGCGAAAGTATTCTTCGAACAGAAGATATATTAGCTCAAATCAAAGAAAATGGAGAAGAAATTGCTTTAGTGCTTTTTGGTGGAATTAATTATTATACGGGCCAATGGTACGATATGAAATCGATTACCAGAGCTGGTCATGAAATAGGAGCCGTTGTTGGTTTTGATTTGGCTCATGCAGCCGGAAATGTACCGGTTAAACTTCACGATTGGGGTGTCGATTTTGCCTGCTGGTGTTCGTACAAATATCAAAATTCTGGTCCGGGTGGAATTAGCGGGATTTTCGTTCATGAGAAACATTTTAATACAGATCTAAATCGTTTTGCAGGCTGGTGGGGATATCAGGAAAACAAACGATTTAAAATGGAAAAGGGTTTTATACCAGAAGCAGGAGCGGATGGCTGGCAAGTGAGCTGTACGCAGGTTATGCCTATGGCACTGTATCACGCATCTTTGCAAATATTCCAGTCAGCAGGCTCTATTGTACCATTGAGAAATAAAAGTATTACTTTGACTGCATATCTAGAATTTATTATAAATCAAGTAAATATAGAATTAGGAATCGAACAATACAAGATTATAACCCCACAGAATTCGGCCGATCGAGGTGCTCAGCTCTCCATCATTGCCAAAGAAAAAGGAAAAGAAATTTTTGATGGCTTGGTAGCAAATCATATACTTGGCGATTGGAGAGAGCCAGATGTTATCCGTTTAAGCCCAATTCCGCTTTACAACTCTTTCGAAGATATTTACCTAACCGGAAAAGCATTGTTGGAGGTAAGCAAACAGGTTCTTGAGCTTTAAGCTTATTACGTAATTTAATTACATTTTATTATGATCAATTACAATCCTAAAGATTGGTTTACATTTATATTTCATATCCATAAGGCAGATACCTTTAGGAAATTATGGCCATTAATGCTCAGTGTAGCTATTTTTTCGGGCATAGTTGCTTTTCTAGAGCTCAATGTTTTTCAACTTTCCAAAAGCAGTTATGTCAGTAATATTGGGATGATGCATAGCCTGCTTGGCTTTGTAATCTCAATGCTATTGGTTTTCAGAACCAACACATCCTACGATAGATGGTGGGACGGACGAAAGCTGCTTGGATCGTTAACCAATGTAAGCCGTAATTTTGCAATGAAAATAAAGGCCTTAAAGCTTCCAGAAGAAGATGTTAGGTTTTTCGAATATGGAATTCCAAAGTATGCCTTTGCATTAAAAGAACATCTTAGAGAGAAAAAATACTTTGGTAAAAATAGTTTTTTAATCGAAGTTGAAGACGGAAAACATATTCCGAATCAAATTGCAAGCAGTATGATTAGCCGATTGTACGAACTGTTGGAAAGGGGCTTAGTATCTCAAGAACAATTGATTGTATTAACAAATGATGTAAATCAGTTTACCGATATCTGCGGCGGTTGCGAACGGATTAAAAATACGCCGATTCCATTTTCGTATAGCGCCTTTATTAAGAAATTTATATTTGTTTATGTGCTAACTATACCTATTGGATGGGTGTTTAGTCTGGGATATTTTTTAGTACTTATCGTTCCCTTTATTCTCTATGTATTAGCAAGTTTGGAGTTGATAGCTGAAGAAATAGAAGATCCATTTGGAAACGATGCAAACGACTTACCCGTTGATACAATTTGTAACAATATTGAAAAGCACGTGGAGGAGATTTTGAATTAATGATTAAGATTGCCTGGCATCCTATTTATGCTCATCCGTTGCCAGAAGGCCACAGATTCCCAATGCTCAAATATGAACTCATTCCGGAGCAATTACTTCACGAAGGAACGATTGAGCAAGAGAATTTATTTAGTCCTTTGCCAGTGAGTGAGGAAAACATTTTGCTTACACACGACCAGGGTTATTGGGAACAGTTGAAAAATCTGACTTTGCCACTTAAGGAGCAAAGAAGAATAGGTTTCCCTTTAAATGTGCAGCTTATTGAACGTGAATTAAGAATTACCCAGGGCACAATTGACGGAACAAGATTTGCTCAACAGAATGGAATCGCCTTTAATGTTGCAGGAGGAACGCATCATGCCGGAAGCAATTGGGGAGAAGGTTTTTGCTTATTAAATGATCAAGCCATTTCTGCTAATTATTTGTTAAATAATAAATTAGCATATCGAATCTTAATTATCGATTTAGATGTACATCAAGGGAATGGAACGGCAGAAATCTTTAAAAACGAAGACCGTGTATTTACTTTCTCCATGCATGGCGATAAAAACTTTCCGTTTAGGAAAGAAATTTCAAACTTAGATGTGCCGTTGGATGATAATCTACAGGATGAAGAATATCTGAATCTTCTTGAAATCAATCTTAAAAAAGCTTTCGAGAAATCGCAACCAGATTTTATTTTTTACTTATCTGGAGTTGACGTGCTGGCTACAGACAAACTGGGAAAGCTTGGTTTAACTAAACAAGGCTGCAAGGAAAGAGATAGAATGGTACTTCAAACCTGTAAAACCAAAAATATTCCAGTACAGGTAAGTATGGGCGGTGGATATTCAACTGAAATAAAAGATATTGTTGATGCACATTGCAATACCTATAGACTTGCATTCGATTTATTTAATTAGCAATCGTCTAGATATTTAAAACAGCAGTGTAAAGATTTGCAATATTGCTATCTTCGCCGATTATGTTGGAGATAATTTATCAGGATGAATATTTGGTCGCTATTAATAAACCACATGGTTTGTTGGTTCACCAAACATCTATTGCGAGAGATGCAACAGAGTTTGCTTTACAAATGCTCAGAGATCAAATCGGGAAGCATGTCAGTCCTGTTCATCGGTTGGATAGAAAGACGAGCGGAATATTGCTCTTTGCTTTTGATAAGACCTCAGAAACACTTATGCAACAGCAATTTATGAATGCTGAAACCGAAAAAAAATATCTCGCGATTTTAAGGGGTTTTGCTCCAGATTTTATGGAAATAGATTATCCGCTTGCAAAAGAAAATGGAACCATGCAGGAGGCCTTTACCTGTTTTAAAACACTTCAAAAAGCAGAAGTAGATGTTGCATTTGGAAAACACCAAACATCCAGATATTCTTTAATAGAGGCTACGCCCAAAACAGGTAGAATGCATCAATTAAGAAAACACTTTAGTCATATTCTTCATCCAATTATTGGAGATCGTACTCATGGATGCAACAAACAGAATAAATTCTTTTTAGAACAGTGGAACATGACAACAATGCTTCTTCACGCATCCGAATTAAGTTTTACACACCCAATTACTTCCGAGAAAATACATTTGAAAGCAAACCTTCACGATGAATTTAAGCGGGTAATGAAAATTATGAATATGGAACTTTAGCACAATTTTTGTCTCTAAAATGTGTTTATATACAATCTATGAATAAATCCCTACGGTTAGCTTTCCCAGTTTTAGCGCTTTTTATAAGCAGTTGTTCTTCAGTTTATATGCCAAATGTACCCAACACACCTATGTTGAGCAAGCAAGGCGAATTTAGTGGTGGCGGCCACATTTCCTTAAAAGGTAATGCCAGCCTCAATGGCGCTTATGCTGTTTCTGATCATATTGGTGTGCTATTTAGTGGTTCTACCATGAATAGCGAAAGAAAGGCTAAAGACTTTAATCATAAACTTATTGAAATTGGTGGTGGCTATTTCGATACTTTTGGCCCCGAAAACAATAGAATTATCGAAATTTATGCTGGCGTGGGTAAGGGCTGGAGTGATATTACTTTTAGAGATTTCAAAAATGATGTGTTGATAAGTAGCCAACTGCAAGAGGTCGATTATAGAAAATCTTTTCTACAGGTTAATTACAGCTCTAAAAAGAAAAATAATTTAAAGCTTTTCGGTACCAACTTCCCTATAAACTACGGGACAGCTTTAAGGATAAGCCACGTAAAAATGGATCGATTTTTTTTAAATGGTGTTGTTCAGCCTAAAGAAGATAATATTTTCTTTGAGCCCATATTTTTTACGCGGATGCAGTTGAGCAAAATTATCCAGCTACAGTATACCACAAGCAGTAACATCGGATTGAAGAATCGCGATTATATGTCTGCAGGAAATTCTATTTTCACCATTGGGCTTATTTTTAATGTTGGTGGCAAATAATAACGGTGTTCGTTTATAACTCCTGCTGTTCTTCATAGTAAAACAGTTTATCTTTTAAAGGATTGTGAAAGCAATTCCAGCAATTATTTTAATGTCCGTCCTTCTATCACTGCAAGTCCTCGTCCAAAAAAGGGCTGTGGGCTTTCCGTTCTATAAGGTTTATATATTTCTGTCTGCTTAAGAAACCATGGCTACACTGTTAATAAATGATCCATCTGTTCCCAAAATTTAATGATTATCCAAGGCCCTCGTTTTATTTTGAAACCTTAAAAACAATAGGATAGAGGCCGTTAGCAATCCAAAGGTTAAACCATACCAAATTCCGTTTACGCCAAGCCCAAACTTAAATCCGAGTAAATAACCTATCGGGATTCCAACCACCCAATAAGCCAGAAATGTAATAAATGTCGGAACATTTACATCGCCGAGGCCACGCAATACACCCAATCCGACAACCTGCGTACCATCAAAAAGCTGAAAAAAGCCTGCTATAATTAACAATTGAGCCGCGATAGGAACAACAGCTAAATCTTCGGTGTATATAAATGGCATTATATTGTGTGCTAAAACAAAGATAATCGCCGTAATGCTCATAAAAACGATTATAACATGATAGCTCGCAATGGCCGATCTACGTAAATCAACGAAATTCTTTTTACCAAAGTTGTTGCCGGTTTTAATCGTTGCAGCCGATGCTACACCGCTCGCAATCATATATGTCATGGCGGCCAAACTTATTGCAATTTGATGCGCAGCTTGTTCTACAGCGCCAATAGTCCCAATCAAAACGGCTGCACCACTAAAGGCACTTATTTCAAAAGAATACTGCATGGCTACAGGCATCCCAATCTTGATAATTTTTATGGCGCTAACTTTATCGATAAGAGTTGCTTTAAAATTGATTAGATATTTTTTGAAGTTTTGCGAACTTAAAACATAAATGCTCATGGCAAATGCCATCAAAATCCGATCAATTAAAGTGCTTAGCCCAACGCCGCTTACACCCATAGATTTTATACCGAACATTCCTTTAACAAAAATTATCCCTAAAATAATATTAATAAGGTTGCCCCAAAGCGAAACAAACATGGCTTGCTTGGTAAAGCCCAATCCTTCGGCAAATTGTTTAAAGGTTTGAAAAATTAATAAGGGTATAATAGAAATCGAAAGTAAGCCCAAATATGGTTTTGCATATTTTACTACTGCAGGTGTTTGATCTAAATGATCTATAACCAATAAAACGCCAAAATGAACCAGTGCATAAAGAAAAATACCAACTAGAATATTTATGATTAAGCTGTTGGATAACAATTTGCCACATTCTTCAAAGTTTTGCTTGCCGTTTTCTTGGGCGATTAGTGGTGTTAAACCGTAAGAAATACCTAAACCGATTACCAAAATCAAAATAAATATGCTGTTTACCAAAGAAACGGCAGCAAGTTGGGTCGTATCGGTAAAGTGTCCAACAATTACACTATCAGCCATCTGAACCAATGTATGACCAATTTGAGAGCCAACAATGGGCAAAGCCAAATGAAGATTTTCTTTATAATAAGGTTTATATCGGGCGTAAATTGTAGTTTGCATAAGTTTGCAAAGGTCGCGTTTTTACCTTCAAAAAAGATAATTAACCAAAAGTTAATTCATTTAAGCCTATCCATTGGCCATTATTCCGAATTTCACTTTATCTAACGGCTGTAAAATATTCTTCCTTATCAGAAGTATGCGTTTTGATTACATTTGTTAAAATTAAGCTAACCAACACCTTTTGAGCTTTTCTGTACGAGCTCCTGAGCAACTTGCTAAACTCTTTTAAAGTAATTCTCTCGTTTCTCTCCAAATACTCCAAAAGCTTTTTTTCATTTTCAGAGTAGGAGATCAGCACCCCATTGTTTTTATAATCTTGCTTTAAAACCTCAACAATAATTCGACTTGCAAGAACACTTTTATCATCAATGCGAATGTATGCCCACCACTTTTTATTTTCATCCAAGGCATAATGAGGTTTGGTATCGCTTTCTGGAATATTTACAACAAGTACTAATTTATCATCCACATAAATTTCCTCGAAGGTTGGTTCTATTGCGGGTTTGCAAAACTGATGCGCCGAGGTAAGAATCATATATTTTTCTTCCTCTTCTGATTTAACACCTTTTATAGTGCCATCATCGGCAACCCCAATTAACAATTTGCCTCCTTTATTATTGGCAAATGCAACCAAGCTTTTTGCAATTTTCTCTGTGTTGGTTATGGTTTTTTTAAAATCCAACCGAACACCTTCACCCTGCAAAATTAAACTCTTTATACTCGCCATATCTTTAAATTAATAAGCTACTCGAGGCGTTTCGCCTTGATGCAGGTTTCTTACATAAACTTCGTTCATTACTGTGGCGCAAAGCTCACCTTGTTTATTGGTTATTTCCATTGGATAGGCCTTAACAAACTTTCCGCCGTTCTTTAAGGCATTTTCTGCGTCCGCTAACATTTCATCGGTAATGGTAATGGTAAAATATAGCGTAGATCGGCCAGGTTTGAGATATTGTATCGATGCACTTTTTAACCAAACCCTAACTTTAAAGCCCTGTCGCTGTAACAACTGATCAAACAATAATGCATAAAATGGATCCGTAGCAGCATAAATAGTTCCGCCAAAAATAGAGCCATTGTAGTTCTTATTTAAAAAGCTTTTACTCAATTTTACGGTGCAACTCCTGAAACCATTTTCAAATTTCTGAACCCAAATGCGCTGAAAAAACAAAGGAGGATAGAAGCGCATTACCCATTTAAGGGTGTTTTGAGATATGATCATAATTACTAATATCAGAAACATTTGCCATGTTTTAAAGTTTTATGGATGATGTTTAAGTAATATTTTAGTAAATTAGGATCATGCATGTTTACGATACCGTTACAGCCGCTTTGGCTGATTTAGATAGCCGAGGCTATAATTTGGATTTTAATTTAACGCCTGAGGCTTTAGAATGTAAGGAGATTGATTTGCTCCTGATGCCAGAAGAATTTGAAATAGATGAAGTATATAGATTTGAAGGGTTGACCGACCCTGCGGATAGTTCCGTAGTTTATGCCATTTCATCAGCAGTTGGCAATTTGAAGGGTGTTTTGGTTGATGGTTATGGCGTTTATGCAGAAAATGTTTCGCCAGAACTTCTAAACAAATTAAAAATTCACCATGAATAGTATTCTTGCTTAATGAATGGTATAATTTATTTATCATCAAAAAAAAAATTAAAACCAAATGATAACAAGGTTGTTAAGTTTATAAATAACAATAAAAAAACTATGAAAAAAATAATCTTAAGTCTTGCTTTCGCTGGCTCTCTGATGATAGCCACCTCAGCATGCAATTCGTCTAAAAACATGGCCGGTTCAACGGACAGTACTAAAACGGATTCTACAACAACAGCTCCTGCGGATACAACAAAAACAAGTACTCCGCCTGATACCACTACAAAAATGCCACCTGATACAACAAAGAAAATGCCTCCAATGTAGGCCAATAAAAAGCTCCTGACTAAATCAGGAGCTTTTTATTTAACAACTATTTTTTTTATTTGTGGTTATTTGTACTTTCAGCAATTAAACCAGATAGAAAAAAATGAATCCCCAATCAACAAACAATCGTAATATTATTTTCTTGGTAATTGTAGCTGCCTTGGGCTACTTTGTAGATATTTACGATCTTGTTTTATTCTCTGTAGTTCGTGTTAAAAGCCTTACCGAAATTGGCGTTTCTGCCACCGACTTAAAAGCAGACGGAATCTTTATTATTAATGTACAGATGTTTGGCTTATTGCTTGGTGGATTGCTTTGGGGAATTCTGGGCGATAAATTGGGAAGAATCAAAGTTTTGTTCGGATCTATATTATTATATTCTTTGGCCAATATTGCCAATGGATTTGCCACAACTGTAAATAGTTATGCCTTAATTCGGTTTATTGCAGGAGTAGGGCTAGCAGGAGAACTTGGAGCCGGAATAACTTTAGTTACCGAAACCATGGATAAAGAAAAGCGTGGTTACGGAACGATGATTGTTGCCGGAATAGGATTATTGGGTGCCGCTGCTGCAGCTACCATTTCCGAAAACTTTACCTGGCAAACCTCTTACTTTGTTGGTGGCGGAATGGGCTTATTATTGCTTCTGTTGAGAGTTGGAACATTCGAATCAGGTTTGTTCAAACATGCTGCAAATCAAAAACAAGTAGTTAAGGGAAACTTTTTTATGCTTTTTAGCAATAAAGAAAGATTACTTAAATATCTGTACTGCATTTTAATTGGAATTCCATTGTGGTTTGTTGTAGGCATCTTGGTAACCTTATGTCGTGAATTTGGTCAAGAACTACATGCTACAGAAACACTTGATGCTGGGAAAGGAATCATGTTTACTTACTTTGGTATTGCCATTGGTGATGTAGTAACTGGTTTTCTGGCTCAAATCCTAAAATCAAGAAGAAAAACGGTCTTCATTTTTCATTGTCTTTCCGTGGTAAGCGTTATTGTTTATTTAACAAGTTATGGCTTATCGGGCGCTAGCTTTATATGGATTTGTTTATTTATGGGCTTTTCCGTTGGTTATTGGGCAACTTTTGTGACGATTGCCGCAGAGCAGTTTGGGACAAATATTCGTGCAACCGTAACAACTACCGTTCCCAACTTTGTTCGCGGTTCACTTATTCCCATTAATTTGCTTTTCGGTTATTTAGCCACTAAATACAGTAATGTTACTGCCGGGTTTATTGTAATGGGCGTGTTAACGCTTATTGCAATTTTTGCCCTGAGCCAACTTAAAGAAAGCTTTAATAAAGATTTAGATTACTTGGAAGAATAATACTCCAATGCATTTTATTTTACAACTTTCTAAAACACAATCAAAGCTGTTGAAAGTTGAAGATCTAAATGGTTATTGATTAATCATCTCATTCATATCCTTGCCAACTGTCAATAAAATGTACTATATAAATTTAAATCAGCTTTACTGTACGAATAGCTTTAAATTTGTATAGTTTAAATAATCAATGGCCATGTTCAAAGAAGAAGTAGCGGAGAAGTATCAGCAAATCCAGGATGAGATTTGTAAGGGATTAGAGATTGCTGATGGAAAGGGAAAATTTGAAGAGGAAATTTGGGAAAGAGAAGGTGGGGGCGGAGGCCGTACCCGGATTATGCAAAACGGAAATATTATTGAAAAGGGGGGCGTAAATTTCTCTGCTGTTTATGGAAAACTTCCTGAGGCCATTAAAAAAGCTTTTAATGTTACTGAAGAAGATTTTTTTGCAACCGGCGTTTCAATTGTTATCCATCCAAATCATCCTTTGGTTCCAATTATCCACATGAATATTCGTTATTTCGAACTTAATGAAGACACTCGATGGTTTGGTGGTGGAATTGATTTAACGCCACATTATGTTTTCGAAAACGATGCCCGATTTTTTCATCATAAGTTAAAATTAGCCTGTAACGAACATAACGAAAGTTTTTATCCAAAATTCAAAGCGCATGCTGATGATTACTTTTTCATCAAACATCGTAATGAAACTCGCGGAATTGGTGGAATATTTTACGATCGGTTGAAACCTGAAAATACTGATTTATCCTGGCAAGAGATTTTAGACTTTTCTCTATCTATTGGACAAAGCTTCCTTCCAATTTATACAGAATTAATCGATAGAAACAGAGATAAAGAATTTACAGAACTACAGAAGCAATGGCAATATCAACGCCGTAGCCGTTATGTAGAGTTTAATTTGGTTTACGATTCTGGCACAAAATTCGGATTGGAAACCAATGGAAGAATCGAATCTATACTAATGAGCTTGCCGCCTCAGGCAAATTGGGGTTATAACGTTCAGCCCGAAATAGATTCTGAAGAATACAAAACCATACAATTACTTAAAAAAGGAATAAACTGGATTTAAATGGCCGAATTGAAAGAAAAAGAATTATTGCTGTTAAATGCATTGATTGATGGCAATATAGAGAAGTTTGGCTTTTTAAAATCGCATCTAGATTTTATTACTGTAGAATCTAGAAAGACTACTGGAATAGGTTTATATGTTACTTTTGGTTATCTGAAAGAATTTGATGAAGAAGAATTTGTGAATGCGCTGATCAGTGCTGAACAGAAACTTATCACTCCAAGCTTAAAGAATGAATTAACGTATTGTTTAGACATTACCAACGGAAAAATAGATTTTCTTGAAATCGCTACGAACGGAAATGAAATTTGGGATGGAAATTTAGAAAACTGTACCTTAGTTTCAGAATAAGGTTAAGGGTTGATTAACCTCATGATAGCCTATTTTTAGCTTTCCAAGTCTAAATGCATTCACAGTTTCATGAGCAATTCTGGTAGGCTCAGGAATTCTGTAATTTCCGATACAATTTTTCATGATTTCTAAACTTTGAGCTTGAGTAGTCAAGTGCCCGGCAGAAACATAAACAGGTTTACATTTTTCCTTTGTCCTTAAGGCAAAACCTAAAAGATCACTACTGCTCATAATCTCAGCGGTAGCGTATTTATAACTGGCAGGGAGATGATTGTCTCCATAAAGAATTTTCTTTGCACAGCCAATTGTTGGTTGATTGGAAAGAATGCCAAAATGAGAGGCGACACCCATTCTTCGGGGGTGAAGAATTCCATTTCCATCCAGAACTACAACATCAGGCTTATCTGGAATCAAATCCCAAACTTTTAGTAAGGCAGGAACTTCTTTGAAACCTAAAAATCCAGGTTTATAAGGAAAGTTTGTTTCGTAAGTAGCCAGTGCATAAGATTTCAATACCATCTCAGGATAACTCAAAATTACAATTCCAGCATACATTGTTGAACTATTTTTATTGAATGAAATATCAGCACCGCCAATAGTTGTAATTTTTTCTACAGGCTGAAATTTGAGTTGTTTTGAAAGTTCAATTTGTAGCGCAGTAGCCTGCTGAATACTATAGTGATCGTACATCTAAAATTCAACAAGAAAAATACTGATATGTTTTAATAGATAATTTTTTGACAAAATAATACTTAATAAAGCTGTTTTTATCAACATTTATATAAAAAAGTACGCAGTAATAGAGTAAAAAAATCTATGTAGCGCCAAGTTGTTGACTTAAGTCAAAAAGTTACCAAAATGAAAGAATTTTTGTAGTATTAATAAGATTTATTTTATGTTTGTGTATGGAAAAGTTAGAAAAAATCCAAATGCTTAGCTCGTTTTTAGCCAAGGTTAAACATCTTCGAGGATATGGTGATATGAATTCCTACAACTTAGTCAAAGAATTTAAAACCTTAGGTAATTTATCAGAAAATCCATTGCCATCAGATCAAGTAGACGAAATTATTAATGATTTATCATCACCAAGAACCTGGAACAACGGAAAGAATAATTTCATCCAAAACATTGAAACATTTATTGATGATATTAAAGGAAAATAATTTAAGATAATAAATCTTGTAGAGCGTAAACAATGTTTACGCTTTTTTTGTAGATGAAAATTTTTATATATTAATTCAAGGTGGTGATATATTAATTATAGTTTGTCTTATAATTAATATTATGTTAAGTTGAATTTTATACAGTTAACCCTATCCACTAGATTAATTGCTAATCCCTTAAAATTCCTGCAGTTTTCTTTTAAGCTCCTGAACTTTATCCTGAGCATTTTTACGGGTGTAAATATCGATAAGCAACTGAGCCGTCTTCTTATCATTTGGATTAATCTCATTTGCTCTTTGTAAAGCAAATTGTGCTCTATTAATTAAGGCGCTATATTTAGAAGTCTTGTCAGCTTCATTTTTCCTTAAAGTTTCATTTGCGGTGTTGATATAGGCCAAGCTCAGCTGGTACAGTGCATCAAAATAATTTTGATCTGTGGCCAAGGCTTTATCATAAGCTAAAATAGCTGTAGAATTATTTCCATTAACTTGCTGTAAGTAACCATACAGAAAATATAATAGCTTACTTCCTTTTTCTACTTTTAAATTATTCTCTATAAGTCCTGTGGCTTTTCCATAATTTTCAGTATCCAGCAAAAGATTTATATAATCATTGGTTAAGGCATGATGGTAAGGATTTAAAACCAAGCCGTCTTCCAGCACTTTAATTGCAGTTTCGTTATCAAGTTTCGAAACATACATTTGAGAAAGCTTTTGATAAACAGATGGATTTCTGATTCCAAATTCCTGTGCCCTTCTAAAATATTTAACCGCTTCATCATACGATTGGATATTAAGCGCACAAATGGCCGTATTTAAAGCCAATGAAGTATCTGCCGGAAAGCTATCGCTAACTTCTCTTAGGTCTTCATATGCTTCCTTAAAATCATTATTAAAATAAGCAGATGTACCCTTATCTTGCTTTTTGATCAAGATATTATGGTTTGAAGCCTTTATTAATCCAGAATTGTCTTCATACTTATCTAAGCTTTTCGCTTTTTTAACAGCCTCTAAAGCAGTATTATAATATTTATCAGCATTGTTGGGATCTGTATCGATTATAGAAGCGAAAGATGTTAAGTAGGCTTTGATAGACCAGGTTTCTGACCAGTTTTTTGTTTTTCTGTCGTTTTCTGCAGATTCAATTGATTTTAAACCTTCTGTGATGATGTTTAATTGTTTTTTTTCATCTTCTTTATTGGCAATAGAAGCTTGCAACTTCCCTACCGAATTACGAGCTACCAATATTTGACTTTTTTGTGCAACTGCAGAAAAAGAAATGAAAGCTAAAATTATAAATGAAAGTTTGAAACGATTTTGCATAGGATAAATTTGAAATCTATTAGGATTAAAACTTACTGATACGGTAAAAATAAACATAAAAAAAAGACCCCCGAAATTTCAGAGGTCTTTTTTTACGATTGGCAATTACTGTTTTGGTGATTCCTTAGGTAATGCATCTAAACGTTTTTTAACATCTTCGTAGTTTTTAGTATCATTTCTGAAAGCATAAATCGTTTTCAGTGTTTCTAAAGCACCTTGATTTTTAGGGTCAATTTCAATCGCTTTTTTATAATATGGAAGAGATTTATCTAGCAAACCATTCATTTTAGTGGTTACTTCATTAAACTCTTTAACCTTTTTAGCATCTATTTTATTACGATCACCTTGCAATTTCAAGGCTTGGGTAAAATAAATGTTCCCCAATAAAACCTGGTAATTTGGATTGGTAGGCTCTTTAACCGCAAGTGCATTTAACATTTGTTCCGATTTAGCCGCATCTCCCCTATTGATGTAGATTTGAGTTTCAGACTTAATGAAATCTGCATTCTCAGGATATTTTGCAATTGCTTCTTTTAAAATTTCCAATCCAGCAGTTGTATCTTTTTGTTTTGCTAAAGTAATATCGATTAATTCTGCATATAACTCTTTAGACTGTGGTGAATTCAAAGAAATCACTTTTTTAAACTGAGTAATGGTGCTTGGATAATCGTTTAAATTTCGAGCTGCAATACCTGCATTCAAATACATTGCCGTATCTTGAGGGTTAAGCACTGTAGATTGAACAAATTTAGCGTAGGCTGCTTTGTAATCTTTTTTATTATAGGCAATTACACCACCGTTTCTTACCGCATTCGCGATGTTTGTTTCAGAAGTTGCGATATTTTCTTTTTCTGTACCTTTTACATCTAGTTTTTTCGCTTCAACAAGTGCATCTTGAGCAATCTTAATGTTTGCATCAGCGTTTTCAAAACTTACTGTATCTAAAACAGCAATTGATGAGGCCATTAATGCACGGTAAGACCAAGCATCAGGCAAAACTTTCGATTTTTCATCAGCAATGGCTTTGTCTGTGTGCGCAAGGCCACCTTTTAAAGCCTCTAATTTTTTAGCCAAAGTTGTTGATGGGTTTGAGTTGGAAAATTGAAAAAGTCCCCAAGACTTTTTTGCCTCCGCAATCTCACTTTTCTGAGCAAATGCAAAGCTAACTACACCTGCTAAAATTATACTTAGAACTACTCTTTTCATAAAATTATTATTCTATTCTTATTTATTGGATTAATTTTCGTCTTCCGTTTCGCTATCTGATTCCCCTTCTTCTTCATCAGTTTCGTCTGCTTCTGCAGTTGGATCGGCTTCTATTTCTTCTCCATCAACAACTAATACTTCAGCCAAATCAACTGTTTCTTCTTCATCCTCTTCGTGATCAATTTTAGTTACCGATGCAATTTCATCATCACCTTTAAGTGATATTAAACGAACGCCTTGAGTGGCACGTCCCATAACTCTTAATGCAGAAACAGGGATTCTGATTACAATACCCGATCTGTTGATGATCATTAAATCTTCGCTATCAGTAACGTCTTTAATCGAAACTAATTGTCCAGTTTTTTCTGTAACGTTAATTGTTTTTACACCCTTACCACCACGGTTTGTTACACGGTAATCTTCAATATCCGTACGTTTTCCGTATCCTTTTTCTGATACAACCAACACCGTAACTTCTGGATTGTTTACAGCAATCATGCCAACTACTTCATCCTTATCGTGTGCCAATCTAACACCTCGTACACCTGTGGCTGTTCTACCCATTGGGCGAACGGTACTTTCATTGAAACGAATTGCTCTTCCAGAACGTAAAGCCATTACAATTTCGCTCTGCCCGTTAGTTAAACAAGCTTCCAACAATACATCGCCATCGTTGATGTTGATTGCGTTAATACCATTAACACGCGGACGAGAATAAGCCTCGAGAGAAGTTTTCTTAATGGTACCTTTTTTAGTACACATAATGATGAAATTGTTCTCTAAATACTCTTGATCTTTAAGGTTTTTAACTTTAATATAAGCCTTAATTTTCTCGTCTTTCGGAATATTAATAATATTTTGAATCGCTCGTCCTTTACTGGTTCTAGAACCCTCCGGAATTTCGTATACCCTTAACCAGAAACATCTGCCAGCTTCGGTAAAGAATAACATATAATTGTGGTTAGTGGCCACAAGCATGTGTTCAATAAAATCTTCATTTCTTGAGGTACTGCCTTTCGATCCTTTTCCACCTCTACCCTGCGCTCTAAATTCGGTTGCCGGTGTACGTTTAACGTAACCTTCATGAGAGATCGTTATCACCACTTCTTCATCATCGATGAAATCTTCCATGCTCATATCTTCGGCAGAATGAACAATGGTTGTTTTACGTTCATCGCCAAATTTCTGCTTCACTTCTTCTAATTCATCTTTGATGATCTGCATACGCAAACCTTCATCGTCTAAAATAGATTTCAAATATTCGATGGTTTTCATCAATTCAGCATACTCTTCTTTAATTTTATCACGCTCTAGTCCTGTTAAACGACGCAATGTCATATCCAGGATTGCACGAGCTTGAATGTCGCTCAATCCGAATTTTTCCATTAAGCCAACACGAGCTTCTTCAGGCGTTTCTGATGCACGGATTAATTTAATTACTTCATCTAAATGATCTAGCGCAATTAAATATCCTTCTAAAATATGAGCACGCTTTTCAGCCTCAGCCAATTCATATTTAGTTCGGCGAATAACAACATCATGACGGTGATCTACGAAATGCACAATTAAATCTTTCAGATTTAACATTTGCGGACGTCCTTTAACCAATGCAATGTTATTTACACTGAAAGAAGTTTGTAGAGCGGTATACTTATATAGGTTATTTAAAACGATAGATGCGTTTGCATCGCGTTTAATTTCGTAAACGATGCGAATACCATCTTTATTTGATTCATCTTTAATGTTCGAAATGCCTTCCAGTTTTTTCTCGCCAACCAATTCAGCAGTACGCTCAATCATTTGCGCTTTGTTAACCTGGTAAGGGATTTCGGTAACAATGATTACTTCACGATCTTTAAGGTTTTCGATTTCTGCTTTAGCACGCATCACTATACGTCCACGACCAGTTTCGAAAGCCTCTTTAACGCCAGTATAACCATAAATAATACCACCCGTTGGGAAATCTGGAGCTTTTACAAACTTCATTAATTCCTCGATAGTGATATCGCGGTTATCAATGTAATTTACAATACCGTCAATACATTCCGTTAAGTTATGTGGCGCCATATTAGTCGCCATACCTACCGCAATACCACTAGATCCATTAACTAAAAGGTTAGGGATTTTTGCTGGTAAAACCGTTGGCTCTTGTAGGGTATCATCAAAGTTTAACTGAAAATCTACGGTATCTTTGTTGATGTCGGCAAGCATTTCTTCAGCAATTTTCGAAAAACGTGCTTCGGTATAACGCATTGCTGCAGGTGAATCACCATCAATGTGACCAAAGTTTCCCTGGCCGTCTACCATCGGGTAACGTAAGCTCCAATCCTGAGCCATACGAACCATAGTAAAATATACTGATGCATCACCATGTGGGTGATATTTACCCAAAACCTCACCCACAATACGGGCAGATTTTTTATGTGGTTTATTACTTGTTACACCAAGATCGAGCATCCCATATAAAACACGGCGGTGAACCGGTTTTAATCCATCGCGTACATCAGGCAAAGCCCTTGATACGATTACCGACATTGAATAGTCAATGTAGGCCGATTTCATCTGCTCCTCTATATTAATTTGGATGATTTTGTCGTTTTGTTGATTTTCTAAATCTTCTGCCATAAATTATTATTCTCGTTATCAAAAACGATGTTTCAAAAAGGTATTATTATAACCTTGCGAATTTAACAAAAATATGCCGAAATAAGGCATTGTGGAAAAGTTTTGGACATTAGTAAAGCTTTTGAGATGTCACATTTTTTTTATGTTCTTAAACAGCCATTTAAATGATTTTTATTTGGAAAGCACGCTAAGGAATATCTATCGGCCAACTTTAACATCATTAAATAAATATTCTATTTTTGTTGTATAACCCAATTATATAAATGGCAAAGCAAAAACAATCTGCGATGATCTTTATCATGATCACCCTTTTAATTGATTGTACCGGATTCGGAATCATTATCCCAGTTTTACCCAATCTAATTAAGGAATTTACAGGTGGAAGCACCAGTGTTGCGGCCGATTATGGTGGTTACCTGATGGTTGCATTTGCCTTACCTCAATTTATTTTTTCGCCAATATTGGGTGGATTGAGCGATAAATACGGCCGCAGACCAATATTGCTGTTTTCGTTGTTTGGCTTGGGCATGGATTATCTCTTTCTTTCTTTTGCTCCATCAATTTTTTGGTTCTTTATCGGACGAATTATAGCTGGTATTAGTGGGGCAAGCTTTACAACTGGAATGGCTTACATTGCAGATATATCTACACCTGAGAAAAAAGCACAAAACTTTGGCATGGTTGGAGCGGCTTTTGGACTGGGTTTTATTTTAGGTTCTGTTGGCGGTGGGTTATTGAGCCATTTTGGATTACGTGTACCATTTATGGTTGCGGCCGGTTTATCTCTGGTAAATTGGCTATATGGTTATTTCATTCTGCCCGAATCTTTATCTAAAGAAAAGCGAAGGGATTTTTCTTGGAAAAGAGCCAATCCAGTTGGGTCTTTTATAAATGCTTCAAAATACCCTGCTATTTTGGGATTATTGGCGACACTGCTGTTATTGTACATTGCAAGCCACTCTGTACAATCCAATTGGTCTTATTACGTAATTGAGAAATTTCAATGGACGCCCACTATGATCGGTTATTCTTTGGCCGTGGTGGGCATTATGGTTGCCTTAGTTCAAGGCGGCTTGATTCGTTTTATTATTCCGAAAATAGGAAATCGGAAAGCAATTTATTTTGGATTAACACTTTATGTAATTGGTTTTGTGTGTTTTGCATTTGCCGCTAATGGTTTAATGATGATGTTGTTTATCATTCCATATTGTTTGGCTGGGATTGGCGGTCCTGCAATGCAGAGTATTATTTCCAATCAGGTTCCGGAAAATGCTCAGGGCGAAATTCAGGGTATTACCACAAGCTTACAAAGTTTGGCTGCCATCATCGGCCCATTTCTAGCAAGCCATATTTTCGTTTATTTTATTCAGAACGGAACACCATTATATTTTCCGGGTGCGCCATTTATTTTAAGTGCATTTTTAACATTAATTGGGCTTTTTATCGCCATTAGAGCATTAAGAAAATATCACTAAGCTTTTATTATTTTATATTCATTGTAGGCCATAACGGTATTGTAAACTAACAGTACGATCCCTTCGTAATTAATTAAATCCTTTATTTTAAGGTTGAGAGCAGTTGTGGTGATAAAGACCAATAAAATTAATCCTATTGAGATAAAAAATGATGTTTTGAATGATCTATAAAGCATCGACAGCCTAAAAACGGTTTGTTTTTAAAACAGCTCAGGATCTTTAATCAATTTTATTACACAGCCGAAAATATAGATAACGGTTAGCGCAATATACACATCAGAGACTACGCCTTGATTCAAATCTGGAATAACTAGATATTTTTCGTGTATAATATCCAAATCACAATTAAGCAAAGGAATAACTTAACTAGTTGCCAGTTTTTACCTAGTAAAAACCAATTAAGCCAATCGTTTTGTTTACTAAGCTTGGCCTGTTCGATTTTCACCATATTCTTCTCAGAAATTGGTAAAAATGGATTGATATAACTGATAATTAGAATTAATATGCAGATATAAAACTGGAAAAACCCATCGTTCATCAACACGTGAATTTTTCTTCCAGTTAAAAAAGCCGGATTAAAACATGAAAATATTAGCAGTGCGATTATGGTTAGGTGAAAAACCAAGGGGGTAATAATTGGTAATGGAGTTGCCAGAAACTTCAACTGGTTTAATATCCTTGGCAACATGCTTGCCAGCAAACCGGATTAATATTACAAAAATAATTAATGATATACCCAAGCTACTTTATTGGTTAGTGAGGTGCGAGTTTAATAAATTACAATAATTCATTAGCCAAGTTGGCAAGTTCGCTCCGCTCCCCTTTATGCAAAGTAATGTGCGCATATAACGGATGGTTTTTAGCATTCTCTATTAAATAAGATAAGCCATTGCTTTCAGAATCTAGATAAGGCGTATCAATTTGATAGATATCACCCGTAAAAACCACTTTTGTATGTTCACCAGCCCGGGAGATTATGGTTTTCACCTCATGAGGAGTTAAATTTTGAGCTTCATCTATAATAAAGAAAATTTTGGTTAGGGTTCTTCCCCTAATAAAAGCTAAAGGAGCAATCGCTATTTTTTCGGTCGAGATTAATTCATCAATTTTTGCAGACATTTTTTCATCACCAATAAACTGTTCTTTTATAAAGCGAAGATTATCCCAAATGGGCGCCATAAAGGGATCGGTTTTAGATTTGGCATCGCCAGGTAAAAAGCCAATATCCTTGTTGCTGAGTGAAACTATTGGCCGGGTTACATAAATCTGTCGGAAGTTTTTGCGCTGTTCTAGCGCACTGGCAAGTGCCAATAATGTTTTACCTGTTCCGGCATTTCCCTGAATACTCACCAGCCTGATTTCGGGATCTAAAAGCGCATTAATCGCAAAGGCCTGTTCAATATTTTTGGGTTTGATTTTAAAAATGGCATCTGTAGAAACCGAGGAAAGTGTTTTTAAATTATGATTGTAAAATACATTTGCCGTTTTTCGTTTATTTTTCAGGATATAAAAATGGTTTCCTGTTTTTGCAGGCAATTCAACTTCTGCCGACCTGATGGATCGGTTCTTTTTAATGTCATCAATAACTGATTCTGAGAAGTTGCCGATTTCGGTTTTACCCGCATAAAGCTCGTCTACGTTCTTGATTTTACCTGTTTCGTAGTCTTCTGCGTTTAAATCTAACGCCTTGGCTTTTAGCCTTAAGCAGATATCCTTTGAAACCAAAACAACTCGCTTATCTGGGTTTTCTTCTTTCAAACTAAGTGCGGCATTTAAAATTTTATGGTCGGTTTTACCTTTTCCATATACCTCTTCTGCATCAATTTTTAAAGGTTTTTCATTTAAAACAACCTTAAATTTTCCATTATTTGCACCTTTGAGGTTAATCCAATCGCTAATTAGTTTCTGTTTTGAAGTATCATCTATTAACCGGATAAAGCTTCTAGCTTCAAAATTTCGGGTATCATTGCCACTCTTAAAGTTATCCAACTCTTCCAAAACCTGAATCGGAATAGCGACATCATGTTCATGAAAATTATTTATTGCATCGTGATCGTATAAAATAACTGAAGTATCTAGAACGAATATTTTTTTTGATGAAATAGCAACTGATTTACCTTTATTGGCCATAAGGTAAATTTAGGGTTTAGCGATGATTTGTGGAAGATTTAAAATTCTTTTTTACTCGAAAATCTCAAAACAAATCGGAATGTGTTCCAGTTCGGATCAATTCAATTAATTGAATAGTTTCGTTCTCATCCCAAATTAAAAGTAAATCAGGCTTAACATGGCATTCCCAATAACCATCGAAATTGCCAATTAATTTGTGTGGAAAATGCTTTTTGCTTAAACCTGAATGACCTTTTTCTTCTAGTATTTCAACAACATTCTGTAATAGGTTGAAATCTTTCAGAGATCTTTTTTTGAGTAGTTTTAAATCCTTAAGGAATTTATTTGAAGTAACAATTTGGTACATTGTTAAATGCTGGAGAATAAATCTTTGGAACTAGCAAATTTGACGCCTTTACCAGCTTTGATTTCTTTGATTGCTTTAATGGTCTCTTTATTTGGCATATGTGACTGCTCACAACTATCAAAATCAGAATTGAATGCACTAATTTTCACCCCAAGCTCTTTTAAAAGTTGTTTGACTAAGTTGGCTTTTTTATCGGGAACATTTATTACATAGCTTTCCATAGTAACTTTGAATTTATGTTATACAAATATACATTTTTAAATGCTTTGGAAAGACTTTCGAAATTTTGTACATAAAAAAACGGGGTTCTTCTTCTTGCGATTCAGTTCCCCGTTTTAACTTTAAAAACAACCATAGTTGCATTTTAAAGCATCTAATCTCTGTAGCTTTGATTTTTCCGTTATCGTTAGGTTTTGCAACTTTTGCGATTCGTGAAAATTTATTTCCAACTGCTTCCTTCCGTAAAATTCTTCAGTATTCAATAATTTCTGTTAGGTCTTGCAATTTTCACATTTTCCATCTTGCGATATCCAATGTATATTCTTACTCGGTTTAACCCTTTCTGAAATTAATCGTTTTCCTTGTTAAGTATATCCGAAATATTTTACCTTTCGGTTCTTTATCTCTTTTGGATTGTCTTGTCAGAATTCAAAGTACTTCGTATTTGATATAATCTAATTTAGCACTAAATGGCTTTCCTGTCAAGAGAAAAGTTATTGTTTTTATAAACAATGTTATCCACCTAAAAATCAGTGTTGTTAACATTTGAAAAGCACTAAATTCTCATAATTTTTATCAATAGTGTCACTTTCTTAAACTTTATCAACAAATCCGTTTTGGGTTCTTATTAACAAAGACATCCGTTTCAGGAATTTTTATATTGTTCCATTTCTGCTTAAAAGGCGAAAAACTTTAAAAAGTTAATTTAAAATCTCAACAAAAAGCATGGCTAATATGTTATTTTTGTACCATGCAGATTAGGCAACCCATTAGAAACATTCAAGATTTTTTATTGAGTACGTATTTTGCCGATGGCTTGCGCATAACAATTGGTGTTCTCCTTCCGTCTTTAATTTTAGCCCAATTCGGAATGCTGAAATATGGGATGACGCTTTCGCTCGGTGCCCTGTGTGTAAGTGTGGTAGATAGCCCAGGACCAATGGTTCATAGGCGCAATGCAATGCTGATTACTACAGTTTTAATTTTCGTATTTTCTATTCTTACGGGTTTAACCAACAAGAACCACTACTTTATTGGCTTTTTACTGGCAGTATCAAGTTTCATATTCTCCATGTTTTACATATATGGAATAAGGGCAGCGGCAATAGGTACCGCCGTTTTACTTATTATTGTTTTAAGTATTGATGATATTCGCCCTTGGCAGGATGTTCTAATTCATGGCCTAATGGTATTAGCCGGAAGTCTTTGGTATACCGGATTAAGTTATTTTGTTTATAGACTTCGCCCCTTTAGGTTGGTTCAACAATCGCTTAGCGATTCTATTTTAGAAGTTGCAGAATTTTTAAGAGAGAAAGCAAAATTTTATCATCATAATAATAACTACGAAAAAACCTATGCAGATTTATTACAGTTGCAGGTTTCTGTACATGAAAAGCAAGATGCCGTTAGGGAATTGCTTTTTAGGACCCGAGAAATTGTAAGAGATTCTACCCCAGAAGGTAGATTTTTATTGTTGGTATTTGTGGATATGGTCGATTTATTTGAACAGGTTATGTCTACCTATTATAACTATCAGCAACTGCATGACCAATTTGATAAATCAGGGATTTTGCCAGATTATGAAATGGCAATTAAAAGAATTTCTTATGCGTTAGATGACATTGCTTTTGCATTAAAAAGCGGCGGAAAGCCTGTCATTTCAAAGAGATTGTTAATTGAAGTAGAAAGACTTAAGGTTAAAATTAATGATTTAGAAAAAAACAATACCAATCAAGAATATAATACCATTGGTATAATCGCCCTAAAAAATATTGAGGTTAATATCGAAAATATTTTAGCCCGGGTTAAAACCATTTATAGTTATTTTAAAATTAGAACAAGCAAGGATATTCGTCAGGCTGAGGTGGATACGGAGAAATTTATTACCAGACAAAAATTCGATTTTAGTTTATTTACCGAAAATCTAACTTATAGTTCATCTACCTTTAGGCATTCGTTAAGGGTAACCGTTGTAATGCTTTTGGGTTTTGTGGTTTCGCAACTGCTAAATTTTTCTCATAGTTACTGGATTTTACTAACCATTCTGGTGATTTCAAAACCAGGCTTTAGTTTAACCAAAGAAAGAAATTATCAGAGGTTGATTGGCACAACCGTAGGTGCTTTTATTGGTATGGCCGTAGTCACTTACATTCATGATAAGAATTCTCTGTTTGTTATATTGCTGATTTGCATGATTGGCTGTTACAGTTTTCAAAGAAAAAATTATGTGGTGAGTGTGTTATTTATGACACCCTATATTCTAATTCTTTTTGACTTTTTGGGAATGGGATCTATAGCATTGGCCCGCGAAAGAATTTACGACACCTTTATTGGATCTGGAATTGCACTTTTAGCCAGCTATTCGCTTTTCCCAACTTGGGAGCATGAAAAGGTAAAAGAAGCCATGCTGAATATCCTTAAAGCAAATAAGGCATACTATGATCAAGTTGTAAGATTATATTTCGAAAAAAACTATAACCGAACGGAATATAAACTCGCACGCAAAGAAGTTTATGTAAGTACAGCAAACCTTGCCTCACTATTTCAAAGAATGTTTTCCGAGCCAAAAAGCAAACAATTGTTTATTAAGGAGATTCATCAGTTTACGGCACTGAGCCACCTTTTGTCTTCCTATATTGCAACATTATCACTCTATAATAAGGAGCACGAATTTACTTTCGAGAGTTTCGAGGCTTTAAAACCCATGTCAAATAATACCAATTATTTATTGGATGTATCCATCGAAAATCTTTTGCAAGGAAAAGATACGGTTGATAATGTGCCGTTAATAAGATTGAATGATAGTGGAATATCCATTAAAAAAGGAGAAGATTTGGTGCCAGAACAATTTGATCTAATTCAGAAAGTAGCTTATGATATTTATAAGTTATCCGTAAAAATTAAACTTTAGTTTTTTGCAATAAAATCCTTTATACTACAGGCATAAAACGGCAATGAGAATTGAGTTCCATTATCCATTTTAAAAATTATGATGGCTTCGCATGGGATTTTTTTATCCATTAGGTCTTTTTTACTAATACTGATTGGATAAAACTTTTGCTCTGGATTATCAGAATGAACAACGTCTGCCCTATCCTTAAACTTCAGCTTAAATTCCAATGCTCCGGATATTATAGAGATTTTATCTATTTTACTAAAATTTGTATTTGAGGTGAAATTGATCATTAACTGATTGTCTTCTAGATTCTTAATGTCCTTAAACAATTCAAAAGCATAATAACTTTTATCATCTCGATAATACTGATAATCGATGCTTTGCTTTAATTGGCCATAAGATATTTTGCCTAAAGCGAGAAAGAAAAAAATAATTATGGATGTTTTCATAGAATTAAAATTTAGGGCACGACACTTTAAAACCCTTAAAATTATTGTGTCTATAAATTAAGGAAAGCTCGTAGGTTCTGGGCGTTGCGCTCAACAACTTATTTCCGTAAACGGTGTAGTTCATACCGGCGGTGACATTGCCTAAACTTACGCCTAGATATGGGTAATAGGACGATTCGTTAAATTTATACCAAAGGCCAAAATTTAATTTTATGCGGGTTTCATCGTTTGGTTTAAAACCAATTACAGTTCCGAATAAAGTGTCCTTGTTGTTTTTTTGTTGGTTATAAATGCCTGTGAAATTTAAATCAACAAAGTCATTAAGTAAGTACAACATACCAAAGTTTACAGTTTTTCTGAACGGAACAATCTCGTTGCTATTGTTTAATAAACTTTCTGATGGTTTTGTTAAATGATATTGGGCGTAACCTAAGGCAAAACTCACTCGATCAAAGGTAGCAGAGAAATTAGCACCTAAATTTAAATCGAAATAGGATGTCTTGTCATTTCTTAAATCTAAAAAGTTTGGCATAGAAGTATCAAACCCATTCCCATTAAATTGCGATGCAAATGTGAGTTTATTATAATCTAAAAATTTTGAAACATAAGACAGCTGCGGTGCTAGACCAAACTTAAATTTATGTTCAACATCCAAATATTGGTAATACGAAAAACTGGCGCTGATGTATTGGGATTTTAATGCCTTGTTAAATGATTCATCAAAGAGACCACTTAAACCGATACTGAAAATACTATTGCTAAAATTTTCATCGGCATTTAGTTTTAAATCTCCAGAAATGCTATAGGTATTATAAGGATCGCCAAGATTTCCCCACTGTTGCCTCGTGTTAAGGGCAATACGATAATCACCATCAAAAAAACCTGTATAAGCTGGGTTTAATGTTAAGGGAGATGCAAAGTATTGAGAAAACTTTGGATCTTGTGCCATACCTTTAAGTGTAATGAAGCACAAAATGAAACTGATGATCGTTTTATACATTACAAAATTAATATAGTTTTACCCTGTGATTGATATTTTCCACCCAATAAATCGATTCCATCGGCAAACCAGGAGAATGTTTCTAATGGTTGCAATTTGGTTTTAAGTTGCCCATCCCAACCGCTTGTAGCCATGTCATCAGTTTGGAAAACCAAAATTCCCCACTTATTGTAAACCTTAAAACTCAACAGTTTTTGAATGCTTACAAAAAATGGATATAATCTGTTGTTGTTATTTTTTTGTGGCGTAAATGCGGTTGGCACCATAATTTTTGGTGACGGAAGAATATTTAATTCTATAGCACCTGCAATAGAACAGCCCTTGTCGTTTTCTAATGCGATGTAATAAACACCAGCTTTGTTCACCTTTGTTGGATCAGCAATTGGTTTCCTCAATAATGCATCTTCAAAATAACTTGCTTTTACATAGCCTTTACTGCCCGTTACAATTTCAGCCGAGGTTAGGTCTATAAAATCGTAATCGAAAATTGGTTTAGGCTTATTCAGTACAATAATTGGGAGTGGATTTACGACTAAAGTTACTTTTCCCGAAACAAAACACCCGCTTGAGTTGGTGATTTTTACATAGTAGTTTCCACTTTCGGAAACCTGTTTTGGGTTTGTAACTTTTGTGGTTAATGACTGATCCGTGAAATATGAATAAGTAACGCCAGCCGTTGTTCCGTTATAAAGTAAAGGATTCGTGATATCTACCTTTTCCGGAAAGCAAACTGGAAGGGGATTCGTCATGACCAAAGCAGGCAGTTCATTTACTACTACATCAATTTTATCTGATACAATGCATCCTTTGTTATTAATTGCTTTAATATAATAAGTGCCAGATTGATTGATGTTTTTTGGATCTGTAACGGCCTTGGTTAAATTAACATCGCTATAATAACTAAGGATAAGATCTTGATCACTGCCCAAAAAATTATTTCCACTACTCAAATCTATTTTGCCTGGAAAACAAACTGCACTTGGGTTTGTAATTTTCAACAATGGCTTCGGATTGATTACAACATCAACAGGAAGTATTTTAGAGCAATTAAAAGAATTAACCAATTTTACGAAATATCTCCCCGAAGTATTTATTTTGAAAGGATTTGCCAGTACTTTGCTTGCATTAGCATCAGTATAATAACTTCTGGATACGTCGGTTAAATTACCCTCGTAAATTTCATCCTTCGTTAAATCTACAGTTTCCGTATAACAAACCGGTTCTGGGTTTTTAACAATAATGTTGGCAATATCAAAAACAGAAATATCTATTGAGGCTACACTTTCGCATCCTTTATAATTTGTTGCCAAAACATAATACGTGGCATTTTCATGCACCTTAGTTGGGCCAGTAATTAATTGGGTTAAATCCTTATCGGCATAAACGAGGTAAGTAAAATCTGGAGATTTGTTTAGTACATAATCTGTTGAGGTTAAATCAATTTCCGCATCCTGACAAATTGTAGTTTTAGATAACAATTGAAGCTCGTAATCTACGCTATGAACCACTGCACTAACCGTACTTGGGCAACCATACCCATCGTAAGGGATTAAATCCAAAAATATTTTAGTTCCTTCTGCCGGAGTAGGCTTAATAGTTAATGCCTGTCCAGAGCCATATTGTACACTTCTGTCTTCATTAAACCAATTGTAATCTTTAAACCCGCTCGGGCCAGAAACCCTCAATTGATCTGAGCTTTTACAATAGGTATTTCCTGCGATTAGATCGCCACAAAGATTGTTTACATCTACATAGGCATATCCAAAATGCCCGCCCAAGGTACAATCGGCACTAATAAACTCGATTAAAAGTTGTTTACCCTGATATCCAGATAAATTGATTGTTACAGGACTCCAATCTTTATAAATAACGGTACTGCTTACCGTTGATTTTTTAAATCCGGGAAGCGTTGATGTAGCAATGTATTCGAAAGAAGCGCAAGGTATGTACTGATTTTTTTCTACGTCTTTAACTCTAGCAATAAACCTTGGCTGTTCTGCTGGCTGATGATTTGGATCTTCTAAAACAATTGCATATTGGTAGGTCAAGGTAAATTCTGGTCGGTTGGCTGGAACATTTATTAAATACGAAATTCCTTCAGCCTGGTTTCCTGTACCGCTGTTGCCGAGTTTGACAGAATAATTTCCTCCATTTTTTGGGATAACGGGAAAATTACCATAAGGATCTAATAGTATTTTATTGTTTAAGATTGTATGTCTGCCTACTGATGCTACAGGAATTTCTGATAAAGTAACCTGATTCTTTGAATTGATAATAGAGGTAACCCCAGTATACATTTTCCAGTTTTGAAAATTTCCATTTTCAAAACCAATATTTTCTGGACATGCTTGTGCGAATAACTTAGATGCTGAGATTAAGAATATCATCAACATCAATAACAAAATTCTTTTTATCAACTTGGGAGCGATTAATTACTATTCGTAAAAATATCGATTTAGTATCTCCTTAATAAAAGCTTACATTCTCAAGCCCTGTTTTTTACACCAAACCATTTTGTCCGAAATCAGCAAAAAACAAATGATTAAACATTTTGTATGATTAGACATACATAAAATATATTTTGAATCTACACATTTATTAAAAAACTAGCTTCATTACGTTTAAAGGAAGTTTTTTGAATTTTAAACAAGTGTAATTAGCTAAAAATTATTTTTTTACACGAAATATTGTGATGTTGATGACCAGTTTGACATCAATGAATAAAAAAACAAAGACTACCAAAAAATTGTTATTCCTACCAATTAAGAAATACATTATGGAAAAGCTATATACAGCCGAAGTAACGGCAAAAGGTGGAAGAGATGGCCATGTAAAATCGAGTGATGGGATAATTGATTTGGAACTTCGTAAGCCAAAGGAACTTGGCGGTCAAGGTGGAGCTACCAATCCCGAACAGTTATTTGCTTCAGCCTGGGGCGCTTGCTACTTGGGTGCTTTAGGTTCGGTTGCCGAACGTGAGGGTGTAGATGTTAGCGAGGCGTCGGTTAATGTTTTGGTATCTTTTAATAAGGATGGAAATTCATTTGTCTTATCTGCAGATTTAGATGTTCATATTCCAGGAATTTCTCATGAAGAAGCACAATCTATATCAGAAAAAGCGCACAGAGCTTGTCCCTATTCCAAAGCGACAAAAGGAAATATTGAAGTTAGAATTACCGCCATATAATTGCAAAAGTTATATACAAAAAAAGCGATCAGTGGATCGCTTTTTTTGTTTAGAATAATTTTATTAAGCAATTTCTTCTGCTATTTGTGTATTCACTGGGCGACCATTTTTAAACGCATCACGGGTTTTCAAGCCCAACAGTTCAAACATGGCCATATCATCAACAAATGCCGGATTTGGTGTTGTTAATAATTTATCTCCAGCAAAAATAGAGCTTGCCCCTGCCATAAAACAAAAAGCTTGTTCTAATGTACTCATTTCATTTCTTCCTGCTGACAAACGAACAACTGAATTTGGCATTACAATCCGGGCTGTAGCAATCATTCGCACCATATCCCAAATTGGAACACGAGGCTGGTTTTCTAATGGCGTTCCTTTTACAGGAACCAAAGCATTAACAGGTACAGATTCTGGATGTTTTTCCATATTGGATAAGGTTTGCAACATAGAAACACGATCTTCTACAGTTTCGCCTAAGCCAATAATTCCCCCACTGCAAACGGTAAGTTTTGCCTTACGTACATTTTTAATAGTATTTAAACGATCATCATAAGTCCGCGTAGAAATGATGCGTTTATAATCATCTTCAGAGGTATCGATGTTATGGTTATATGCGTATAAACCAGCATCGGCCAAGCGTTGCGCCTGGTTTTCGGTAAGCATACCTAAAGTACAGCATACTTCCATATCCATATCATTCACTGCTTTTACCATTTCGATAACACGATCAAAATCTCGGTTATCTCTAACTTCTCTCCATGCTGCACCCATGCATAAACGAGATGCACCACCTTCTTTGGCTTTAACTGCTGCGCTAACAACTTGGCTAACTTGCATTAAAGGCTGAACTTCTAATTCGGTATGATAACGTGCTGCTTGTGGGCAATAAGAACAGTCTTCGGCACAGCCTCCTGTTTTAATCGAGATTAAGGAACTTACCTGAACTTCGTTGTAATCTTTATTTTCTCTATGGATGGATGCGGCTTCATAAACCAAATCTAAAAATGGTCTATTGTAAATTTCTGATATCTCTTCTTTGGTCCAGTTGTGTCTTGTAGCTTGCATGTTGGATCAGTATTTTTTGTAATTAAGGAATAATATGATCAAAGTTTATAATAATAGTTTACTGGCTAAACCTAAAATCAAAAGAAAGCCAAAAACGTCGGTAAAAGTAGTAATAATAATAGATGATGCAATGGCTGGATCGATACCTACACGTTTAAGAATTAATGGTATCCCTGCTCCCGTTATACCTGCAATAACCAAATTACCGGTCATTGCCAAGAAGATAACCAGTCCAAGCATCGGATTTCCATCAAAAAAGAAGGCAAAAATAAATACAATTAATCCGTTTGAAGCCCCATTGATTAAGCCCACCGTAAATTCTTTTAATACTGTTCTATAAGCTTGGTTGTCGGTTAAATCGTAAAGCGAGATACGCCTAACCGTTACCGCTAATGCTTGTGTCGCTGCATTTCCGCCCATACCGGCAATAATGGTCATGTATGCGGCTAGAGATGGGATAAGTTTAATTGTGGGATCGAAGTAGCGCACAACCGATGATGCCAAAAAAGCCGTACCCAAATTAATAATTAACCAAGGCAAACGAGATTTAACCGCCTCTACCCAGTTACCGCTCAATTCCTCATCTTCAGATACACCCGATATTTTTAAGATGTCTTCGGTACTTTCTGCTTCCATTACATCAATAACATCATCAAATGTTACCCTTCCTAATAATTTATGTTGATCATCAACTACTGGAATACTCGTTAAATTATACTGTGAAATTAAGTTGGCAACTTCTTCCTGATCGGTATTTGGACGAACGTAAACGGCGTCCATTTTAACCAGTTCGGTAATTTGGGCGTTATGTTTGGCCTTAATAATATCCTTTAAAGAAACTATTCCCTGAAAAACATCTTCATCATCTACAACGTAAATGGTGTAGAATTCTTCCATTTCTTCGCTTTGCCGTATAATTTCATCAATTGCATCTTTTTTGGTTAGGTTAATGTTTACACAGATTAAATCTGTGTTCATTAAACCACCTGCTGTTTTCTCGTCGTACGTTAATAAATTACGAATGTTGGATGCATCTTCCTCATTTAAATCTTCTAGAATTTCTTTCTGTTCGTGATCTTCAAGTTGGGAGATAATATCTGTTGCATCATCGTAGTCCAGTTCCTCAACAATTTCGGTACGCTTATCTGGATGAAGCTTAAAAAGTAAATCTTCCGGGTGGGATTCCTCGTCCATCTCAGAAATAATTTCTGAGGCAATTTCTGAAGGAAGTAAATTTATGATGTGTTGTTGCTCAGATTTATCCAAGCGTTCGAAAAGAATGGCAATTTCTGATGCGTGATAATCTGCTAAAACCTCTTTGAGTGTTTCATCACCAGCTAATATTGCACTTTTAACTTTTAGTACGTCGCTTTTATCTATTTCGAATGACTGCATCTTTAACTAACCAAAAAACTTTTTAAAGCTACTAATAATTGAATATAGTTTTAAACCATTTGAAGCTGTTTTAAATTATTTAAACCAGCCTCTCCGCCAAAAATAAATTACCTGAATAATTGCGATCACAACCATCACCACCCAAACATAAATGTATCCGTGAGGTTGATACAATTCGGGCATATTTTCGGTCATTACTTTTCCTGTAACTGGGTCTTCCCTACTAAAGTTCATTCCATAAATACCGGCAATAAAAGTTAAGGGAATAAATATGGATGAAATTATGGTAAGCACTTTCATAATCTCATTCATCCTGTTGGAGATTATGGATAAATTCATATCAATGTTGGCCGAGGCAATTTCTTTTAACGACTCTATAAAATCGATAATCTGAATGCAATGGTCGTAAGCATCTTTAATATATGTTTTGGTAACGTCAGAAATTAATTCGCTATCACTTCTTAAAATATCATTAAGTTTATCTCTTTCTGGCCAGGCTACCTTCCGAATCATAATTAGCGAACGCTTAATTCCCTGTGTATCATACATAATTCGCTTGTCTGGATTGTCAAATAAACGATCTTCGATTGCATCTAGTTCCTCGCCCCAATAGTTTAACAACGTGAAATAATTATCGACAATAACATCCATTATGGCATACATTAAATAACTGCTTCCACCTATTCGGATATTTCCTTTTCCAACCTCTAAGCGTTTTCTAACTGGATCAAAACAATCTTCATAGTTCTCTTGAAAAGTTATCAGGCACTTTGCGGTAAGTATAAAAGATATCTGCTCGTTGCATAGATCATTTTCATCGCTTAAATATAAATGTCTACTTACGGCGAAAACATATTTATCGTTATCGTATTCATCTAACTTAGGCCTTTGGTAAGAGCTCGTGATATCTTCTAAAACTAACCTGCTGATGTTTAATTTAGAATATAGCGTTTCGAAAATACTTGGATCTGCTAAGCCCTTAATATCAAACCAATAATAAAAATCCTTATTTTCGGTTAGCTTATCAATATCGTTAATGTTCTTAAGTTCCTCTTTCTTATACGTTTTATCGTTGTAAGTATGCAAGGTAATTATAGGTTTTAAAGCATTTTCATCAATTGCATATAAACCCGGACTTGTTCCCGGCTCGGGTACCTTATAATGTTTGTGTCTGCTGCGAGGCTTGTTTTTAGCCATAACTTATAAATATAATTTGGCCTGTGGACCTTGATTAAATAGTAAATCAACTATGCTTAAATTAGGCAAAAATTGATGTCTATCTTCAAAAACCTGAAAGTATTGCTTATTGTTTACAATATCTTCTGTTTTCTTTGGATTCATAATTCCACGGAAATCAAAGTTTGGATCAACATCATCTAAATATTCTGAAGTTGTCTTTATATCGATATTCAGCTTTAGTTTTTTTAACAACCACTCTAAGAGCTGGGTGTTGTAGTCAAATAAAAATTCAAATTTCTGATTATAAAACGGAGCAAGTTCATCTTCGTAAAATTCGAAATAGGCTGAACTTCTGTAGCAACTTTCTAAGCTTAGCCAATGTAAACGTTGCCAATTAAAATCATAACTAATCCGAATGTCCTTCATCACCGTATGTGTTTTAGCGCCCTTTACCAAGGGTACAGTAATGTCTAACTTACCGTTTGGAGAATAAATACTTGCTCTATTGCGATAAGTTTGCTTTACTAAATGCTCATATTTTTCGATTAAAATATCGGGACTTAGCTTTTGCAATAGACTAAAATATCCAACCGGTGGAAGATAAAATAAAGGAAGTATAGCTGTATTTTGCATTTGAAAATTTATGTTTGTAACTCAAACGTTTTAAAAATAATGATTAAAAGAGGGATTGCGCACGTTGGTGTATTTTTTTTGTACCTATTATCGTTGCTTCCTCTGTCCATTCTGTTTTTTTTTGCAAGATTACTATATTATCTGCTGTATTACCTAATTGGCTATAGAAAAAAAGTAGTCCGCCAGAATTTGGTTAACTCTTTTCCGGAAAAATCATTAACCGAAATCGTTGCTATAGAAAAGAAATATTTTAAATACTTAGCAGAACTTATTTTCGAGATTATTAAGCAAACCACAATATCTGAGAAAGAAACCTTAAAACGGGTTAAATTTAAAGGATTGGAACAATTAGAAAGCCATTTCAAAGCTGGGGAAAGCATTTTAGCCTGTACCGGGCATTATTGCAATTGGGAACTCGGAACTCTTGCATTAGGCTTGCATATTTCTGCCAAAACAATGGTCATTTTCAAGCCTATCAAAAATAAGATATTTGAAGCTTGGTTTGATGGCTTGAGAACAAAATATGGAAACATTTTCATTGCGATGAGGCAAACTTTAAGAGGCATGGCGGCTTACAAAAATGAGCCAACGCTTTTATGTTTTGCAAGCGATCAATCTCCAACCAGAGAGGAAACCAAATATTTTGTAGATTTCCTGCATCAGCCAACTCCTGCCCTTCTTGGGGTAGAAAAAATTGCAAAATCAACCAATCGGCCAATTTACTATTTTAAGGTGAGTCGCCCTAAACAAGGTTTTTACGAGGTAGAAGTATTGCCAATGTGCCTAGATGCATCAAAAACGGACGATTTTGAAATTACCAATCTGCACTTCAAATTTTTAGAAGATATAATAAACGAACAGCCACAATATTGGCTCTGGAGCCATAAGCGCTGGAAATTTAAACCCGAATAAAATCAATGAATCCATCAGTAGCTATAGTAATTTTAAACTGGAACGGTAAAGCTTTTTTACAACAATTTTTACCAGGGATTTTACTTTCAGAGTATGATAATTTACAGGTAATTGTTGGTGATAATGCATCAACGGATGATTCTGTAGCTTTTATCAATGAAAAATTCCCTTCAGTTAAAATTATTCAAAACACTTTAAATTATGGCTTTGCCGGCGGTTACAACAAAGTTTTAGAACAGGTTGATGCTGATTATTTTGTTTTGTTAAACTCTGATGTTGAGGTAACACCAAATTGGATAAAGCCAGTAATTGATTTAATGGAAAGCGATGTAGAAATTGCTGCGGCACAACCAAAAATTAAATGGCAACTCAATAAAAATCAGTTCGAATATGCTGGTGCTGCAGGTGGTTATTTAGATATTTATGGTTATCCTTTTTGCAGAGGACGCTTATTTAATGTTTACGAATTTGATAACGGACAGTACAACGAAACGAAAGAAGTTTTTTGGGCAAGTGGTGCGGCTTTCTTTATCCGTAGTAAATGCTGGAGAGAAGTTGGTGGATTAGATGCTGATTTGTTTGCGCATATGGAAGAAATCGACTTATGCTGGCGACTTAAAAATTTAAACTATAAAATTTTATACTGCCCTGATGCAGAAGTTTACCATGTTGGTGGTGGTACTTTACAAACGGAAAATCCTTTTAAAACTTACCTTAATTTTAGGAACAACTTAATTATTATGCAAAAGAACCTGCCAGCAGGCGATGCTGTTTTCCGCATAATATTAAGAATGTGGATAGATTTTATTGCTTGGTGGCATTTTTTACTTACAGGAAAACCAAAATTTACTTTAGCAGTAAGTAAAGCGCATATTCATTTTATAAAATCTATTTTTAAAACCGGAAAAAAGAGAAAAGAATTCCAAAAACCCTACATTAAACATATAGGAGTGTACAATAACAGCATTGTTTGGGCTTTCTTTATCAAGAACATTAAATACTTTTCTAAACTTAATTAGGTGCTAAAGATTCATCAATAGTTTTTTTAACCCAATAACCGGTGCTTGGTGCCGAGCCTACAGCACTAAATTTTACCTGGTTATTTTTGTCGATAACTGTTATTGTTGGATACAGTTTAACATTATATTTTTTCGAAAGATCCCGAGCATCATCTACGATATTGAAATCGAATGGATTGTTTTGGAGAAAGGCCTTGATTTTATATTTATCATCGTTGCAAACCGCCAATAGGATAACATTTTTATTTTCCTTGTATTCTTTTGCCAATTCATTTAATTGTGGGATTAAAATGTTGGTAGATTTACCATCTATAAACCAAAAGTAAAGTACCAAAACTTTTCCCTGCAAGTTTCTTAAATCATATTTTACACCATTTATATCGGTAATTTTGGTGCCTTCGAAAGTTTGATCCATTACAAAAGCATCGCTGGGTCGCGGTTTTGCGCCACCTTCAAAGTAGCTTGCCTTTTGCTTTTCGTTAAGCTCGTATATTAAATATTCTGGTTTTCCGCTTTCCGTTGTAGTTTGCCTATTTTTAAGTCCGTATTTGCCGGTGGCCATTAATTTTTTCCAGGCATTATATGGATAAACCATTCCATCTTCTCCACGAACCACCGATTGATCGTTTAGTGTTTGTCTTTTTGAAACGTTTTCTTGAGCATTAACATAAAAAGAAATAACCAATAAGGCCAATGAGAGCATTTTCTTAAGCATAACTTTAAGAATTAATCAATAAACTTTCGATAGCCAAACGATATCCTTTCATCCCAAAGCCTGTTAAAACACCTTTACAGTTTTTGCCAGTTAACGATACGTGACGATACTCTTCACGAGCATAAATATTCGAAATATGAACTTCAACAACAGGGCTTTTTATTGCTGCGATAGCATCAGCAATTGCTACAGATGTATGGGTATAACCTCCGGCGTTTAATACAATTCCATCGTAGGAAAACCCAACTTCATGAAGTTTATTAATTAACTCTCCCTCTACATTGCTTTGATAATAATCTATTTCTATGATTGAGTAGATTGTTTTAAGCTCTTTAATATATTCTTCTATGCTTGTATTTCCATAAATTGATGGCTCCCTAACCCCTAAAAGATTTAAATTTGGACCATTAATAATTTGTATTTTCATAAATGTTGTAACGTTAAATGTTGTAACGTTGCAATGTTATAAAAAATCTGAAATAAAAACATGTTTTGGTCATCATATATTAAAGGATTCAAGTCTTATCTGCAGTTGGAGCGATCGTTATCTAGCAATTCCGTAGATGCCTATTTGAGTGATATCGATAAGCTAGAGCAATACTATTTATCTTTAAACAGTGAACCGAAAATTACCGAAGTTAGTACCGCAGATTTAAAATCCTTTATTTCATGGCTTAACGATTTAGGCATGCAAGCCAGTACACAGGCCAGGGTAATTTCTGGATTAAAGGCCTTTTTTGGTTATTTAATGATTGAGGATGTTGTTCAAAATAATCCTTCAGCATTAATTGAAGCACCTAAACTAAGCAGAAAATTACCAGACACCTTAAATATTTATGAAATAAATGGTTTAATTGATGCTATTGATGCATCAAGGCCCGAAGGCATGCGAAACAAAGCAATGATTGAAGTTATGTATGGTTGCGGATTAAGGGTTACCGAGTTAACAGAACTCAAAATTTCGAATCTTTATCCGCAAATCGAGTTTATAAAAGTGATTGGTAAAGGGAATAAAGAAAGATTGGTTCCAATTGGTGGGGTCGCCCTAAAGTTTATCGATCTCTATTTAAAAGAAATTCGGATTCATATGAACATAAAAAAGGGGAACGAAGATTATATTTTTTTAAACAGATTTGGGGCAAAGCTCTCCCGAATTTCAGTCTTTAATTTAATTAAAAGCTTGGCCATTTCAACTGGATTAAAAAAGACGATCAGCCCGCATACTTTACGCCACTCTTTTGCCACGCATTTAATTGAAGGGGGCGCAGATTTACGTGCAGTGCAGGAAATGTTGGGGCATTCTAGCATTACCACTACCGAAATTTATACACATATTGATCGAGATTATCTGAGAGACGTAATCACTCAGTTTCACCCAAGATCTTAATTGGTTTTAGAATAAGCTTGCCTTTACCATTCTATCTTTGCCCTGCATATCTTTTCTTAACTCCATATTATTAAAACCTTTATCCCTCAACATATCAAGTGTTTCCACACCTAGATATTCGTTAATTTCAAAATACAAAAAGCCGTTTTCATTTAAATTTGAAATTGCAAAGTCAGCGATCTTGCTGTAAAAAATCAGAGGTTCCTCATCGCTAACAAATAAAGCAATATGTGGCTCAAATGATAATACATTTTGATGCATTGCTTCTTTCTCTAAAGCTCTTATATAAGGTGGATTGCTTACTATTATATCGTATTTTAAATCGGTTTTATACGTTAGAATATCCGCTTCGATAAATTTAACTTCAGTACCAATCGTCTTGGCATTTTCTTGTGCCGTAACGATTGCTCGGTTGGAAATGTCTATTGTAGAGACTTTTATCTGAGGCAGGTATTTTTTAATGGTAATGGGTATACAACCAGATCCAGTGCCAATATCCAAAAGATTCAGGTTTTCTTCTCCTTCCAAATCGTGAATAATCCAATCTACCAGTTCCTCGGTTTCAGGTCTGGGAATTAAAACATGTTCATTCACCTTAAAAATAGAACCATAAAAGTGTGCTTCGCCTAAAATATGCTGAATCGGTTTGCCGATTTTCAAATCATTTAAAATGCTGAGAAGCTTTTGAAAATCGATAAACGTTAAAGATGTATCCTTAACCATTCTTAATTTACTAGGCGATAATTTTAAAACATGTTCAGCGGCAAGGCTAAACAATGCCCTGGCTTCGTCACCGTCGTAAATCTCATCAAGTTCCAGTAGGAAATGTTCTTCTAGTTCAACTATTCTCATTGATGTAAAATTACTGATTTGTGATGAGATCAAATCTATTTTAAACAATCCATCTTCCATTTTTTACTACTTTTGCTTCCAATGAACCACGAATTTTATATTAAACGTTGTTTAGAGCTGGCCCACTTAGGAATTGGAAATGTAAGTCCGAATCCAATGGTAGGTTGCGTTATAGTAGTTAACGATAAAATTATTGGCGAAGGATACCATCGAAAATATGGTGAAGCCCACGCAGAACCAAATGCTGTTAAAAATGTATTTGATCGTTATGGTAACGATGCAGAAAGTCTTCTTCAACAAGCAACAGCCTACGTTAACCTAGAACCTTGTGCGCATTTTGGGAAAACACCCCCATGTGCCGATTTATTTGTTAAGCATAAATTAAAAAAGGTAGTTATTGGCAATAGAGACCCATTTTCTGGCGTTGATGGTAAAGGAATAGAAAAGTTAAAAAATGCAGGAATTGAGGTTGCAAGCGGAATTCTGGAAGATGAATGCAAATATTTCAACCGTAGATTTTTTACAAGAATCCAAAAGCAAAGACCGTTTATAATTTTAAAATGGGCAGAAACCGCAAATGGCTATTTTGCCACAACAGATGGGCATCAAAAGTGGATTAGCGGTGCCTTGGCAAAACGTTTAGCGCACCAATGGCGCACTGAAGAAGATGCGATTCTGATTGGAAAGCAAACCGCCATTATGGATAATCCACGGTTAACAAGCAGAGAATGGCCAGGCAAAAACCCTGTTCGGTTAGTTATTGATAAAAACTTACAGGTTCCACAGGGTAACCATATTTTTAATACTGAGGCAAAAACCATAATTTTTAATGAAGTTAAAACAGATGTAATCGGGAATATTCATTACATCCAAATGGAAGATATGCATTTCTATCTGGCACAGAAAATTGCTTTCCAGCTTTATTTAATGGATATTCAATCTGTTATTATAGAAGGTGGAGCAAACATTTTAAATCAGTTTTTAGATGGTAATCTTTGGGATGAAGCCCGTGTTTTTACAGCTTCAAACAGTTGGGAAAGTGGCCTTCGTTCACCGATTATAAATGGTCATTTACAAGAACACATTCAAGTCGGATCTGATAAGCTATCTATTTATTTAAACCATACAAATTAATGATATACATTATATTAAGTGTTTTTTGTAGCGTAACGGTAGCAGTATTACTTAAGCTTGCAAAGAGGTATCAAATCAGCATTATACAAGCAGTTACAGTAAATTACTTAACGGCAATGCTACTATGTTTAATTTTTTTTAAACCAGATATCAGTACAGTTACCTCTACTGCTCCCTGGCCAATTTACATAGGTTTAGCTGTTTTGCTCCCATCAATTTTTTTAATTTTAGCGGCATCTGTTAAAAATTTAGGTATTGTTAAAACAGACATTGCTCAGCGCTTGTCTTTATTCATCCCCATAATTGCTGCTTACTTCATTTTTAAGGAGAATTTCAATAGCTATAAATTAATTGGTTTGGGAATAGGGTTTCTAGCTATATTTTTTACCTTCTTCAAGAAGAGTGAAGAGAAATCAAAGTCAGATAACTGGATTTACCCAATTACTGTTTTTATAGGTTTTGGAGTAATAGATGTGCTTTTTAAACAAATTGCCCTTTTTAAAACATTGCCTTACACAACATCACTTTTTACAGTATTTTGCCTTTCTTTTTTGATATCGCTTCTTATAGTAATCATAATGGTTTTAACAAAAAAGACCAAGTTACAACTGGTTAATCTGGCTTGCGGTTTAATTTTAGGATTATTCAATTTTGGAAACATACTTTTCTATTTAAAGGCACATCAGACTTTGGCTCAAAATCCTTCAACGGTGTTTGCTGCCATGAATTTGGGTGTAATTGTAGTGGGTAGTTTAATTGGAATTATTGTTTTCAAGGAAAAATTAAGCAAGTTAAATTATGCTGGGATAGTTTTCGCCTTAGTGGCCATTATATTTATTACCTTATCGCAATTGCATGTTGTTCGATGATTCTTACAAAACTGTAAGCCATAATGCTGCAGGAATTTTTAGAGATAAAGGCAGTAAATTTATGGCATACCTATATCCTATTCGTTCGGAAGATGAAGTCAAGCCAATTATTACAAATCTAAGATCAGAACATTCTAAAGCACGCCATTTTTGTTATGCTTACCGATTAACACCTAATCGTGCTGTTTTCAGAATTAATGATGACGGAGAGCCATCTGGCACTGCCGGCAGACCAATTTTAAATTGTCTTTTATCAGAAGATATCACAAATATTCTAATAGTTGTAGTTCGGTATTTTGGCGGAACACTGTTGGGCGTTCCCGGTCTAATCAACGCATACAAAACCGCTAGTATTGAAGCAATTAAATCAGCTAACATCATTACAAAAACCGTAAATGATATTTATGAAGTTCATTTTGAATACCTGCAAATGAATGATGTGATGAAATTGGTTAAGGAAGAAAATTTAGATGTATTATCTCAAAACTTCGATACCAATTGTACTTTAAAATTTGAAGTTAGAAAAGCGCAATTAAACCAAGTTTTAAGTAAGTTTGATAAAATAGATGATGTGAAACTGAAATATCTAAGCACCATCTAATATTTAACAACCAAATAGTAAACCTATGAAGATAGCCGAAAGTGATTTAATCATCAATCCTGATGGAAGCATTTATCATTTAAATCTTTTACCCGGGGATGTTGCCGAAACTGTAATTACGGTTGGCGATCCTGACCGGGTTGGCGAAGTGAGTAAATATTTCGATCGGATTGAATTTAAAAAAGGAAAACGAGAATTTATAACTCATACGGGTTTTGTTGGCAATAAAAGAGTTACCGTACTTTCTACAGGTATTGGAACTGATAATATTGATATTGTTTTTAATGAGTTAGATGCGCTTGTAAACATCGATTTTGAAACCCGGGAAATTAAAAGTGAATTAACTTCTTTAAATATAATCCGGGTCGGGACATCTGGTGCCGTTCAGCCTGATGTGCCAATGGGTACAATTTTGGCTTCAAGTTTTGGATTGGGAATGGATGCACTTATGAATTATTACATCCACGATTTATCTGGCGATGAGCGAAGCCTTCTTGATGATATTAAAACACATTTTGCCCACTTAAAAAACATTAATCCTTATTTAACTTCTGCCAGTGATGTTTTGTTAAGCACAGTTGGAAAAGATATGGAAAAAGGAATTACTGTTACAGCGCCAGGTTTTTATGCACCTCAGGGCCGACAGGTTAGAGCAAAAAACGCAGTGCCAGATTTTATCGGATTAATAAATAGCTTTAAAAGTAATCAGAACAGAATAACAAATTTAGAAATGGAAACCGCTGGGATTTATGCCTTGGCAAAGGTTTTGGGCCATAAAGCTTTGTCGGTTAATGCTATTCTTGCCAGCCGGGTTAAATTAGAATTTAGCAAAGAACCAAATAAGATTGTAGAGCAGGCAATTAAAATGGTGCTTGAAAGGATTTAAAAGTAATAATTACACAATTGAATTTCTATCCCTTTCACTCAAGCGCTACATTTTTTTAAAAAAAAATATCATGCTGAGGTACGAAGTATCTATTTCTTAGGTTGTAGATGCTTCGTACCTCAGCATGACAGAATATTTATGACTTTAAACCCCTGGAATCTCTTCCTTAACCAACTCATTTCCTTCAGCATCCAAATAAGTACAAGTCATTTCTTCTAAATCAATTACCCATTTCTCCACTCCCGCATCTGCAGATTGCTTACAAAAAGTAAAGTAATCGGTTTCTCCCCTTTGATGAATACTCAATGCATGTTTCAGTTTTTCTGCTGAAGATTCTTCATTGATGACCAAATTTGGATATTCTTCAGGGCTTGCCTGTTCAGAATGGTCATCATGATCAAAGTAGACAGATAAACCATTTGAAACATAAACATCATTTCGTATTACGCCCATTGCTTTAATATCTGCAATAAACTGAGGAAGATCAGCTCCTGTTTTTATTTTCGATTCTGCTTTTTTAATCTCTTCTATGCTGAACATAATTATTTGTTTATTGATACTTTGTAAATAGTAGTTTGTGTATATAAATCCTCCGGGCGTAAAATTGTAGTCGGAAATTCTGCCACATTAACTGCATTTGGATGGTGCTGTGTTTCTATACAAAACGCGTCAAAACCATTATAATCCTTACCACCCTTTCCGTTTTTAACCCTCAGATATTTGGCTGTATATAAATGTGCTACAGGCTCGGTTGTATAAACGCTTAAGGTTAAACCGCTCTCTGCATCATTTGTTTTGCTCGCTAAGGATAAGTCTCCATAAATTTTATCCAAAACAAAAGTTTGATCGTATCCAAAATCCGGATTCCAATCCTTATCAATTTCCTTTGGCTGCGTAAAATCGAGCGGAGTGTCTTCTACAGGAATAAGTTTACCCGTAACGCAATAATTTTCATCTTGTTCTAGATAATTTGAGGCAAAAATCTGTTGCTTGTGCTTGCCAATAAATCCACCATTTGGGGCTAAATTAAAATATCCATGGTGGGTTAGGTTTACTGCTGTAGCCTGGTCTGTTTCGGCTTCGTAGCTTAAAATTAATTCGTCATTTTCCGTAAGTTCAAAGGTAAGATCAATAACCAAATTGCCGGGAAAGTTCTCCTCGCCATCAATACTTTCGTATTCCAAAGTAACCAAAGATTGGTCATCATCCACATCAACTATATCCCATACTTTTTTATCGAAACCAACCAATCCACCGTGTAAACAATCTGTACCTGTATTTTTAGCCAGCTGATAGGATTCCCCGTCAATAGTAAAGTGGCCATCTTTGATTCTGTTTGCATAACGACCAATAATAGCACCTAGGTAAGCGCCATTTTTAAGGTATTCCTCATCCAGATATTGCTCAAAATGATCAAATCCAAGAACGATATCCTGCATTTCTCCTTTTGCATTTTTGACAATAAATTTATTGATTATCGCTCCATAATTAAATATTTTAACACAAGTGCCTCTGCTATTGGTTAGTTCAATTGCGATTACTTCTTCGCCATCAATAAATTTTCCTGTGGTTGTTTGCTGAACGCTCATAAATTGTAACTTAGGGCTTTGTTTCCTAAACAAACATACTATTATTGTTCGCTTTAATAAATATTTTTAATCACATCGATAAATTTTATTTGCTTAAAGCTTTTAAATATAGCCGTTATATACTCCATATGTTGGGTAATTTTATCATAATGGTTTGGCAATTAATTATAAATGAGAAAACTAAAATTAGACGAGTTAAATCGTCCGGATATAGAAGAGTTTAAATCGCAGGAAAAATTACCAGTGGTAGCAGTTTTGGATAATGTCCGAAGCATGCATAATATCGGTTCAATATTTCGAACGGCTGATGGTTTTGCTTTAGAAAAAATAATCTTATGCGGTATAACAGCCCAGCCCCCGCATCGGGAAATAGAAAAAACGGCGTTGGGTGCGACACAATCTGTAGATTGGATTCACTATACAAATACAGTTGATGCTGTTGATGCACTTAGAGCTTTGGGTTATGAAATTGTAGCGATTGAGCAAGCAGAAAACAGCACTATGCTGAATACGTTTAGCCCAAATCCAACTAAAAAATACGCCTTGATTTTTGGCAATGAGGTTGATGGCGTAAGCGATGAAGTTATGGCGAAAATTGATGAATGTATCGAAATACCGCAATTTGGAACCAAGCATTCTTTTAACATTGTAATTTCTGCTGGCATTGTTTTTTGGGATTTCTTTGCTAAATTAAAGCTATAATTTTTATAGATCAGATGGAAAATCCTTTGTTAAAAAAGCTTCAAATTAAACCTGATTTTGTGGTCAAAGTAGAGGATGCACCTGAAAACGCTACAGCGATTTTTGGAGAAGTTCCCCATGACGTTTTCATTCGATATAATAATCCCATAGATTTTAATGCTTTAATTACTTTTTCTACCAACAAGGATCAACTGAATGCACAGATTGAAAGAAATCTAACCCAGATTACTGCTAAATCTGTTTTCTGGGTATTTATGCCAAAGAAAAATTCGAAGATTAAATCAGATTTAGATTTAATGAAAACATGGAAAGAACTCGAAATTTATGGCCTATCGCCATGTGCTTCTGCTTCTGTTAATGAAACATGGACGGCATTAAGATTAAAACTTATTTCTGAAATTAAGCCTTCTGGTATGAGAAACGACCATATAAAGACTAATGAATTTGGTGGATATATAGATCCTGAAAATAAAATCGTAAAACTACCGGAAGATCTGGCTGAAGTTTTAAGTCCATTTCCAGAGGCATTAAATTATTTCAATCAGCTGGCTTACTCCCACAAAAAAGAATATGTATTGTGGATTTTATCTGCCAAACAAGAGAAAACTCGAAAAACACGAATAGAAAAAGCTTTGGAGATGCTTTTAAACGAGAAGAAAAATCCATCCGTTAAAATAAATCCTCAACACCAAATTTCCCAGCATTAATCTAATTATGTACAGTAAACTATACAAATTGGATGTATTCAATGCCCATTAAGTAACATTTTTGTGAAATAATTTCAAGTAGCTAATCTTCTGATAACATGGTATTTGTGTTGTAAATTTCCATCTTGGCAAGATTTTTTCATGTGCGGATCAAAACAGTATGACATAAAAGCTGTTGTATGACTATTATTTACAAAAAATAAAAACATGAATACGAAAATTACAAAATCAACAATGTTGGTTGCTTTATTAGGTTTATCATCACAATTGTTTGCACAAGAAACACCAACAACGGCAGGTCGTTTCTCTCCTACCCAATTCCGCACATGGTCAGTTGGTGTACATGGAGGTGTTTTAAGCCCGAACACAATATTTAACGGAAAAGATCGCGATTTCCAAACAGCAAAAGAAAACATAGGTTACGGTGGTTACATCAAAAAACAAATTTTACCAGCTTTAGGTATTCAGGCAGATTTCTTAGCCGGTAAAGTTGAAGGCTTAAGAGGCGTTAATGGATTGGATGCAAATGGTAATTACACTTATGCTAACGGATCTGAGTTTAAAACAAACATCCAATGGTCTGGAGCTTTATCAGCAGTTTGGAATGTGGCAAACATTAGCATTAATAAAGAAGATGGCGTTTTAATCCCTTATTTAAAAGGTGGTGCAGGTTACATGTCATCTGGCGCAACTACTACAGGAACTCCAACGGCTTTAACAGACCAAGGCGTTTATCGTGAAGGTTGGTTCATCCCAGTTGGAGCTGGTTTTAAATTAGCTGTTGCAAAGGGAATTAATTTAGATTTTGGTTACGATGTTAACTTTGTTAAATCTGATAAATTTGATGGTTACAACATTGGCGGTTATGACAGATTCTCTTATGGACATGCTGGTTTAGAGTTTGCACTAGGAGATAAATCAAAACCTCAATTACAAAACTACAGCTCATTGGCTAACTTGAACAAACAAACAGCTGCAGAAAGTTCTGAATTAAGAAGAGCCTTATCTACTGCTGAGCAAAATGCACAAAGAGATAGGGATCAATATGCTAAAGATTTAGCTGATGATGACAACGATGGTGTTGCAAATAAATTTGATAAATGCCCAGGAACTCCTTCAGGTACTGTCGTAGATGGTTCTGGATGTCCTTTAGCAGCACCAACAACCAAAGTAATTAAAGAAACAACTGTGATTACAGAAGCAGATCGTAAAGTGGTTAGAGATGCGATTTCAAACCTAGAATTTGATTTAGGTAAATCTACTATCCGTTCTAAATCTTATGCTACTTTAAACAGAGTTGCTAATTTATTGGTAGAGAAAAACTTTAGCTTAAAATTAGCTGGCCATACAGATAATACTGGTGGTAGAGAATTAAATTTACGTTTATCTAAAGATAGAGCTGAATCGGTTAAAGCTTACTTAGTTTCTCAAGGTGCAAATGCATCAAGAATCGAGGCTACTGGTTACGGACCTGATCAACCAATTGCAACCAATAAAACTGCAGCTGGTCGTCAACAAAACCGTCGTGTAGAATTTACCTTATATTAATCGTAAATAAACACCAAAAAAAAACTCCCGATTTTCATCGGGAGTTTTTTTTATGTAAAAATTTTCTTGTTTATTATGGGTACTTTATGCCAGCTGTTACAGACTTTTAAAATAAGGCTTTTGAAAAGCTAGACTGGAAATCTTAAAGCCGGTTTATGTATTAAGACAAGCCTTTTTTATTCTTGTAAGTCATTTTTGCTTTAGTACCAGCACTATAATTGTAGTTTTTTAAATTACTGGCCTTCTTTTCATGAAACGCTGCTCCACGCTCTGATGAATCTTCCTCTTCCTCCCCTTTTTTCTTTTTAGGTTTTGCTCCGGCATCCACAATTTTCAAATCCTCTGGCAATTCCATAACATCCATTTTTTGCCCAATAGCCTGCTCAATTTTTTTAACCTCAATTAATTCAATATCAGTAGAAAACGTAATGGCAACAACATCCTCATCTGCACGCTTAACAATGCGTTGAATAAGAATTTCTTTTTGCTCTGGCAATTCTAAATGAATTATAAATGGAATACCCTCAATATTTAAATCAGTTAAATTCTCATTTGCAACGATTAGAATTCTCGATTTAGGGTTTTCTTTAAAATCCTCGATGTTATCGTAACCGGCGTCATCAAAAAACAAAGGTTTGTAAATTGTAATTTCAGTTTCGTTAACATGATTAAAGTTTTTGTAAACCGTTTGAGCCGTTAATCTTGTATTTACAAAAATCAAAACCTTATCAAAAACCTCTTTATCGTTTAACAATAAGGTTAAAAGATTTAGTTTGGTTCTAAAATTTGGAACATGATACAACATTTGCTGATAGACCTCTGCCTTTTGCGCTCCAATTTCATCAACCTCTATTGTTGTTGCAGAATCTTTCATAAAGGGCTTAATCATATGATTTAATTTTTCATGAACAACCTCTGTAAAAACAACATGCTGAGATTTATAAGCACTGTTAGCAAGTTCTACAACTGGTAATTGCAGGCCTTTCTTAACAATCAGTTCAGCATTATCAATTATAAATAATTGAATCTTATTGGTATTTAGCGCCAGTTTTAAATAAAGCGCTCTTGCGCGATCCGGCACAGCAACGATGATATCAACGCCGTCCGTAATTTCATTCATTTGGGTGTCAACTGCACCTCGGCTATCAATCCCAATAATTCTGAATGTATTGTTTCGGTTCAGTAACTTAAATTGTTCCAAAACATGATCGACATGCTCAGCATCTGGAACCAAAATTAATGCTCTTGGGGCTTCCTCAAAAGCATATTTTAATTTCATCAGCGTAGCTAAAACATATGTTGTTGTTTTCCCAGAACCTTCCGGGCCTACAGCTATAACATCTTGCCCACCTAAAATGCGTGACATTGTTCTGGCTTGAATTTCCTTTGGTGCTAAAAATCCCGCATCAGTCATCGCAGCAACCAATGGCTTACTGAGTTTTAATTTATCTAAAGACACAATTGTTGTTTTAATATTTGAAAATGCAAATATCCTCAAAATAATTAGCTTTAAAGAAATTGAATTAAAAGCATGGAATGAACGTCGTCAGTTTATAGGTTCTTTAATCCCGACACACACCAACCTGATAAGGAATAAGAATCATTTCAATCGGATTTATTGAACAAAATCTACTTTTTCTTATACATTAACAGTGTGTATAAAAAATTAAATAACTGTATATCAATATAATATAAATAAATACTACTAAATCTATAGATTTAATATAATTAATTTTATATTTGCTGAACGTTAATCATTCAACAAGGTTTTGTGTTAACAATTAAGATTTAAAATTATGTCAATTTACTTTCAGTTTCCGGCAATAGATGATTATCCAAATCTTAATTATTCGACTAAAAACGACGTTGAAAATGAACAAAATTTAAAAGACGAAGATATATTATCAGTTGATCAAATCATAGAACTGAAAAATTATCTAACGTTTAAGCAATTATAACAACAGGCCAGTTGACCGATTGGAAGGTTAAGGTTTCATAAACCCTCACACAATGGTTCGAATCCATTACTAGGCCGCTAAGTGCACTCATAGCACTTAAATACCTGATTTCTGCTCAAATCAGGTAAAATTTGGTTATCTTATATTTGTTTTGTTGTTAGCAAGGCTATCCGCGATGGGTAGCCTTTACTATTTACAGATTTTTTTTAAAATAAATAAAACATTCTTTTTTCTTATTGGTTATTTAGTTAATTCACATTATACTAATCTTTTACAGATTAATTTGTTTGGTTTAAAAAAGGGATTTATGGATATAAATCCCTTTTTCTATTTAAGCCAAAAGCAATAAATCTTATATTCGCTTTTATCACATCTCATTTAATAAAAATGAATAGAAAATACTTCCTTTCTTCATTTCTTGTTGCAACAACAGCCATCCCCTTGCTTAATAGTTTGGCAGAAGCGGTAGAGCCAGAAAATCTTGCTTCCTTTAAAATCCCTCCGTATTTAAAACAAGGCGATATTATTGGAATTACGAGTCCGGCAGGATACATTACCTTAGAACAAATTCAGCCGTCGGTTTTACAGATGCAAAGCTGGGGTTTTAATTTAAAAATTGGGGCAACTATAGGCAAGCGAGATTTTACTTATGGCGGTACGGATGAAGAAAGAAGGTCCGATTTTCAGCAGATGTTGGATGACCCTAACATTAAGGCTATAATGTGCGCTCGTGGTGGTTATGGTTTTGTTAGAATAATAGATAATCTAGATTTTTCAACTTTTAAAAGAAATCCAAAGTGGATTATCGGTTTTAGCGATATTACCGTTTTACACTGTCACTTAGCAAAGAATTATGGCGTTGCCTCTATCCATTCTAAAATGTGCAACAGTTTTCCCGATGATTGGACCAGAGCCGAACCGATTCAAATTGAAACAATTTTATCGATTAAAAATGCACTCATTGGAGAGCATATGACTTACTCCGCTCCTATTAGTCAAAATAATCGGTTGGGGAAAGCTGAAGGAATTTTAGTTGGCGGAAATTTAAGTATTATTGAAACACTGGCGGGAAGTGACTCGGATTTAAATACAAATAACAAAATTCTCTTTGTTGAGGATACCGGTGAATATTTATATAGTATAGACAGGATGTTCTGGAATTTAAAACGTAGCGGAAAACTAAAAAATCTTAAAGGATTAATTGTAGGCGGTTTTAAAGTTAAACCTGATGACGCTGGTGAAGAATTTGGCAAAACCATTTACGATATCGTTTTAGAGAAAGTAGCCGAATACAATTATCCTATTGCTTTCGATTTTCCCGTTGGCCATCAAAGAAACAATTTCGCTTTAAAATGTGGCATGAAGCATTTTTTTGAGGTAAGTGAATCGGGTTCGATCTTACAGACTAATTAATTTTACTGATTCATCCCATTAAACCTGCAATAACATTAGATTGGTATGCACCTGTATGCCTTATTCATTAAGAATTTTCTGCAAAAAAATACATCGATAAGATTTAGGTTTTCTTGGGTTATCTCAAAGTTTTAGGCTTTCGTCTCATCATTTTTGCCATTCGTCTCATTTACCAAAAACTGGGCTTTATCGGATATATTTTTGTGTTCAATAGTTAGAAAAAGACACAAAATTTATTCGCTATGCGCAGTTATCTTCAATATATAATCTTATTCACTTTCTTAACCTCTGGATTAAGATTGAGCGCCCAGGATGTACCTAAAGTTTGGGATTTAAAGACCGCTATTGATTATGCCAAAGAAAAAAACATTAGCATAAATACTCTAAAGTTAAATACCCAGACCGCAGAACAAGATCTAATTGCTTCTAAATCAGCTGTGTTACCGAATTTGACAGGCAATGTTTCTCAAGCATTAACCAATTATAAATCGGGCTTACAGAATACAAGCGGATTTGGACTAAGCTCAGACTTAACTTTGTATAATGGAAGTTATTTAAGAAACGACATTAAATCTAAGGAACTTAGTGTTCAAACAGCAAACCTTTCGGTAGAGGCTGCAAAAAACGACATTACCATTTCTATTACCCAAGCCTACTTAAACATTCTTTTAGCCAGAGAAAACATAACCTATTTAGAAGATTTATTAGTGACTAGTGAAGCGCAGGTAAAACAATCAGAACAGCAGTTTAAATTTGGTACCATCGCGAAAAAAGATCTGTTGCAACTTCAGTCCACCTATGCTAACGATAAATACACTTTAGTGACAGCTCAAAATACCTTACAACAAAATATTTTAACGCTTAAACAGCTTCTTCAACTGCCAACTGATAGTCCTTTTGAGGTAAGTACAACAGATACAGTACAAACATCTCCAGCTCTGGATAATCTGGCTTCGGCCCAAGATAAAGCATTAAAAACTAGACCGGAAGTTAAGAGCGGTGAATTGAATATTCAACTTCAAGGCGTAGAACTTGCAAAAGCTAAAGCCACATTAAGGCCAACTTTAAGCTTAGGGGGTTCACTAAATACGGGATATAGCAATAATAATCTGGGCAGTTATTCTTATCAGCTAAACAATAGTTTTTATCAAAATTTAGGCTTAACCCTTTCCATTCCAATTTTTGACAGAAGAGTAACTAAAACTAATGTTGCAAAAGCGAATATCAGTATAGAACAGGCACGATTATCCTTATTGGATACCAAAACTACACTAACCCAAAATGTGGAGCGAGCATACATTAACGTACAAAACGCAAATAGCCAATACGCTGCGGCTCAAGAACAGTTCACTTATACCAGTGAAGCACTAAGAATTTCTAATGCAGCATTAAAGGAAGGAACAAACAATATTGTAGAAAACTTACAGCAAAAGAATTTATATGTGCAGGCTTTGCAGGCCTTTGTTCAGGCAAAATATACTGCAAGTCTATATACTAAAATCTATAATTTTTACACAGGTGTTCCTATAACTAATTAATATACATGGTATGGGCTAAGTCCAAATCAATTTAATATTCAAGTCATGAAGAAGAAAACCATATTTATCATCCTCGGCACAGCAATAGCAGTATTTGCAGTTTGGTATTTCGCCTTGCGCAAAAAAGAGCAGGTTATTGTACTCGAAACCGAAAAGCCGACTACAGGTTACATCTCAGAAAATGTAACGGCAACAGGCAAAGTTCAACCGGTTGATACCGTTGCCGTTGGTACACAGGTATCAGGAACGATTAAAACTTTGTATGCAGATTTCAACTCAAAGGTAAAGAAAGGTCAATTGTTGGCTGAGTTAGATAAGACTTTGTTCGAGGCATCCGTAAACCAATATCAAGCGAATTTGGTAAGTGCACAAAGCGCCTTAATTTATCAGCAGGGTAACTTTAGTCGCCAAAGCAATTTATACAAGGTTGGTGCGGTTAGCAAAGCTGATTACGACAATGCGCTTTACACTTATAATGCATCAAAAGCATCTGTAAGCAGCATTAAAGCACAATTGGCATCGGCACAAAAGAATCTATCATTGGCAAGTATTTATTCTCCAATTGATGGAACGGTATTATCCAGAAGCGTGAGTGAGGGAACAACGGTTGCGGCCAGTTTCAGTACGCCAACAATCTTCAGCATTGCGAAAGATTTAACTAAAATGCAGGTGGAGGCATCAGTAGATGAGGCAGATGTTGGTAACATTACCAAAAATGAACGTGCAACTTTTACTGTTGATGCATATCTGGATGATACCTTTAACGGAACCATTCAGGAAATCAGGCTGAGTCCTTCAATTTCATCAAACGTTGTAACTTATAAAACCATCATCAAAACAGCGAATGATGATAATAAGTTGAAACCTGGAATGACTGCGAACATTACCATATTTACAAAAGAGGTTAACAATGCGTTGTTAGTTCCAGCGAAAGCAATAAAATATAGCCCTGATTCTACATTAAGTGCTAAATACAAAATGACATGGGTTAATCCTGATAAGAAACCAGCCGGTGCCAACGAAGCTTATGTTTGGGTTCAAAAAAGTGCCAATGAGTTGGTTCAGAAAAAGATTAAAACGGGTATTAACGACAATACACATGTTGAGGTTTTAGAGGGATTAGCAAAAACTGATGTAGTGGTTACAGGTTCACAAGCTATGGGCAAAGCAGAGGCGAAAAGTCAAGGTCAATCCAGTCCATTTATGCCAAAACGCCCAGGCAGAAATAACAAGAAATAATGGAACAGAAAATATTAGACATACACGATTTAAAACGTGAGTTTGTAATGGGCGACCAAACTGTTCGGGCATTGAAAGGAATTACTTTCGATATCAAAGCAGGCGAGTTTGTAACCATTATGGGCAGTAGTGGTTCGGGTAAAACAACCTTACTGAATATTTTAGGTTGCTTAGACAAACCAACTGACGGTAGTTATCATCTTGATGGAGTTGATGTTAAAAGTTTGAATAGGGATGAACTTGCGGGTTTGAGAAACACAAAAATCGGGTTTGTCTTTCAGGCTTACAATCTTTTGCCAAGAACATCGGCTTTAGAAAATGTAGAGTTGCCATTATTTTACAACAAAACAATTTCTGCAGATGAAAGAAAAGAAAGAGCCATAAAATCATTAGAATCCGTTAAGCTGGCAGAACGTTTCGACCATACACCTAGTCAACTTTCTGGTGGTCAACAACAACGTGTAGCCATTGCAAGGGCTTTGGTTAATCACCCTGTGATGATTTTAGCCGATGAAGCTACAGGAAACCTGGATACCCGAACATCTTATGAGATTATGGCGCTGATGCAGGAATTGAATGCCGAGGGAAAAACGATTGTTTTCGTAACCCATGAGCCTGATATTGCAGCTTTTAGCACCCGAACCATCATGTTAAGGGATGGAAAAATCCAAAAGGATAGTATTAACACCAATCAACGTTCGGCAAAAGAGGCATTGGCCAGTTTGCCCGAGTCAGATGATTATTAATTGAGGAAATCATGGCCATTACAAATTTATTAAGGATTGCATTTTTAGCCTTACAACGAAATAAATTACGTGCTTTTTTAACCATGTTGGGCATTATTATCGGGGTTGCAGCTGTAATTGCGATGATGGCAATTGGTGAAGGTTCAAAACAAAGTATTCGTTCCTCTTTATCTGGAATGGGCTCAAATATGATCACCATTCAGCCTCAGAGCAATGAACCCGGTGGCGTTCGTTTGCAGGGAAGTAGTATCCAAACCTTAAAAATGGAAGATATTACAGCCATTGAAAAACTGCAATCAAAGAATATAAATGGCTTATCGCCCGTGGTTTCTACGAGCGGACAAGCCATAAAAGGTGCATACAACTGGCCAACAACCATTACAGGTGTTAGTCCTGATTATTTGAATATTCGCCAGTTGAAACTAAAAGATGGAATTCTCTTCTCGGAAAAAGATGTAAAAAGTTTTGCCAAGGTTTGTATTTTGGGTCAAACCGTTATCGATAATTTATTTCCAGACGGCAGTAATCCAATCGGGCAAATTATCCGCTTTAAAAGCATTCCATTTCAAGTTATCGGCGTTTTGGAACCTAAAGGACAAAGTAATTTTGGGCAAGACCAGGATGATATTGTTTTGGCGCCTTACACAACTGTTCAAAAAAGAATTACTGCGACCAATTATTTGCAAAGCATTTATGCATCGGCTACAACGGAGGCAACTAGCGATGCCGCTACTACTGAAATTTCTGATGCGATTAGAGAAAGTCATCGTTTAACTTCCGCAGAAAGTGATGATTTTCAGGTACGTACGCAGGCAGAGTTAATCAGTACCATCAGCTCGACAAGTAGCATGTTAACTGTTTTATTAACGGCCATTGCAGGCATTTCACTTTTTATTGGTGGCATTGGAATCATGAATATTATGTACGTTTCAGTTACTGAGCGAACTAGGGAAATCGGTTTGCGCATGTCAATCGGCGCCCGTGGGCAGGATGTTTTAATGCAGTTTTTAATAGAGGCGATTTTAATCAGCATCACAGGCGGTATTATCGGGGTAATTTTGGGCGTAAGTTCTGCTTACCTCATCTCCTACTTCTTAAACTGGCCAATTTTAATCTCAGAATCCTCAATCGTTATCTCCTTCATTGTATGTGCCGTTACGGGTGTTTTCTTTGGCTATTATCCTGCTAAGAAAGCATCAAATTTAGATCCGATAGATGCATTAAGATACGAGTAGCAACTAAGCATCGGGGCTTGTAAGTTGAGAGATTACTCGTCCCGATACGCTACTCAACTCAACGGTCGTCATGCTGAATTTAGTTCAGCATCTTAATACAGGTACTGCTTAGGATTGGCTTGATGAAATGAAAATGGCTAAAAATCATTATAAGAATTGTTTAAATAAATTCAGCATAACTACATATTGTTAAAAACATAATAAATAATAACTTAGCGATGCAAAGCGCCAAACAGAAAATAATGACGATTAACTTTTCTAAAAAGTGGATAAAAATCACGTTCCATATATTGGTTTGGGTTATTTTAATTACGTTACCTTATATTATTAATGCAAATAGAAGTCGCCCTCCCCGCTCGCTTACAGATTTTGAAGAAACTCAATTTTTAAGGTTAAACTTTATTAGTTATTTTTATTGGATAGCCATTTTTTACTTCAACAGTCAGGTTTTAATTCCATCATTTTTTTATAAAAAGAAGTACCTGCTTTACAGCTTCTTTTTCTTTGTAAGTTTGCTTTCGGCAATAACCATTCATTCGTTGTTATTTCATGCTTTATTGCCCAATTTAGATTTTAATTTAGGCAGAACCCTTTGGTTCAATACACCAACTTTTCTGCTTACAATTGCTGCAAGTACAGCTTTTACAATGATTTCGGACAGAATAAGCGAAGAGAAAAGAGTATTGCAGCGTGAGCAGGAAAACATGAAAACAGAACTTTCATTTCTTCGTTCACAAATTAGTCCGCATTTTATTTTTAATGTTTTGAATAACATTGTTGCATTGGTTCGTTTAAAAAGTAATGACCTGGAGCCAACTGTAATGAAACTATCGGGTTTGATGCAATACATGCTTTATGAAACCGATGAAGAAAAAGTGTCTATCAAAACCGAAACCGAGTATCTTCAGGCTTACATCGATTTACAAAAACAGCGTTTTGGAAAAAAAGTAGCTATTCAAACAAATATCGATATAGAAAGTGAGTTTGACGAAATTGAACCGATGTTGCTGATTCCCTTTATCGAAAATGCGTTTAAACATGGCGTTGGAATGATTGAAAACCCACAGATATTTGTGGATTTGAAAACCGAAGATGAAAAATTAACTTTCATCGTTAAAAATAAATTCAATCCTGATGAAAACGAAGTTAAAGATGCAGCATCGGGAATTGGTTTAGCGAACGTAAGCAGAAGATTAAATCTACTTTATGGCGATAATCATCAACTAATTATCGATAAAAACGATGGTTGGTTTAATGTAAGCTTAACTCTAAAATTAACCGCATGATAAAATGCTTAGCCATTGATGATGAGTCTTTAGCCTTACAATTATTGGCTGATAACATTAGTCGGATTCCATTTCTGGAGTTGGCAGCCAGTTGTGACGACGCTTTTGTAGCGAACAAAATTATGCAGGAACAATCGATAGATTTAATCTTTATCGATATACAAATGCCGGGAATTACTGGCTTACAGTTTATCCAAAGCTTGGTAAAAAAACCAATGGTTATTATCGTTACAGCTTATAAACAATATGCGTTAGATGGTTTTGCCTTGGATGTAGTTGATTACTTAATGAAACCTGTATCATTGGACCGTTTTATGAAAGCCTGCAACAAGGCTAAAGATTTATACGAGTTGAAATTATCTGCAGAGCGAGGCACTTTACCAAAACAAGACTACATGTTTGTTAATGTTGGTTACAGTTTAATGAAAATCCAATTTAACGACATCAAATATATAGAAGGTTTAAAGGATTATATTCAGATTCATTTGTCAACAAGCACTAAGGCTGCGGTTGTTAGAATGAGTTTAAAAGGCATTGAAGAAGAGTTACCGCAGAACTTCGAGCGTATCCACAAATCGTTTATTGTAAATACTGAAAAAATCACTTCAATCCGTAAAAATGCTGTTTTTGTTGATGATAAGGAATTGCCTGTGAGCGAAAGCTATAAAGATGTGATAGATAAGTTGATTAAATAATTAAGTATTTCTGTGTAAATTAGAGTCATGACCATAATCGCACATCCCAAAAATAAAAAAGAAGAAGCAGCCATTGAGGCTGTGTTGTAGGTCATTATGATGATAAATAAATTTAAACCGTCTTTACCTCATCCTCGTTATAATCCTTAATATCAGTTATATATCCATTAATTAAAAGAAAATCGAATAATGGTTTTGCTTCAGGAGTAACCGGCATGTTTGCTGTTGTAATCACTTCATTTGTCTTTTTATCCAAAAACGGATACGCAAACAGACGAACGTTTTTGCTAAACATATCGTTTACATAACTTAACAATTGACCAGAATAGTTTTCTCCAAAATTCGTTGAGTTAAATACAAACTTTAGGTTGTTAATGTTAGTTGCCAAGCCAACACTTTTTGGCTTGCAACGGTCTAAATATTTAGCTAAACGATTGTGTCTGGTAAAGTTAGATACAATAACCGTATTTCCAGTATCGCACATTTCCTGAGTTCTTTTGGCAACTGCTTCCAAGTCAACATCATCAGGAGTTTCCTGAGCATCGGTTAATACATTAGTAAGCAATACCTCAATCATTACTGCTAAATTTCCTTCGGCAACTTTATTAGTGCGCTTAAACTGATCGGTAGCCTTGTTAAACAAATTAAAATTGGGCAACGATTTCTGACCATATTTGGTTCTCAGAATCATAATATCCTTTTTGTACAAGAGGTCTTTTGCCTGGCGTGGATGCCCATCAGAATCAAAAATTGCAGCAGCAGAAAAATCTTTCATAATCATATACAGATTAAGCAAGATGTTATTTGTATTGGGAAAAGCCGGCCCTTTAACAGAAATTAAATCAATTTCTACTGAATCAATCGTTAAGTTATCGGCTAAAGATTCGACCATTAATTGCGGATTTTCATGGTGATAAAAGGCCGCATATAATAAATTCACACCAATAATCCCTAAAACACGCTGCTGCATGTTAACATCAGTGTCTAAAAGTCTAACATGAAAAAAGATTTCATTAGGCAAACCTCCTGGCTCACTTTGGAAACGGATCCCAACCCAACCATGGGGTTCATTTGTTCGTTTATAATTTAGAGTAGTTACAGTATCTGCGAAAGCAAAGAATGTTCGGCTTTCATATTTTTCTCCAGATAGGCGTTCGTTTAATAAGCTGAATTCATGATCGAGCATTTGCAACAATCTGTTCTGACTCACGTATCGACCGGAAGCTTCAGCGCCATAGATGGCATCACTAAAGGTCATATCATAAGCAGACATGGTTTTGGCTACTGTTCCTGATGCAGCACCAGCATTAAAAAAGTTTCTTGAAACCTCCTGTCCCGCTCCTATTTCGGCAAATGTGCCGTAAATGCGGGGATCAAGATTTATTTTTAACGCCTTTCGCTTCGTATCCAGAATTTCTCTTTCCATGCCGCAAAAGTACAAAAATGGTTCATTAGTTCAATTGTAAATTGGTTTCAAAGTGTATTTTACTCTTATATAATTAAGTGAGAAAAAATGTACCGTTAACAAAAAATAGGGTTAATGCCATCCAGCATTAACCCTATAAAACCTAAATCTAAACTATTATGAAAAATCCTCTCTCGAGAAAACCTTTATTACGATACTACAATTTCTTTGTGCTGTAATTTAGCATCGTCTTTTTTGCTAATATTGATGTTTAAGATTCCATCTTTATATTCAGCACTAATTTTATCTCCATCTGCAGTATCTGGTAAATTGAAAGATCTTGCAAATGAGCTGTAATCAAACTCTTTACGTGTAAAATCTTTTACTACTTCTGTATCTTCTTTTTTCACTTCCGCCCAAACAGATAGTGTATCTTTTTTTAAATTAATTTGAAAATCTTCTTTCTTTAAACCCGGAGCGGCAATATCAATAACGAAAGCAGTTTCAGTTTCGCTGATGTTAACATTTGGCGATTTATCAACCATTTTGTTTTTAGTGATGGCGTCGCTAAACAATGAATCGAAAACATTGTTAAAGTAAGGAGCTGTGTTACGGGTTCTGTTGTTAAAATTTACAAGTGTCATATCTCTAATTTTTTATTTTTAATTGATATTAACCTCTATTCAACTTATATACCAAACCAAATAATTATGATTTTTAAGACATTATGGCAAAATATATCAAAATCAAAAGACAAATTGACAGATATCAGAAGTTTTTCGGACAAGTTCAACTATAAAACCAATATTCACTTAAGGTTTATAGATTTTGATATGATGGGGCATGTAAACAATTCCGTTTACTTTACCTATCTCGAAATTGCCAGAACAAAGTATTGGGAAGAAATTGTTAATTGGGATTGGAAAAAAACAGGAATTGTAATTGCTCATGCAGAATTAGATTATATTTTACCTATCGTGATGAATGACAAGATTGTCGTTCATGTAAAAACCTCCCGAATAGGAAATACAAGCTTTGATTTAGAATACCAGATTGTTAAAGTAAAAGGAGCCGAAGAAATTATTTGTAGTAAGGGGAAAACCGTGTGTATTGCGGTAGATTATACCACAAGCAGACCTACAACAATACCAGAGGCAGAAAAGCAGAAGATGTTGGGTTTTGAGCAGTTAACCCAATAGCCCCCAAATAGGAAACTAGAAGAGAGATGAAAAAACGAATCACCAATTAAAATATTTCTTAAATTCCCTATAGCATTTTCATAAACCTAATATAAAAAAAAGCAACTTCTCCTTTAGTGGGTCTATGGGCAAGCTGAATTCTATCTTTTTCCAAACGTTTCATGAAAGAAAGACAACTCCCCCTTTAGGGAGTTGGGGGATTCGGCATTATTTTTCCGGGATTTAAGATTCCTTTCGGATCGAAGACATTTTTAATACCACGCATTAGGTTTAAATGAATTTCAGAATATTTAATCGGCATAAATTCTTTTTGAACCAGACCAATACCATGTTCTCCAGATAACGTTCCACCCAAAGCAGTTGTAAGCTCAAATATTTCGGTTATTCCAAACTTGAGTTTATTTTTCCAGTCTTCATCGCTCATTCCGGCTTTAATAATATTCACATGAAGATTCCCATCACCGGCATGACCATAGCAAACACTTTCAAAACCGTATTTTGAGCCGATTTCTTTAATTCCATTAATTAATTTTGGTAAAGCGGCACGAGGAACAACCGTATCTTCTTCTTTATAAACAGAATTTGATTTTACCGATTCGGCCATTGTTCTCCGCATGCGCCATAATTCTTCTTTTTGTTGAGCTGTATCAGCAAACAGCACTTCAGTACATTTATGTTCTTCTAAAACAGTGTTGGTTTTTTCACAATTCTTAAAAATATCATCCAAATCATCACCATCAAATTCAATCATTAACAATGCCTTTACATCATCCTTTAAATCAAATTTAATATCATCAAACTTAATTACCCATTCCACTCCTTTTCTTTCCATAAATTCTAACGCTGACGGTGTTACTCCGGCTCTAAAAATAGCTGAGACAGCTGCACAGGCATCTTCGTTCGTACTAAACGAACCCATCATTAAAACAGACTGGCTTGGCTTTGGCAACAGCTTAGTAACAATTTTTGTTACAACCCCTAATGTTCCTTCAGAGCCAATCATCAATTGTGTTAAATTATATCCTGATGCATATTTCAGAGTATTAGCACCTGTCCAAATCACATCGCCATTAGGCAAAACCACTTCGAGATTTAAAATATATTCGCGAATGGTACCATATTTTACTACCCTTGGTCCGCCAGAACCATGCGCCACATTTCCGCCAATAAAACAAGAGCCCTTACTACTTGGATCGACAGGATAAAGCAAACCTTTTCCAGCAACAGCATTGATAAATTCCTCGGTGATTACGCCAGGCTCAACCGTGGCCTGCAGGTTTTCGGTATCAATACCAATAATGGATTTGAATTTTTCCATAGATAACGAAACTCCTCCAAAAATTGGCAATGCAGCTCCACTTAAACCCGTGCCTCCTCCTCGAGGCGTTACTGGAACGTTATGCTCATTGCAAATTTTAAGCAATGCGGATACCTCTTGAGTCGTTGTAGGTTTAACCACTACTTCTGGCTGAAAACGGAGATCTTCCGTTTCGTCATGGCTATAATTTTCTAGGCTTTCAGAATCAGTAAAAACCTTTTCTTCGCCTATGGCATTTTTTATTTCTTGTAAAATTTCAGGATTTAGCTTAGTAAAATTCATCTCTAATCAGCTGATGTATAGGTTAATTTAACAAAAGAATGGCCAATTTGACCAGGCATTGGTGGATTGAGTTTTTTAATGCTCACGTTAATCGTTTCTACAAAAGGATATAGATTAAGAACTTTAGAAATCATATTATTTAAAACGGTTTCCAAAAGTTTCTGTGTGTTTTTCATTTCGGATAAAATGATGGTATTTAAATCCTCGTAGTTAACGGTTTGATTGAGTTCATCATCAAATCCTTTCGGACTAAATTCTGTTACTAAATCCACAATAAAATGATTTCCAATTAATTGCTCCTCCGGATAGTATCCATGGAGCGCAAAACACTTCACATCTTTTAAAGCTACAGTTTGTTTTAATTGGCTCATCTATTTATTTGTATCGCACAAAATTAATTTTTCTTATCGAATATAATGCCCATTGCGGTAAATTGTTACCTTTGAAATGAACGCGATTTCTAAACCAGATAATTTTTTAAAATGAGCATATCACTAAAAAAAGACCTATACGAAGCACCAGACTACTATTTATTAGATGAATTATTGACTGATGAACACAAATTAATTCGCTCTACAGCCAGAGAATGGGTTAAAAAAGAGGTAAGTCCGATAATAGAAGATTATGCCCAAAAAGCAGAATTTCCGAAGCATTTAATAAAAGGGCTGGCAGATATCGGTGCATTTGGCCCGACCATTCCTGTAGAATATGGTGGCGCAGGTTTAGATTATACGGCATATGGAATTTTAATGCAGGAAATAGAACGTGGTGATTCCGGAATTCGTTCTACGGCATCCGTTCAGGGTTCGCTGGTTATGTACCCTATTTATGCTTACGGAACGGAAGAACAAAGAAAAAAATATTTGCCCAAATTGGCCAGTGGCGAAATGATGGGCTGTTTTGGCTTAACTGAACCAGATCACGGCTCTAATCCGGGTGGCATGGTCACCAATATTAAAGATGCTGGCAGTCATTATATTTTAAACGGCGCCAAAATGTGGATCAGCAACGCACCATTTGCTGATATTGCGGTAGTTTGGGCTAAAGATGAATCAGGAAAAATTAGGGGAATGGTTGTAGAACGTGGCATGGAAGGTTTTTCTACTCCAGAAACACACAATAAATGGAGTTTGAGAGCATCTGCAACAGGCGAATTGGTTTTTGATCATGTAAAAGTTCCCAAGGAAAATGTTTTCCCTGAAATTAGCGGATTAAAAGGGCCATTAGGCTGTTTAAATCAAGCCCGTTATGGAATTGCATGGGGCGCTTTAGGTGCAGCTATGGATTGTTATGATACCGCACTTCGTTATTCAAAAGAAAGAGTTCAATTTGGAAAACCGATTGGTGGGTTTCAGTTGCAACAAAAAAAATTGGCTGAAATGGTTACGGAAATCACTAAAGGTCAGCTTTTAGTATGGCGATTGGGTGTTCTTAAAAGCGAAGGCAGAGCATCGGCAGAACAAATTTCAATGGCAAAAAGAAACAGTGTAGAAATCGCTTTAGATATTGCCAGAAATGCCCGTCAAATGCTTGGTGGAATGGGAATTACCGGGGAATATTCTATCATGCGCCACATGATGAATTTAGAATCTGTTGTAACTTACGAAGGAACACATGATATTCATTTGTTAATTACCGGAATGGATGTTACTGGATTGAATGCTTTTAAATAAAATAACAAAACTTTATGCTTAAAATAAACGCTCTCAAAATCTTCATCCTCTCTATTTTTGTATGCTGTTGTTCAGCTTCTTTTGCGCAAGGCAAAAACTTTACAATTTCGAAAACAGAACCAAACTGGCTCCGTAAAGTAAAAAGAGTTGATAAAAAACCTTCCTTTAAAGATATTCAAGAAGGATATTATCTTTACTTGTTTGAAAAACAGAGTAATTTAGAGACGAAAGAAAACTATACCCATTTTATTAGAGATATTAGTTCTAGCAGTGGCGTACAAAACGGTTCTGAAATTTCTATCTCCTACGATCCAAGTTATGAGCAACTTACCTTTCATAAGTTAATTATCTGGCGAGATAATAAACCAATGGATAAACTTAACGCACAGAAATTTAAGATTATTCAAAAAGAAAAAGAGCTTTCCCGCTTTATTTACAGTGGATTATTTACCGCTTATTTAATTTTAGACGATATCAGAAAAGGTGATAGAATTGAATATTCTTTCACTATAAAGGGGAATAATCCTGCTTTTACAAAATATTCTAACATCATCTATTTTGAGTATGAAAGTCAGATTGTAAATCTTTACAGCAACATAATTTTTGATGGAAAGCGCAAAATCCAAACGAAGAATTTCAATGATGTTCCTCCGGTAAAGCAAACTAGAGACGGAGATTTAAATGTTTTTGAATGGCAAAGTTCTATGACTAAAACGCACCCAAACAATGAGAACGAACCTTCTGATTACGATCCTTATGCTAGAGTTCAGCTTTCGGAATATCAAAGTTGGAAAGAAATTGTGGATTGGGGACTGAACCTCAAGAATTATGACCTAAAAAACTCCAAAATTATAAATGATAAAATCGCAGAGCTTAAAGTAAAATCTAAAGGTAATAAACAAAAGTATTTCGAACTGGCAACCAGATTTGTTCAGGATGAAATTAGATATATGGGTATTGAAATTGGTGAATATTCGCATCGTCCGAACACGCCAGAAAAAATATTACAGCAACGATATGGCGATTGTAAAGACAAATCTACTCTTTTATGCTATTTGCTAAATGCAGATGGTATCAATGCATATTCGGTGTTTTTGAACACATATATGGAGAAATCAACAAGTCAGTTGCTTCCAAGCCCAACGGTTTTCAACCATGAAGTAATTATGGCCGAGGTTGATGATCGAACTATTTTTGTTGATCCGACCATGTCTGATCAACGTGGACCGATTTTAAGTAATTATTTTCCATACAACGCCAACGTATTAGTCATAAAACCAGGTGTAAACTCTTTACAACCTACTCCTTCTCAAATTCTAGGTAAGAAAAAGTCTTTGTCTGTTTTCAATCTTTCGGATACCACTAAAGGACATAAATCTACCCTTAAGATTGTTACCAATTATTCTGCAAATTACGCTGATGATTTTAGGTATAATTTAAATAGTGATGGATTGGATTATTATGAGAAAAGCTATGTGGATTATTATGCTAATATTTATCCAGGAACGAAGTTAAAAGATCCAATTAAAATTGAGGATAATGAAGTTGAGAATATTATTACGGTTACAGAAAGCTATGAAATAGAAAATTTCTGGACAAAAGAGGATGATAAAAAAGAAAGATATATAGCTTATTTTAATGGAGATTTAATACAGGATCAAATTGTTGCACTCAAAAAATATAGAGATGCACCACTCGCCATTAATTACCCTATAACAATAGATCAAACTATAAGCGTAATTCTTCCTTACGAACAAAGATTTGATCCAGAAAATATCAATATCAATACTGAAAATTACAGATATTTATTCTCATTACACTCCAAGTTAGATACTTTAACACTTACATATTATTTCCAAAATTTTAGCGCACAATTACCTGAAAGTAGCTTAAATGAATATATCAAGAATCGAAAAGAGATGGTTTTGAGTTTATCTTATGGAATTTATTACAGAGAATACACTCAAAATACGCAAAGCAAAAATATTAATTACTGGCTTGTTGCTTTAACACTTTTCGCGGTTTTACTAGCAAGCATTGCAACTTTTCTGGTGTATTTTAGAAAACAAAATTTCGATTTGGAAGCCATTAAAGTTGTGCCACAAATTGGAGGGTGGTTGATTTTGGTTTCCATTGGTACCGTTATTAGTCCGATTTCGATTTTGGTTACTATTCTTAAATCTGGTTTATACAACCAAACCAACTGGGATAACCTGAACAACCTTACACGATTTAGCGCATTTGGCTATAAATTGGCTTTTATGTTTGAATGTATTGGTAATGCTTCTTTAATCGTTTTCAGTATATTCCTTATTTTTATGCTCTTCAACAGGCGAAAAGATTTTCCTAAGGCAATTATTTTTTTTAAGGTTTTTGCCTTTTTAATTACCTTAATTGATGTGATCTTAGTAAGTTGGGTTAGTGGCGAATCGAGCAAAACAGATTTTTCTAATTACGGATATCTTATTGGGCAAGGCATCGCTACTATCATTTGGGTTTTATATTTAATCAACTCCACTCGCGTAAAAGCAACCTTTGTATTTACCTATCCAAAATCTTTGTGGCGTGCAGCTTTAAGAAAAGATGCAGCAGAAAATTTTGGTAAGCACAATTTTCTAAATAATACTTCTAATTTTGGAAACTACACAAAAATAGAAAGCATAGAAGAAGATGAAAGACTATAAAAAATACACATACATACCCGCTCCGCCCGAGGAAGTTTATTTGGCCCTTACAAAAGAAACAAGTTTAAAACTTTGGACAGGTGCCGAGGTTGAATTTGAGGAAGCACCAGATACTGAATTTTCGCTTTGGGATGGTGACATTGCTGGAAAAAACTTGGAATTTGAATTCGGGAAAAAAATTGTTCAGCAATGGTATTTTGGCGAGGAAAACGAACCATCTATCGTTACCATTAAACTTCATGAAGATAAAAGTGGAACTTCGTTAGAGTTTAGACAAACAAACATTCCTAATGAAGATTATAAAGATTTTACCGAGGGAATTGACGAATATTTCCTAGGCGGATTAGTTGATTTCTTTGACGAGTAAAACAGAAATCTTTTCCTGCTGTTTAAATTTTAATCAATATTTAAATTATGAACAAAACCGTAGGACTCGTACTTATAATTGTTGGAATAGCCATGTTAGTATGGACTGGTTTCTCTTACACCAAAAGAGAAAAAGTTGTAGATGCCGGACCAATTCAAATATCGGCAGATAAAGAAAAATCTGTTAATTGGCCACCCTATGCAGGAGGAATAATTTTGGTAGCTGGCGTAATCGTATTCGTAACTTCTAAGAAAAAATAAGATTTTGTCATTATGAACCTGTCGAAGAACTATTAAAGCGTTTCGACAGGCTCAATGTGACAATTAAATTTACATTTCGTTGCTATAAACAAATCTTATAGCATCTCTTAAGTTGTACTTCGATGCCATAACTTCTCCGTAGGCACCTGCGCTACGAATGGCAAATATATCACCTCTAAAAGATTCTGGCTGTTCTACCTCCTTGCCAAAACAATCTGTACTTTCGCAAATTGGTCCAACAATATCGTATTTTATAATTTCGGATTTGGAATCTGCGATTTTAGATTGAGTTAAGTTTTCGATTTTATGATATGCTTGGTACAGCGCAGGGCGCATTAATTCTGTCATACCAGCATCCAAAACCACAAAGTTTTTCTTTTTGCCGTTTTTGATGTATAAAGCTCTGGTAATTAGCGATGCCGATTGACCAACTAAAGCCCTGCCCAGTTCGAAATGAACTTCTTGATTCGCTTTTACTTCTAAAAATTCATTAAAAATTTTAAAATACGATTCAAAGTCGGGTATTTGATGATCTGGATTATGATAATCGATACCTAAACCGCCACCAACGTTTAAAACCTGAATGGTAAATCCCTTATCTTCAAACCACTTTGCAAATTCATTGACACGAACGCAGAGGTTTTTGTAAACATCCAAATTGGTGATCTGTGAACCGATATGAAAATGGATTCCAATAAATTTAAGATTTGGAGAGGCTTTTAACATTTCAGCGCACTCAGATAAATCCCAAGAATTTACGCCGAATTTATTTTCATCTAAACCTGTTGTAATATTATGATGTGTATGTGCATCAACATTTGGATTAATGCGAATAGCGACTTGAGCAATTTTTCCCTTTTTGGCAGCCAACGCATTCAAAACCTCCAATTCTTGAACAGATTCTACATTGAAGCAGAAAATATCCAAATCTAGCGCTTCGTTTATTTCCTTATCGGATTTACCAACGCCCGCAAAAACAATTTTCTTGTGATCAAAGCCAACCTCAACGGCTCTTCTAACCTCACCAGCGCTCACGCAATCTGCACCAAAACCAATTTCCTTAATCTGATTAAGAAGAACCTCATTAAAGTTTGCCTTTAAAGCATAGTGGATGTGAAACTGAAATGGAGCAGCTGCTTTTGCACAAGTTTGCAAGGTTTTCTGCAACAAATCGGTATCATAGTAGTAAAATGGCGTTTCTATATTGTTAAACTTTGATATATCTTTATCGGCGAACATGTTCAAATTCCTTATTATAATTTTAATTTTATTCTTTGGGCTGATTTACTGGGGCAATTACCTCGATTTAAAGCATGGAAGAATTACCCGTAAACAATACAATGGAAAAATTCGATTCTTTATCGTTTTGCTTCTAATTGTTCTGTTTCTTTTTTTTATTCGGAAATGAGACCATTTTGGTCAAGTATTTATTAATCAAAAACCAATATTATCTCATTGCCATTTAAAACACTTAATTCAAATGAAAATTGCATCAGCCATATTTGTCGTTTTAATTATTTCAGGAGGATTGTTTAACTCCTACAAGAAATACAAAAACGGAATATTACCATCAAGCTTTTTGGCTTTTCATTTCCTTATCGGATTGCTGGTAATAATCGGCGCCTTTTATCTTTTATTCGAATAACCTATTGTGAAGACTTCTTAAGGCCTCAGTTTTATACTCACTTAAAATTAGAAGCGATACATTGTAATTACTGCCTCCATAAGAAATCATACGAATTGGAATGTGTTTCAATCCCTCTAAAACCCTGCTTGCAAAACCGTGTTTTTCTGATCCAAAATCGCCAACCACGCAAACAATGCTGTGATCTGTATCTACCTCTACAGTTCCAAAACTCTCCAGCTCTTCGATAATTTTTGGCAAATGAGCCGTTTCATCAATGGTTAGGGATACGGCAACTTCAGAAGTTGTAATCATATCAATAGGTGTTTTGTAACGTTCAAAAACCTCAAAAACACGACGTAAGAAACCGTAAGCCAAAAGCATTCTGCTTGATTGAATCCGAATCGCGGTAATTCCATCTTTAGCAGCGATGGACTTTATTTTGCCCCGCTCGCTATCATGCGTAATTAAAGTACCTGCAGCACTTGGCTCCATTGTATTTAACAAACGAACAGGAATTTTATATTTCTGCGCAGGAAAAACCGATTGTGGATGCAAAATCTTCGCTCCGAAATAGGCCAATTCAGCAGCTTCATCAAAAGATAATTGAGCAATTGGTTTGGTTCCTTTTACAATCCGTGGATCATTGTTGTGCATTCCGTCAATATCCGTCCATATTTGAACTTCTTCGGCCATAATTGCAGCACCCAATAAAGATGCGGTATAATCACTTCCTCCTCTGCGTAAATTATCTACTTCCCCAAAACTATTGCGACAAATAAATCCTTGAGTAATAAAAAGTTTATTGCCTTTGTGTTCAGCCAAAATCGGCATCAAGTGTTTTGTTGTAAAAGGAATATCGGGTTCGTTATCTTCATCTGTTTTCATAAAATCTAAAGCAGGAAGCAGAACAGATTCTACACCGATAGATTTTAGATAAATATGATATAATGTTGTAGATAACAATTCGCCCTGCGCCAAAACAACTTTTTCCTCTATCGAAGTAAAGATATCGTTTGTTAAAACGGCTAAAAAACTGAAATGATAATCAATAACCTCATTTCCCATTTCCTGAAAATCAGAAGCTGGTAAAAGTTTAACTACAAAGTCTTTATATTTTTGATATAAATTTTCAATCGCAACGCTACCCTTCTTCTTATCTCCAGTTAAAAAATAATTTGAAATTTCTACCAAACTGTTGGTTGTACCAGACACGGCTGATAAAACGACAATCTGCTCTTCGTTTGGATTAATGATATCCAACAACTTCGTCATACGCTCGGGACTACCGACTGAAGTACCCCCAAATTTTAATATTTTCATTTAGTTCTTTATTGGTTTTTATCGGTAATAAAGCTCTTATCTTTTTTATCAAAGAAAAAAATTATAATAGCTTCATTTTATACTGGAATATGTAATTTTCTTTATTATTGTATCGGGGCGTGAAATTAAGCAAAACCATGTTAAAAGCAACATCCTCAACAAAATAAAATTTGGAAGAAGTTAAATTAAATCGATTTCAACCAAACATCAACACTTTAAATTTGTTCAACACCAGATATTAAATTAAAAATAAGCTCAATGCAAGCAATTGATCAATCAACTCAAGCCACAATTAATCAGTGGTTAAACGGAAATTATGATGAAAATACAAAGGCAGAAATCCAGGCCCTTGTAGATAAAGATGCAACTACAGAACTTACTGACGCTTTTTACAAGAGTTTAGAGTTTGGTACAGGTGGTTTGCGTGGAATAATGGGCGCAGGTTCTAATCGGGTAAACAAATACACCATTGGTACTGCAACTCAAGGCTTGGCCAATTATTTGAACAATAAATATCCTGGTGAAAAAATTAGTGTTGCCATTGCTCATGATAGCAGAAACAATTCTGATTTCTTCGCAAAAACTACTGCTGATGTTTTCTCGGCAAATGGAATCCACGTTTATTTCTTTTCGGCGTTAAGACCAACCCCTGAACTTTCTTTCGCAGTGCGCCATTTTGGTTGTAAAAGTGGTGTAATGTTAACAGCATCACACAATCCAAAAGAATACAACGGTTACAAGGCCTATGGTGCTGATGGTGGTCAGTTTACATCGCCCGATGATAAATTGGTTATTGATGAAGTAAACAAAATCAAAAGCATTGATGAGGTTAAATTTGACCGCGTTGAGGCAAACATTGAATTCATTGGTGAAGATGTTGATAAGCTTTACTTAGATGGAATTACTGCCCTTTCAATTTCTCCGGATGCGATAAAAAGACAGCACGATTTAAAAATTGTGTACTCTCCTATCCACGGAACTGGAATTACTTTGGTACCAAAAGCTTTGGAGCAATTCGGTTTTACCAATGTTACTTTGGTTGAAGAACAAAGCAAACCAGATGGTAATTTCCCAACGGTAGTTTATCCAAATCCAGAAGAAAAAGAGGCTTTAACCCTGGCAATGAATAAGGCAAAGGAAATTGATGCTGATTTGGTTTTGGCAACCGATCCGGATGCCGACCGTGTGGGGATTGCAGTAAAAGATAACGATGGCGAATGGGTATTGCTTAACGGTAACCAAACCGGAAGTTTATTAATTAACTACATTTTATCTGCTTGGCAAGAAAACGGCAAATTAACTGGTAATGAGTTTGTAGTTTCTACAATTGTAACTACGAGTTTAATTAAAGCCATCTGCGATGCTAAAAACGTTGAATATTTTAATACACTTACTGGATTTAAGTGGATTGGTCAGATTATTACACAATTACAAGGCAAGAAAACTTTTATTGCTGGTGGCGAAGAAAGTTATGGATACTTAATCGGCGATTTAGTTCGCGATAAGGATGCTGTAGTTTCTGCAGCATTTATTGCCGAAATGACGGCTTATTATAAAGATAAAGGCAACAGTTTATATGATGCTTTGTTAGATACCTATGTTGAATATGGTTTATATAAAGAAGATTTAGTTTCGCTTACCAAAAAAGGAAAAACTGGAGCCGAGGAAATTAAAGCCATGATGGAGAAATTTAGAAATAATCCGCCTGCATCATTGGGTGGCTCTAAAGTTTCTGTGTTAAAGGATTATGAATTAAGTCAGGAAACTGATTTATCAACTGGAAAAGTGACCAAGCTAGATTATCCAACTTCAGACGTTCTTCAATTTATTACCGAAGATGGAAGTATTGTTTCTGCTCGCCCAAGTGGTACCGAACCTAAAATTAAATTCTACTGCAGTGTTAATGCACCTTTAGCAGATCGTAAAGATTTTAAAGCTGTTAACGAAAAATTAAGCGATAAAATTAAAGCAGTTATGACTGATTTGCAGGCTTAAGATATAAAAGATTAAATAATTTATTAATCCAGATGCAAAAAATTGTATCTGGATTTTTTATATCCGTCAGTTAAAACTGACGGCAACGAAAAGCACTTTGCCTAGCCTTTCTATTGGCAATTCAGAAATTCTGCACTTGAACTTCCATCATGCCTTGTATTTTGCCGATTTTTTTCCCGTCAGTTAAAACTAACGGCAGTGAAAAGCATTTTGCCTAGCCTTTCTATTGGCAATTGAGAAATTCTGCACTTTAATTTCCATCATGCCTTGTATTCATTGCCGTTGATTTCAATCAACGGTTTAAAAAAATGGCTTTCTTTTCTTTGCGGCAATCAATTTCTTTAATACTTTTGCATTTCAATCAATGTTCAAAAGAATTCTTATATATTTCTTAATTAGCTGTACCATTTCCAATGGCGCAATGCAATTGGTAGCTTATGCTGGTTATCAAATGAACAGGGAGTATATTACAAGCGTTTTTTGCATCAATAAAGCACATCCAGAATTACATTGTGATGGGCAATGTTTTCTAGCTCGTAAATTGAAAGATTTAGAGAGCAAAAACAAACAAGCTCAAGAAAATATTAAAAGAGCTGCAGAGGCTGAACCTAAATTTCAGACCATTGCAATCAATCAGAATATCCCATACTTCATTATTAAATCAGAAAGTGGTTATCTAGAAAAACCTGTTAAAGACCTTTCTGCTTCAATTTTTCATCCACCGAAAACGGTTTAAGTAATTTTTATTTTTATGCTTCGTCACCCTGAATTTATTTCAGGGTCGTAATGGCCTGTTGGCTTAGCATTAAAGATGCTGAACTGAATTCAGCATGAGGACCTATTCCTTTTATTTTTCACTTATCTCAATTTTCAAAAAATGAAATTATCACAATATTTATTGGCATTGTTATGCCCCATTATATTCTTATCATCATGCAAAAAAAGCGATGACGAAATTACGGCAGATACCAAATCGACCTTTACTATGGAGTTCGAAAACCAGGTTAATGGCAGTCCATTGGTTTTAAATACAAACACTTACAAAAATGCCAAAGGAGAAGATTTTAAAATCAATATTTTTAAATACTACGTAAGCAACATCAAATTAAGCAAGGCAGATGGAACTGTTTTTTTAATTCCAGAAAGCTATTTTTTAATCGATGCTTCTAAAAGTGAATCTACAATTATAACCTTAAAAGATGTTCCAACAGGTGATTATACAAAAATTGAATATACCATTGGTGTAGATTATGCCCGCAATTTTGCTGGGGCGCAAACTGGTGCTTTGGACCCAATGAACGGAATGTTTTGGACCTGGAACAGCGGTTACATTTTTGTGAAGTTCGAAGGAACTTCGCCTCAATCTACAGCAACCAGCAATGCGCTTACCTTCCATATTGGTGGGGTCTTAGATCCAAACAACACCATTAGAACTTTTTCTACAGATATTAATGTAGCAAATCCATTAAGAATAAGAACCGATAAAAAACCGGACATGCACTTTATCGTAAATGCTGGTGCATTATTTACGGGCAAAACAGATATCAGTTTCGCAAAACTAAACTTTACCATGGGTGGCGAAAACTCCGTAATTGTAGCCGATAACTATGCGAATGGTTTGTTCCGCTTAGATCACATTCACAATTAGTATGTATAGGAAATCAATCGTCTTTGCAATGCTTTTTTTAAGCATTGCATTGATGTATGCCTGTAGTAAAAATGAAGATGAAATTACACCCGAAGAAACGAAAATTGTTTTCTCGGTTCCATCCAATTTCCCTGCTCCAACATACAATTTCGAAGATAATAAATTAACTAACGCAGGTTTTGCACTTGGCAAAAAACTGTTTTACGAAGCTCGTTTATCAGCTGATAAAAGTGTTTCATGCGGAAGCTGTCATCAGCAATTTGCAGGTTTTACCCAACTCGATCATCGAGTTAGCCATGGTGTAAACAATTGTCAGGGAAAAAGGAATACGCCTCCCCTTTTTAATTTAGCTTGGCAGAAGGCATTTTTTTGGGATGGTGGAGTAAAAAACATCGAAACCTCACCATTGAATGCAATTACCGATGCCTGTGAAATGGGAACAGATCTCGAAACAATTGTTGCTTTATTGAAAAATACAGCTCCATATCCAGATCTATTTAAGAAAGCATTTGGGTCGCCAGAAATCAACTCTCAACGTGTGCTCAAATCCATTACTCAATTTACAGCTGTACTCGTTTCGTGTAATTCTAAATACGATAAAGTGATGCGCAAAGAAAATGGAACAACCTTTTCATCCACAGAATTGGCTGGTTATAACTTATTTAGAGAAAAATGCAGTTCTTGCCATGCAGAGCCTTTCTTTACAGATTTTTCTTACCGAAGCAATGGTTTAGATATAACGAGTACGGATGAAGGAAGATCGCACATTACAGGAGTAAACACCGATTTTGGAAAGTTTCGGGTTCCAACACTGCGCAACATCGAATACACAAGCCCTTACATGCACGACGGCCGTTTTTACAGCTTGGATGAAGTTTTGGAACATTATAATTCGGGAGTCAAAGCCTCTTCAAATTTAGATCCTCAACTTAAAAATGGAATAACATTAAGTGTAACAGAACGCGAACAAATAAAAGCATTTTTAAAAACATTAACAGACAATGAATTTATCAAGAACACATTATACAGTGAAACGTAAACTGATCATTTTAGTTTTTATATTTATGAGTACGCAAGCATTAGCTTGTGATATTTGTGGCTGTTTTATGGGGATAACCCCCTATTTAAACAGAAATAACATTAGCTTGCTGTACAGATATCGATCTTTCAACGGTTATAATGGACAGCCACATTCCTTATTCCCGAATGGAGGAAGTTTTTTTATTCCGGCAAAAAGCCAGAATTCTCCCATCACAAATCACGATGGAAACTCCACCGATTACGAACTTTATAGATCATTGGAAATTCGTGGTAAATATTTCATCACTAGTCGATTTGAAGTTAATGCCATTCTTCCATATGTTTCTAACAGCGAGCGTTACAATGGATATACCTCCTCTATTTCGGGTGTTGGCGATGTGAATTTTTACGCTGGTTATCACTTGGTTCAAAAAATGGAAAGCAATTTTAAGCAACAGCTTATTGCAGGTGCTGGAATAAAATTACCTACTGGAAAAAATGATTTCAAAAATAATGAAGGCATTCGCTATTCTTCATTAATGCAAGCCGGAACTGGAAGCACCGATGGATTTATTTATTTAAATTATTTGGTGGGACTTGGAAAGTTCGGAGCAAGCTTAAACACATCTTATAAAGTAAATGGCAAAAACAACGAAGATGAAGGCATTGCAAATAGTACAACCAGTTTCCTCAATATTTTTTATACCCAAAGAATTGGCAAGGAAGTTCAGGTAATGCCATCTGCACAGTTTTTTTATGAATATTCCGGTGGAGAAAAATACAAAGGCGTAAAAAGCGGGGAACATGTGATGAATAATTTAATGGGTGGACTTGGTGCTGACGTTTTTTACAAGAACATCGCATTAAATGCCGGAATCCAAAAGAACATTTGGGAGGGTGAAACCGACCACCCTATGAGTGCAGGAAAGGTTTATGTTGGGGTTTCTTATAATTTTTAAATAGAACAATATGAAAAAGATAATAATTGGATTTTGCTTGATGGTTTTTCTTTTTAGCGCTTGCAAAACAGAGCCAGATGCACAGGCTGTAAAAAAAGAAGTACTTAACATCCACGATAAATTAATGATGGATGGAGAAAAAGTAGTGAAAAATAAAATGAAGTTGGATTCAGTTTTGAAATCTGATAAGATAAAATCAACAGACGATTCTTTGAAAGTCGCTGATTTAAGTGCAAGATTAAACAAGGCTGACGAAAGCATGATGGATTGGATGCATTTCTTTAAAGATGATTTTAAAGGCAAAAATGAGCAGGAAGATTTGGAGTATTATAAATCGCAAATGGTAAAGGTTAGACAGGTTGAAGATAGCTACATCAAGGTGACCAGAGAATCAGATTCGGTTTTAAAAGTTTACAATGTTTTGCCAGCAAATCAAATGCATATGGAACATCATAAGCATTAGACATCCATTCTTTAAGTTTATGGTCTAATGAATTGGATTGTTCGTTTCTTAAAATTGAACATCTGCAATTAAATAAATTAACTAATTCATAATAAATAGCTTAAGGTTTTTCCCGCTGATTTCACAGATTTTCGCTGAAACTATTTTCGAATCTGCGCTTATCTTGTTAATCAGCGGGAATTCGAACAAAGTAACAAAACTACAATTAATTCCCTCCTACAAAATTGAGGTTGTATATTTACACTTTACTAAAATATCATGAATAAAATTATCTCTTCGATAGCGATCTGTATGCTATCCATTACTATACTTTCATCTTGTCAGCAAGATAAAAAACTTCCATTTTATGGCGAACGTCATGCTGAAACAGTAAAAGATGCATCTGGGATAGAAAAGATTGATACTGTTTATCAAACCATTCCAAATTGGTCTTTTTTAAATCAAGACAGCGTAGTAACAACCAATAAAGTAACTGATGGCAAAGTTTATGTAGCTGATTTTTTCTTTACATCATGCACAACCATTTGCCCAACAATGCACCGCAATTTAATGACGGTTTACAATGAATTTAAAACCAATCCCGATGTGATGTTTGTATCGCATACTATTGATTTTAAATACGATAGACCCTACGTGTTAAAAAAATATGCTCAAAAATTAGGCGTCGATGGTGCTAAATGGCAATTCCTTTATGGCAGCAAAGACAGTGTTTACACTTTGGCCGAAAAGAATTATTTAGTAGCTGTTGGCGAAGATAGTACAGCCAAAGATGGTTACATCCACCAGGGTTATTTGGTTTTAATTGATAAAGACAGACGAATTCGTGGCGCTTATGATGGCACAAAAGAAGATCAAGTAGAACAATTGAAAAAAGATATTCCAGTTTTATTGGCTGAATATAAAAAATAGATAGAACATCGTCATTTCGACCAAAGTGGAGAAATTTTTTAAATTAATTATAAAGGTTTCTAAGCTGTATTTACTCCGCTTGAAATGACGATTTCTTTAACACAAAATCCATGCGCAAATACATCATCCATTCTATATTTCTATTTTCAGTTATCGCTATAATTGTTTCTTGCCAAAATCAGGAAACCATCGATTTACAAAATTACATGTCGAATGGAAAAGATATCTACAAAGCCAAATGTCAAAATTGCCATGGCGAAAATGGCGAAGGTTTGGGTCAGTTGGCGCCGCCTCTAACCGATTCTGTGTTTTTGAAAGCCAATAAAAATCGCTTAGCCTGTATTATAAAAAATGGAGCTAATGAAACATTGGTTATTCATGGTAAAGAATACCATGAAAAAATGCCTGCATTCCCCGAATTGGCAGATATTGATGTAGCACAAGTAATGGTTTACGTTACCAATTCATTCGGAAACAAACAGGGCTTTGTTCCTTACAATCAAGTTTCTACTCAATTGCAGAATTGCAAATAATTACAAATCTTAATTTATTTGGGTAAAAAAGCTCATCTTTGCGCAAAATGCAGGTTGTTCTATCGCTGTTTCGAATAAAATCGAGAGAGAGGAAAGTCCGGGCAACGCAGGGCATCTCGCTTTCTAACGGAAAGGGATTCAAGAATGAAAACTTGAGTTACGGATTAGTGCAACAGAAAATATACCGTTCTGGCTTTAAGTCGGAATAAGGGTGAAAACGTGCGGTAAGAGCGCACGAGCATTGCAGGCGACTGTAATTGTTTGTAAACCCCGAGAGTTGAAAGACCAAATAGGCTAACGCATGTAGGGCTGCCCGTCCGATGTTAGTGGGTAGGTTGTTAGAGATAAACGGCAACGTTTATAGTGGATTAATGATAGAAATTCTGAGTAATCAGGAAACAGAACCCGGCTTACAGACCTGCATTTTTTTTATTTTTTAGAAAAGCCATTCCAGTAAATCTTGGGCGATTTCAGTCCCGCAATACTCTGTATCTTTTTAAAAAACTGTCATTCTGAGGAACGAAGAATCCATTTCATAGGTTACAGATTCTTCGTTCCTCAGAATGACAAAACATTAAGCTTTAAATCATTCAAAACCTTTTTCAATATTTACCGTTTATAGCCTAAATTATTGTATAAAAAACTATACATTAATTAAAAAATAATATATTCGCATCTAGAATAGAATAAAAATATCCCTAATGGCTAAACTACTAATAATTGATGATGAGCGGGCGATAAGAAGTACCTTACGCGAAATTCTTGAGTACGAAAATTACGATGTAGAAGACATTGATAATGGCATTGATGGCCTAGAAATGATTAAGAAAGGTAATTTTGATCTTGTGCTTTGCGATATCAAGATGAATAAAATGGATGGTATGGAAGTGTTAGAACAGGCACAGATTATCAAACCTGATTTACCTTTCATCATGATTTCTGGTCACGGAACAGTTGAAACTGCTATCGAGGCCAGTAAAAAAGGAGCATTCGATTTCATTTCGAAACCACCGGATTTAAATCGTCTTTTAATTACAGTTCGCAATGGTTTAGATCGTGGTACTTTAGTAACAGAGACTAAAGTTTTAAAGCGGAAAGCCAGTAAAACCCGCGAAATTCTTGGTGCTTCAGATAGTATTTCAAAAATTAAAGAGACTATCGAGCGTGTTGCCCCTACTGAAGCCCGCGTTTTAATAACCGGAGCAAATGGTAGTGGTAAAGAGTTGGTAGCCCGTTGGCTACACGAAAAATCCAACCGTGCCGACAGTCCATTAATTGAAGTAAACTGCGCTGCAATTCCTTCAGAACTTATTGAAAGTGAATTGTTTGGCCATGAAAAAGGCTCATTCACTTCAGCGGTGAAACAACGTATTGGTAAGTTTGAATTGGCCAACGGCGGAACCTTATTTTTGGACGAAATTGGCGATATGAGTCTTTCGGCTCAGGCAAAAGTTCTTCGTGCTTTGCAAGAACACAAGATCACACGTGTTGGTGGCGAAAAAGAAATAGAAGTAAATGTTCGTGTTTTGGCGGCAACAAATAAAGATTTGTTAAAGGAAATTGAAGATGGTAATTTCCGTATGGATTTGTACCACCGATTAAATGTGATTAATATACACGTTCCTCATTTAACAGAAAGAATTGATGACATTCCTGTAATTGCTCAGAATTTTCTTGAACGCATTTGTGATGATTATGGAATGCCCGTTAAAAAAATTAATGATGGTGGAATGGCTGCATTACAGGCTTTGCCTTGGACTGGTAACGTTCGGGAATTACATAATATGATCGAGCGTTTAATTATTTTAAGTGATAAGGTAATTACCGAAAATGATGTTCGAGCTTTTGCTAACCCTGGTGGAGGAACGAATATTGGCACTGCTACAAGTGCCCAAATTGCAGGATCAGCTGGTTCTAATCTTGCTTCTGCATTTGATAGTTTTAATAATTTTCAGGATTATAAAGATCACGCAGAGCGAGAATTTATTAAATTTAAACTAGAAAAAAACAATTGGAATGTATCAAAAACCGCTGATGAAATTGATATTCAGCGCAGCCATTTGTATAGTAAAATAGAAAAATTCGGTTTGAAAAGAGCTGAGTAAATCTTCATTTGGAAATTATGTCACATTGAGCTTGTCGAAATGCTTATAAATAAAGTTCTTCGACAAGCTCAGAATGACAGCATCTTAAAAAAGAGTTTATCCCATATAATCGTTCTGCCTCATTAATAAAGCCCTGTATTTATTAAAAATAGCGGTTTTAGATACAAAACCAACATATCGATTAGCCTCATCTACAACTGGCAATATCCATACATTATCCTCTTCCATTTTTTGCAGAACAGATTTTAAGTCCTCATTTTCATGAATTAAATCGGGTGCCGATCGAACTAGATGCGAAGCTGTTATTGAATCTTTCTCGCCATTACTCATCATCTCGTTAAACAGTTCCTCTACATAAATGATTCCTTTAAAATCACCAGCTTCATCTGTTACTGCACAAATATTTTTATGCGATTGCAGCATCTCATTCATTCTAAGAGATGGTGTATCATTCATATTAAAGTGCGGATAATTTTTCTCAATCAGGTATTTTAATTTCATCTGATTTAAAACAGTCGTGTCCTTATCCTCATGCGATAGAAGCTCGCCTTTATCCGCTAAAGCTTTGGTGTAAATGGAATGCTTTTGCGAACTCCGATTAATGGCATACGAAATAGCAGTTGTAATCATTAATGGAACCATTAAGATATATCCACCGGTGATTTCGGCAATCAAAAAAATTCCTGTTAAGGGTGCATGCATAATTGATCCCAAAGCGGCAGCCATACCAGCTACAATAAAATTGGAAACATTTAAATGCGCAAGACCTGAGAGATTTACGATGTATGCAAAAATAAAACCAATTAAACCACCCATAATTAAACTAGGGGCAAATGTTCCGCCATTGCCACCAGCACCCAAAGTAACAAGCGTGGCAATTGATTTCATAAAAATAGTTACAACCGTAAATAAAATTACAAGGGCAGGAATATTATTGTATGCTGAAAAGATACTGTTGTTAATTACCGAAAGATAATCTCCTTTTAAAAGTGCTTTTATTGTAATATAACCTTCGCCATACAGAGTAGGGAAAAGAAAAACCATTGCACCCAATAGAAGTCCACCAATTATTACTTTGGCGTAAGGATGTTTAATCTTATAGAAAAATCCTTTTATCGCATAGTTTGCTTTTGTAAAGTAGATTGAAAATAATCCGATAAAGCCAGCAAGCAAAACATAATAAAACAAAGCATTAACCTGCCAGCCTTCTGTTACCAGGAAAAACAACTGTTGGGTGTAAAATAATCTGGCGACCACAGCAGCGGTTGCCGCAGAAAGTAAAAGCGGAATAAAAGCTGGAATCGTAAATTCTGGTAAAAGAATTTCAATGGCAAAAACTATTCCCGCAACCGGACTATTAAAGGCTCCTGCTATTCCTGCAGCTGCACCGCAAGCCACAAGCATGGTAATTTCTCTGTAAGATAAACCTAAAAACCGCCCAAGATTAGACCCAATTGCAGACCCACTGGTTACGATGGGTGCTTCCAAACCTGTAGACCCACCAAAGCCAACCGTAATTGCAGCTGTGATGATTTGCGAGTAAATATTATGAGGTTCTACCCTACTGGATTTTTTAGAAATGGCATAGAGCAAAGGTGTTAAACCCGTTTCGAACTTACTTTTTCTTATAAAATATTTGATATAAAGAACAGTAAGAAAAATCCCAATCATCGGAAAAATAAAGTATAGGTAATATTTATACTTCCAGTGCCAATCAGACTGTAAAAATTCTTCTATATGATGGGTTAAACTTTTTAAAACAGCAGCTGCCAAGCCAGCTAAAACGCCTACAATTACGGCAAGAACAATCAGAAAATTACGGTTTGATATTTTTGATTTTCTGTACTGATTAATCGTATCAAGGTAATTTACAAAACGGATATACATTTCTATTGTACTTTAATAGAGAGCGATTGTTCCAAATGTAGCAAAAGTGGTTTATAGAGCCAATTTTATTGGTTTTAATTAGGCGTCAAATTTATCGAGCAACTTAATTAAAGTGGCAAAATCTTTTGGATATGGTGCATCAATTACAATATCCTGATCATTTAATCCTTTAAAAACCAAGTGCCTGGCGTGTAATGCAAAGCGCTTCATAACGGGTTGTTCTTCCTCGCCCTTGGTTAATTTGTAACCACGTTTAATTGAGGATAAATAAACAGGTTTTCCACGATACATTTCATCACCCACAATTGCCGCTCTTTGGGTAGCTAAGTGAATGCGGATTTGGTGCATCCTACCCGTAATCGGTTTGCACTCTACCAAGGTATAATGCTTGTAATATTTTAAGGAATCAAAAATGGTTTCAGCTCTTTTCCCTTCAGCCCTGTCTATGGTTACATTTTTATTGCCATCGTTTAGAATGGGCAAATCAACTAATAATTTGTCGAATATAACATGTCCATCTACAACAGCATGATAGGTTTTATTAACCTTTCTTCTTTCAAACTGCATAGAAGCATGACGATAACCCTCTGGATTTTTAGCAATAATTAAAGCGCCTGAAGTTTCTTTATCCAATCGGTGACAAACCTGTGCATCATCACTATATTGCTTAGCCAAACGTAAAACGTTGGTTTCTCCAGAACCTCCACGTTCATCTAATGATGCCAAGAATGGCGGTTTATTTATAACAATGAAATCGTTGTCTTCGAAAAGAATAAGGTCTTTAAAATTCGGATACTTCAAACTGTGGATATTATTAATGAAGCACAAAAATACGGATTTATTTTATTGGTTTAGAAATTAACCTCAACTTGTGTTTATTTCAATATAGATAAAACCAATCTCAATCCAATCGAAGAAATCACAACATTCATTAATGGTTAGATATCGATTTATTGAGATATTACAGTTAAACCCTCATGTGTTAATTCAAGAGTTTCAAGTGCTATCTCACTATCATCAGAAATCAACACTGGTCCAATGTACTTAACTGGGAATGCGTTTTTCACCTGCCATGTAAATATCGGGCTATGGCTATCATCTAGTAAATTGATGACTATATTTCTTCTTTCAATATTGCCGGCAGATTTTGTATTAATCCAGTTGAAAAACTCGTTGTCTCCTTTAATTATGCCACGCTTCAAAATAATATTGGAAAATTTGCGTAAGCCTGGTATTTTTCTTCCGCTATCAACAGGGCTTGAACCGTCTCTTACAGAAACTGCTTCTATTTCTATGTCTAATCCCGATACTTCCGAAAATCCAACTCTAGTTCCCCCCCAGTCTACTATAAAATGATAACGGTTGATTGAATTTTCTGCCATGGGATATTATTTAATGATCTAGAACACAATATAATAACTAATATAAGAAAAACAAAAAAGCCACAGGTTTTCTGAATAAACAGAAAGCTTGTGGCCTATATTTTTTTTAAAAATTAATTTTACGAAAGTTCGAATTTATATCCAACACCTTTAACGGTAGACACATAAGTCTCCCCTAATTTTTCGCGGAGTTTGCGAATGTGAACATCAATGGTTCTGTTTGTAACCACTACCGAATCTTCCCAAATATTTTTAAGGATGGATTCGCGTGTATATACTTTGCCAGGTTTTGAAGCTAATAGATAAAGCAATTCAAATTCTTTCTTAGCAAGCACAACCTTGTTGCCTCCTTGAAAAACTAAGTATGCTTCTCTATCAATAACCAAATCGCCTATCTCTAATTTATTTTCTGATACTTCCTCAGTGCCTGAATTCCGTCTCAAAATAGCATTAATTCTGCTCACCAAAGCTCGGGGTTTAATCGGCTTTGCGATATAATCATCAGCACCAACATTAAAACCAGCTATTTCAGAATATTCCTCACTCCTTGCCGTCAAAAAAACCATGAAGGTGTTTTTGAATTCAGGAATGGCTCGCATTAATCTGCAAGCTTCTATCCCATCCATTTTAGGCATCATGATATCTAAAATAATCAAATCAGGATGAACCTTTTTTGCAACTGTAATGCCTTCTTGTCCGTTTGAGGCTAAGAAAACCTGATATCCTTCTTTCTTTAAATTGTATTCAATCAATTCCAGGATATCTGGTTCATCATCAACAATTAATATTTTCTGACCGGGATTGTTCATAAATTAAATATTTGTTACGAAAGTAGTATCTCTGATGCAATATACAGTTAAGTATAAGTTAAGAAATTGTTAACCACTTAAATTACTTTAACATTGAGTTTCTTTTAACGTAACGTTTTTGCTAAAAAAGCATCCAGTTCTTCTCCACGGAGGTTTTTAGCTGCGATCGTTCCACTCGGATCAATTAAGAAAGATGATGGTATGGCCTGAACCTGATATTTCCTAACGGTACTACCGTTAAAATCTTTCAATTCACTTACGTGTGTCCAAGCTAAGCCATCAGCTTTAACTGCACCTAGCCAAGCGGCCTTATCGGTATCCAAAGAAATTCCTAAAATATCAAAACTTCTATCTTTATACTTATTGTAAACCTTTACAACATTTGGATTTTCTTGGCGACAAGGTTGGCACCAAGAGGCCCAAAAATCTAGCAATACATATTTACCTTTATAATCTGATAAACTTACGGCTTTACCATCAGCAGTATTAATAGTAAAAGTGGGTGCTGGCTGACCTACCTGTACTGTTTTAAGCATCGCCATTTGTTTTACAAAGGTATCTACAGTAGCATTTCCCTTAATCTCTTCTTTAATCTCATCGCTAAATTTCACCAATTCGGCTTCGTACTCCTGCGGGCTTAGAGTATTCATAGCATAAAAACTGGCTAGCGTACCTTTATTATCTGCAGCAAATTTTAAAATTGAAGCGTTTAATTGCTTAATGTAAGATTCGTATTGAGGTTTTAGCTGTTCTAAAATAACACTTCTATTTTGGGGTTGAGCCGCTACTTTGTTTTCGAGTTCGGCCTGCAAGCTTTCTGCTTGTTTTGCGAAGTTATTTCTAATGCTGTTTAGTTCTGATAATTTATCAACTTCATGAGCTCCAGAAATTTTATAGGCTAATGTTTTATCAGCCAAATCTGCTTCTAACTTGATTTCATCGCCATTTTGGGCAATAAGCATAAACTCATGGTTACCTACAGAAACCCTGAAAAAATCTACTGAAGGTGTTTTGCGAATAAATTTGAATTCCCCTTTTTCAGATAAATTTGTAGAATCAATAGCAACCATTGTACTGCCCTGCATGCCAAATAAAAATACTTTTTTTTCTGTTCCAGGATTTTTAAATGCGCCATCAATTACAAAGCTATCTTTTGGTTTACATGCTGTAAATCCAATTGCAATTAATATAATTAGGCTGATTTGTTTTAAGTTCATCTGTGATTATTATTATGGATAAGATGTTTCTATTTTAGTTTTTCAAGTATTAATTCATTTAGTTTTTTGGCATCTGCCTTTCCCTTTGCCAACTTCATTACGTCGCCAACAAACAAGCCCAGAACACCTTTTTTCCCTTTTTTGTATGCATCTACCTGTTGAGGGTATTTATTTAACACCTCATCAATAAACCCACTCAATTCATCTCCATTTTCAGAAATTAAAAGATTTAAGGAATGCGCCAAGCCAGAAACATCATCGGTTTCTTCCTTTTCTAATGCTGGTAATAATTGTTGAATAGCAATTTGTTGGGTTATCTTTTTGTCGTCAACTAAATTTACGGCTTCAGCCAATTGTTCAGCTTTAACTTTATAATCAGCGACTGAGACTCCTCTTTCATTCAACATTGCTCTTATCGGGCCTATTAACCAATTAATTAAGCTTTTTTTATTTTTTACGATTAATAAAGCTTCGTTAAAGTAACTTAATAAATCTAAATCTTCAGCAAATAACGCAGCATCAGCTTTGCTTATTCCAAACTCTCCGATCATCTGTTTCGAAATTTCATTCGGTAAAGCAGGCATTGCTAATTTAATTTCTGCCAGCCAATTATCAGAAATTACAACAGGCTGTAAATCAGGATCGGCAAAATATCTATAATCGTTGGCCTCTTCTTTCGTTCGCATAGGCGAAGTTGTGCCTTTATCAGCATCAAAGTTTAAAGTGCTCTGAATAATTTTTCCACCATTGGAAATTACTTCAACCTGACGACCAAATTCAAAATCCATAGCTCTACGTACGTTGCGCATAGAGTTTAGGTTTTTTACCTCGCAACGGGTTCCGTATTCGGTTGTGCCTTTTTCGCGAATGGAGATATTTGCATCGCAACGCAAACTCCCTTCTTCCATATTACCATCGCTTACATTTAAATGGCGAACCAATTTTCTAATTTCGGTTAATAAAGCCGAAGCCTCTTCAGCACTGCGGATATCTGGTTCGGTTACAATTTCAATTAAAGGCACACCCGCACGGTTTAAATCAACCAAAGAATAGTTGTCATCCTGATCGTGAATGCTCTTCCCGGCATCTTCTTCCAAATGGATTCTATTAATTCCGATTTTCTTCATTGAACCATCTGAAAGCTCAACTTCCAAAAATCCGTTAATACAGATAGGCTGACTATCTTGTGTAATTTGATAACCTTTGGGCAGATCGGCATAGAAATAATTCTTTCTATCGAAATGATTGGTTTGATTAATGGTACAGTTTAAAGCCAAGCCAATTCTGATCGCCTTTTCGATAACTTCCTTATTCAATTTGGGCAAAGCACCAGGCAATGCCAGCGATACTGTAGAGATATTTTGATTGGGCAAAGCACCGAAAGAAGCACTATCAGAAGAGAAAATCTTTGTATTTGTATTTAACTGAACATGAATTTCCAGTCCTGAAACGAGTTCGAAATTGTTTTGGTTTGTACTTAAACCCATATAAAATGATGCCTTTATAATATAATGTGAAGCAAATATAGTTATTATTTAATCTTTCGTTAAAATAGACTTGATGGAGAAATTCTCAAAAATTCTTGCCATGGAAATCCCCCAGCGCCAACCATAAGCACTTTATCCGGCCTGTACATTTTGCTAAAAGCCTCCATTCCCGAAGTTGCAGTTGTTAATCCGGCGCTTTTAACTTCAATGCCTATTATCTTTCCTCTTTTTTCTAAAATAAAATCTACCTCATCATTTCTGTGGCGCCAATAAAACACCTTAAAACCTTCTATAAGGGAGGAATTTAACAAATGTGCTCCGATAGATGATTCTACCATTCGGCCCCATTCTGTAGGTTGTTTTCGTATTTCTTCAAAAAACTCATTTCTTTGAGCACTAACCAAAGCATTATTATGTACCTGAAACTTAGGACTTGAAGAGCGCTTTCGAATTACATCTGCAGCAAATTTTTCTATTCCACCCAATAACCCAGCCGTATCCAATAATTGCAAATAGTGCGATAAGGTGGTTGTGTTTCCTGCATCAGAAAGCTGACCTAAAATTTTGGTAAATGAAAGTATCTGCCCAGTATATAAGCAACCTAATTCAAACAACCTTTTCATAAGAGCTGGTTTATCAACTCGGGTAAGCATTAATATATCTTTCGAAATACTGGTTTCAATTAATGCATTTGAAACGTAATTTTTCCAACGTTCTTCGTCATCAATTAGGGTTGCAGATCCTGGATATCCACCAAACCAAACATATTGTTCTGCTGTAAAGCCAAATGCCTTCTCCATCTCCGCAAAACTCCAATGGCCTAAATAAGTTAATTCAAAACGTCCTGCTAAAGATTCCGTTAAGCCTTGCTGGATTAACAATCTAGAAGAACCTAATAAAATTACTTTAATATTTGTTCCGTTTCTCATATCCTCATCCCATAAGCGTTTCACAATTTCGCTCCAATTATCAATTTTCTGAATCTCATCTATTACCAGAAGATATTCTCCTGAATTATATTCCTGTATGGATTGCCTTGTATTATTCCAGATTTTTTCAATCCATGTTTTATCCGATGCAGCAACTGCATCTGCAGATTCGAATAAGTAAGGAACAGTAATTTTTTGAACCAATTGATTAATCAAGGTCGTTTTACCTATCTGTCTTGGCCCAACTAATACTTGAATAAACCTTTTTGGCTCATTCAAAACCTTTATAACTCTTTGTAATTCAATACGTTCATACATAATTTACAATTTACTCAATATAATGAGTAAAATTACTCATTATATTGAGTAATAAAAATTTTTAGTTAAAGAATGTTAAAACCGGTTGATCTGAATTAAACTACTCAATAAACCACGCGTCTATTAAAACAAACACACAAGAAACCTTTAATTTAAAAAGTTATGAAAAAGTTATTTTTATTTGCTGCAGTTCTGATGGTTTCATTATTCAGCATAAATAATGCGAAAGCACAAGTTAGTTTAAATATAAATATCGGTCAACAACCCGTTTGGGGTCCAACTGGTTACGATCAGGTAGATTATTATTATTTCCCGGATATTGATGCGTACTATTATGTCCCATCTGGTCAGTATATTATTTCTAATGGTGGTCGTTGGGTTTGGGTAAACAGTTTGCCTGCACAATATGCAAATTTCGATTTATACAGATCGTACAAGGTTGTTGTTAATAAACCAAGACCATACTTGCAAAACAATTATTATGTAACCAATTATAGCAGGTATAAAAATTATGGTGGCCGCCAAACCGTAATAAGAGATAGCCGTGATGCAAAATATTATGTTGTAAAAGGACATCCTAACTATAACGGAAACAAAACTGTTATAGTAAATAACAACAGACCTGTACAAGTCGTTCGTCCTCAAAATAACAATCGCCCGACCCGCCCTCAAGGAAACGTTGGCAGACCAAATCAACAGATTAAACCAGGTCAAAACAATGGTCGCGGAAACGATAGAAAAGTAGAAAATAATCGTTCTGAAAGAAACAATAGCAGAGGTCGAGGATAGTTAAATATTTAGTTGTGATTTAGGGAATTTCGAAAGAAGTTCCCTTTTTTTATATCTCTGTTACAATAGAAATTTTGGCACAGCGTTTGAATTATTGTTAATACACACAAAAAAAAACGATTATGAAAAAGTTATTAATCATCTCCGCGATTGTAGGTATCGTGGCTTTAACATCTAATCAATCTAACGCTCAAATTAGTTTAAATGTTAACATTGGTGCACAACCTACCTGGGTTCCTTCCGGCTACGAAAGTGTTAATTATTATTATTTACCAGAAGTTCAATCGTATTATTATGTTCCGCAAAGGCAATTCGTTTATTTAAGCGGAAACCACTGGACACGATCGAGATATCTTCCTACTCGATACAGAGGTTACGATTTACACCGTGGCAGAAAAGTAGTTGTTTATGGAAATAGTCCGTATCGCAGTTACAACACGCATAGAGTTAGATATGCCAATCATGTTAATTATTATCGATCATCATATGGTGGTGGAAATCGAGTTAGATATAGTGCCCCAAGAAATAATTACAGGCCACAACGTGTAGATTATAGACATCACGACAATAGAGTAAATAGCAGTTTATTCTCTAGAGGACACAGAGAAAAACATGGTAGACATTAAAATAAAAAAGAGGCTTTAGGGCCTCTTTTTTTATGCTGAATCACCTACTTTGCTATAAATCCCTCGGCTTTTTCTAAAACCGTTTTTAATCCCGCAGGATTTTTACCTCCGGCAGTTGCGTAAAATGGCTGACCACCTCCGCCACCTTGAATTTCTTTACCCAATTCTCGAACAATGTTTGATGCATTCATGCCTTTTTTTACTAAAGTATCAGATAGCATAACCGTTATTCCTGGCTTGCCATCTATTTCGGTAGTGAAAACCAAGAAAAGATTATCAACCAAATCTTTAACTGCAAAAGCTAGGTTTTTTATTGCATCAGCACTAGGTAAATCAATATGCGTTGCAATTAAGTTTACATCATTGATGGTTTTCATGTGATGAACAACATCATGCTTAAGATCATTTACACGTTCTAAGGTAGATTTCTCAATCTCTTTTTTAAGTTTCGCATTTTCATCTAGCAAAGCTTGAACAGAAGCCGATAAATCTTTTGAGCCGTTTAATAGAGCTTTTAAATGTCCTAATTCTTTACGCTGGTCTAAGAAATACTGTTCAGCTTTATCTGCGGTAATCGCCTCAATTCTACGAACACCCGCTGCAACCGCACTTTCAGAAATAATTTTGAAAGAACCGATTTGTCCTGTTGCTTTTACATGTGTACCTCCACAAAGTTCTTTCGAGAAGTGGTCATCAAAGGTTATCATGCGAACAAAATCGCCATATTTTTCTCCAAATAAGGCTGTTACACCACTTTCAATTGCATCTTGATATGGAACGTTTCTCTGTTCTTTTAATTTAATATTTTGTCTGATTTTCTGATTTACAATTACCTCAATTTGAGCCAGTTCTTCATCGGTTACTTTAGCAAAGTGAGAAAAATCGAAACGCAAATAATCCGCATTTACTAATGAGCCTTTTTGGTTTACATGTTTGCCCAAAACTTGTTTAAGTGCGGCATGCAATAAGTGTGTTGCTGAATGATTGTCTTCCGTTAGAACACGTTTATCTTCATCAACAACTGCCCAAAATTTACCTTCAAGATTATCAGGAAGTAAATCTGTAAAGTGAACTGTTAAACCATTTTCCTTTTTAGTATCTGTAATATCAACCCAAAACTGGCGACTATGGTCTTCTAAACGACCAGTATCTCCTACCTGACCACCGCTTTCTGCGTAAAATGGTGTCTGGCGCAAAACGATTTGATATTGTTCCTTTCCCTTTGCCTTTACTTTACGATACTTTAAAATTTCAGTTTCGATTTCCAATTCATCATAACCAACAAACTCACTTTGGTCATCAGCGTTTACTATCACCCAATCACCTGTATCAATAGCAGTAGCAGCACGGCTATCATCTTTTTGTTTCTTCAGGGATTGTTCATATCCGGCTAAATCAACACCCCAACCTTTTTCCCTTGCCATCAATTCCGTTAAATCGATCGGAAAACCGAAAGTATCAGATAATTCAAAAGCAAAACTTCCCTCAACTGAATTATTTTTAGCTTGATATTTTTCAAAACGCTGAATACCCGCAGACAAGGTTCTCAAAAATGAAATTTCCTCTTCCAACACTACTTTCTGAACAAAATCCTGTTGAGAAATCAGTTCATCAAAAACACCATTAAATTGTTCGGCCAATAATGGCACCAATTGATTTAAAAACGGTTCTTTAAAGTTTAAAAAAGTATAGGCATAACGCACAGCACGACGTAAAATCCTGCGGATTACATAACCAGCTTTGTTATTTGATGGCAATTGACCATCGGCAATTACAAAGGAAATGGCCCTAATATGGTCGGCCATAACACGCATAGCGATATCGGTTTTTTCTTCAGCACCATATTTAATTCCAGATTTTTCAGCAATAAACTGAATCATCGGCTGGAAAACATCGGTATCGTAGTTCGAAGTTTTCTCTTGTAAAACACGCACCAAACGCTCAAAGCCCATCCCTGTATCAACGTGTTTTGCTGGTAAGCTTTGTAACGAACCATCTTTTAAACGGTTAAACTGCATAAATACATTGTTCCAGATTTCGATAACCTGTGGATGATCGGCATTTACCAAAGTAGCACCATCAACCAAGGCCTTTTCTTCATCCGTACGGCAATCAACATGGATTTCAGAGCAAGGACCGCAAGGACCTGTATCGCCCATTTCCCAGAAATTATCTTTTTTATTTCCTGGCAGAATGTGGCTTTCATCAACATATTGTTTCCACAGGTCGTAAGCTTCCTGATCTTTTTCTAAGCCCTCTTTTTCATCACCTTCAAAATAGGTAACGTATAATTTATCTTTTGGAATTTTATAAACTTCTGTTAAAAGTTCCCAGCTCCAATCTATTGCATCTTTCTTAAAATAATCGCCAAAACTCCAGTTGCCCAGCATTTCGAACATGGTGTGGTGATAGGTATCAATTCCTACCTCTTCCAAATCGTTGTGCTTTCCAGATACACGTAAACAACGCTGTGTATCTGCAACACGAGGATATTTAATTGTGGCTTCTCCTAAAAACAAATCTTTAAATTGATTCATCCCTGCGTTGGTAAACATTAACGTTGGATCGTTTTTTACTACAATTGGTGCAGATGGTACAATATGATGCTGTTTCTCTTTAAAAAATTCTAGGAATGCCTGTCTTATCTCTTGTGCTGTCATTAGTATATTATTGGAGGAACAAAATTAAAATTTTATTGTGTTAATCAGGAAAAATCGAGCTACATTTGAACACTTTAATTAATCGTTGTAAAACCCTAATAATCAAGCACAAGTTATGCCGTATAAAGAAAGAGACATTAATAAAATGTATTATACCATGGGCGAAGTGACTGAAATGTTTAATGTAAACGCGTCGCAAATCCGTTTTTACGAAAAGGAATTTGACATTCTTCAACCTAAAAAAAACAAGAAAGGCAATCGCCTTTTTACTCCTGAAGATATAGAAAACTTAAAAATTATTTTCAATCTGGTTGATGAAAAGGGCTTCACTTTAAAAGGTGCAAAGGATTACTTAAAGAACAATAAATCAGGCGTTAAAGAAAATCAAAAGATTATCGATTCGTTAGAAAAGCTAAAAGGATTTTTAGTTAATCTGGCTCAAGAATTATAATTTGTATTTTTTATTTGATATTAATCCATATTATTAGCTACATTTAAAACCAACAAATCACTCTATATTTTTTACGTCCCGGTTAACGCCTGCTCATGAAAATATTAAGTTTTTTGTTGATTCTTTTATCAACCTCTACCCTATTTGCGCAAAATAATTTAGGTCCTAGGCTTACTGCCATGGGCAATAATGGTTCTGCAGTATCAGATGTTTGGTCGCTACAAGCCAACCCGGCAGGAATTACCGGGATAATACAACCTACTGTTTCTCTCAATTACATTAAGCATCTTTTTAGTGATGAGATTAGTACACAAGCACTTGTAGCTGTAATTCCATTCAAGAATAATTTTGTAGGATTAAGCTTTCAGCGTTATGGGTTTTCTGCATACAGTGAAAACAAAGTCGGTTTCGCATATGCCAAAAAGTTTGGCGATAAACTATCTACATCCATAAATGTAAATTATCACCAGATAAAAATCACAAACTATGGCACTACAACCGGATTTTCAATAGATGCTGGTGTGCTTTATCATTTCGATAAACAGTTTACTTTCGGAGCATTTGTAAGTAATCCGTCTAAGCAAAAATTTAGTAATAATGAGGTTGCCATGCAAATTCCTACCTCCTTTAATTTGGGCATTGGTTATTCTGCATCAGATAAAGTTTTAATTGCAACCACTGTAAGCAAAACATTAAATAAACCTATTGATGTAAGCCTCGGAATCGATTATAGCATAATTGATCTACTTAGTCTGCGAGGCGGTTTAAGTGCAAAGCCTTTTAAACAATATGCAGGCTTTGGTTTAAATTATAGAAAATTCCTGTTGGATATGGCAACTACTTACGATGCCAATCTTGGTTACGCACCTCAAATTGCTGTAGGATATGCGTTTTAGACTAATGACACTATTTTTTGTAATAATTGCTTTCATTGCAAACGCACAAGTTACTGAACCAGAAACAGATATAAAAAATATTTTAGAAAGCGTTGCCGAAAATCTTCCGGATGATTACGATATGACAGAGCTTATTGACGTCTTAAGTAGATTAAGGAAACATCCGATTAATTTAAACAAAACATCGCCAGAAGAATTGAAGACTTTGGTTTTCCTTTCTCCACTGCAAATCAGTAATTTTTTCAGCTACATAAGGGAAAATGGAAATTTTGTTGATGTTTTGGAACTTCAAACCATTGATGATTTTGATGTTAGAACTGTTCAAAACTTAATTCCGTTTGTAACTTTAACTGCCACTACTGAATATGAAAAACTAACAGTTCATAACCTGCTAAATTTGGGCGAAAATGATGTGGTGATGCGCTACGCCCAAACTTTGCAAAAGCAGAAAGGTTTTACCGATTTGCCAGGAAATCGATATTTAGGTTCGCCAGAAAGATTTCAAACGCGTTATCGATATCATTATGGAACAATCGTTTCTGCAGCAATAACCTTTGATAAAGATGCTGGCGAGAAATTTATTGGAAAGCCATTTGATTTCTTTTCTGGTAACATTGCGTTGTTTAAACTCGGCAGAATTAAAAAGGCCGTTGTTGGAGATTATACGCTCCAGTTTGGGCAAGGAATAACTTTATGGTCGGGGTTTTCTTTTGGTAAAGGACCTGATGTAACGAGCGTTGCCAAGAAAGACTTAGGCTTAAGAGCTTACACATCTGCAAACGAATATTCATTTTTAAGAGGTGCATCAGCCACGATTAATCTTTATAAAAATTTTGACATTACTCCTTTTGTTTCATTTAGAAATTTAGATGCAAGTCAAGAAATAGATTTTGACGGGAATTTAGTTCAGTCGACTATTAATCAAACAGGATTACATCGAACGCCATCGGAAATAGAAAATAAAAATTCTTTAAGTCAAAGAATGTTTGGAGCTGTAATCCAATATAATAAAAATGAGCTCAGCATCGGTGGCATTGCGTATCAAAGTAAATATGGAAATAGTTTCATTACGCAATCTGCTCTTTACGATCGATTTAGTTTTGTTGGAAATTCTTTAACAAATGTTGGGCTTTATTATAACTACACTTATAAAAACATATATTTCTTTGGCGAAGGGGGAAAAAGTTTAAATAGTGGTTTAGCTTATGTAAATGGCGCATTAATTAGTTTGTCACCAACAGTTTCTGCTGCAATAACTTATCGCAACTACAACAAAAACTATCATAATTTCTTTAATCAAGCATTAGCTGAATCTAGTGATGCAGTAAACGAAAAAGGACTTTATGCGGGTTTAAATGTTACACCGAATAAACGCTGGTCGTTTTCTATTTATGCCGATGACTTTGAGTTTCCCTGGTTAAAATATCGAGTAGATGCTCCTTCGAAAGGTTTTGAAATACTGAGCCAAGCAGTTTATACCCCAAGTAAAACATTTAAAGTTTTGGCAAGATTCAAAACTGAAAACAAACAGCAAAATACAGATTTAGAGGTTCCAATTCATTTTTTAGATGATGTTAAAAAAGAAGATTATCGTATTGAAGTAAGTTGGCAGTTAAATAAAAAATGGAGTTTTCAGAACAGAGCTGAGGTTTCTCAGTATAAAAAGGGAGAAGCAAATCGTGAGTTTGGATATTTGGTTTATCAGGATGTAGATTATTCGCCAATGTTTTCGAAAATTACCGGAAATTTAAGAATAGCTTATTTCAATACACCAAGTTACAACAGTAGAATTTACGCTTATGAGGATGATGTTTTGTACAGTTTTGCCTTTGGAATGTATAGTGGAAAAGGGTATCGAACCTATTTGAATGTGAAATATAATCTGGCTAAAAAATTAAATATTTGGGCCAGATATGCCATGTTTATTTATAAAAATGTAGAAACAGTAGGTTCGTATTTAGATGAAATTCAAGGTAATAAGAAATCGGAGATTAAAATACAGTTGAGGTATCAATTTTAAATTATGTTTAAGACTGAATATATCTTTGCTCGGATCTTGTTTCCAATGACTATTGGAATTTTAGTATTTTATTTTTTTCCAAACACAGCATGCCTACTCTTATTGAAGATTGTAACCTTAATAATTTTGGTAATTATTCTAGCAATCAATTTCACCTATAAAAAGCTCAATGCACATCGATTTAAAGGGATTACGGGTATTCTCATATTTGCTTTCTTCTTTGTATTTGGTGGCTTGCTTTGTTTGTTAAATAACGAAACGCTTAACGAACATTACTTTGCGAAAAAGAGTTATCCCTACCTAAAAATTTGGGTAAATGATGAACCTGAACAAACTAACGATATCCTTCGATTTAAGGCCAGAGTGGTTTCGGGTTATGAAAATTGGAAACAGGTTAAGCTAAATGGGCAACTTCTTGTGGCTTTAAAGTTAGATAGCATAAATCCTGTTAGACTAAAATATGGTGATGAATTGATTATTTCGGCCAAATATTTAGAGGTAGAACCGCCATATAATCCGGCAGAATTCGATTTTAAAAGCTGGTTGGCTGGGCAAAACATTTACGAGCAAACTTTTATCAATCAAAATCATCTGCTTAAAACACAAAGAAATATTGGAAACCCCATAATAAAATTTGCCTTAGATTTAAGAGAGAAACAGGTAGCCAAATATCGAAAAATGATTAAAAACGATGAGGCTTTTGCAGTCGCATCAACCTTAATCTTAGGCTACCGGGCAGATTTAAGTAAGGAAACTTTAGCGGCGTATTCCAAAACAGGAACAATCCATGCGCTATCTGTTTCGGGAAGCCATGTCGCGATAATTTTCTTGGTGTTGGATTTTTTTCTAATCTTTCTGAATAAAAAACGAGCATTAAGAATTTTTAAATTCGTTTTAATTTGCAGTTTGATCTGGACTTATGCACTAATAACAGGCTTATCACCATCCGTTGTGAGATCGGCCATTATGATTACAATTTTCATTGCATCAAAAACCTTTGCTCAAAACAAGAATAGCTATAATATATTGGCATTTGCAGCATTTTGTCAGCTCGTTTACAATCCTTTTCTAATTTGGGATGTTGGATTCCAACTCTCCTACATTTCAGTATTTGGCTTAATTTATCTCCAGCCTAAAATTTATAAATGGGTTTACATTAAAAATAAATGGCTTGATCGAATTTGGCAATTGATTGCACTTTCTTTATCTGCTCAGCTGGTAACTTTTCCACTCTCTATTTATTATTTCCATCAATTCCCTGTTTACTTTTTGTTTGGAAATTTATTCATCTCTATTCCTTTATTTATCATTATGATTTTGGGAATAGCCATCCTAATTCCATTTATAGATCGGCTTGCACCAATTTTTGAGTGGATTATTGTTACAACAAACACGGTTTTGAAATGGATTGCCGATTTACCCTACTCTACTTTTTCAGCCGTCTGGATCAATCTACCAGAATTACTTTTATTATGCCTTGCGCTTGGTCTCTTTGTTTATTCCCTGTCCAGATTCAACAAAAAAATCTTATTTACTTCCCTATCTGTTTTTATTGCATACCAATCGATGGTTTTTTACGATGACTACATCGCCGGCAAGCAGAAAAAAATTATATTTTTTAGTCTCCGAAAAAATTATTCTACTGCTTTTATCGATGCACATAATGCAATTTTAGTAACTGACTTAGAGCCTGAAAACAAGAATTACCAGTTTTTTGTTAAGCCCGCTTTGGATGAAATGCAGATTCGAAATATAAGATTCATCAATTTAAAACAGGATACAGTTTTGGGCACATTTATAAAAAGAAATCGGCAAGTTATATTTGATCAGTATAAAATTTTATTGATCGACGAATCCCTCAATTACAAAAACATAAAACTATCTGGCGAATTTTCGAGTTTATGGTTGCATAACAACACCAGGTACAAACTCAATAATCTTCCTAAAGAAGTGCATTATAAATCGATAATTATTGATGCCAGCAATAAGGATTATAAGATTGAGGAATTTAAAGTTTTTGCCGAAAATATGAAGAAGGGTGCAAACATTTTAAAGAAAAATAAAGCATATTTGATCGACTTAAGTCAATAAAATGGATAACATGGTTTTATATCAAGTTTCGGATAGAATCGCTACGATTACAATAAATCGCCCGGAAAAACGGAATGCCTTAAACCCGCAACTTATTTCTGAGCTAACAGAAGCCTTTATTGTTGCTTCAGAAGATGATTTGGTAAAGGTAATTATACTAAAAGCCAATGGAGATGCCTTTAGTGCTGGAGCCGATTTGGAGTACCTTCAACAACTCCAAAATAATAGTTTTGAAGAAAATGTTGCGGACTCAAACAATTTAAAAAAGCTTTTTACAACCATTTATTATTTACCAAAGGTAGTTGTGGCACAGGTAGAAGGTCATGCCATCGCTGGTGGATGCGGTTTAGCCAATGTTTGCGACATTATTTTTGCTACTCCAGAAAGTAGTTTTGGTTATACAGAAGTTAAAATTGGCTTCGTTCCAGCTATTGTTTCATGCTTTTTAATGCGAAAGGTTAGCGAAACCGTTGCTAAGGAAATCTTATTGACCGGAAAAATTTTTAACGCTGAACAGGCGTTAGCATATAAATTGATAAATTTTGTAACAAATTCATCAGAAATTCATCAGAAAGTAAAAGAATTTGCTTTAAGTTTGTGTAACGAGAGTTCTGGCAATTCATTGAGTATAACAAAACAATTAATTACGCAGACCACAAATCCCTTTTTAGAAAAAAGTTTAGAAACGGCTGTTCAAATCAATGCTCGAGTAAGAGAGAGTGACGATTTTAAAAAAGGAATTGCATCTTTCCTAAACAAAGAAAAAATTAACTGGTAAAACAATAAAACTAAAAATAACAACATGTTTAAATCAATCAAAACGAGCGTTGTAGCGCTTATCTTAGTTAGTGCTGCAATTATTGCACACGCACAGAAAAAATTCACTGAAGGAACGCTTACTTATGGTTTAGAATATAAACTAACTGATGAGCAAAAAGCCGCAATGGGCGGTCAGGAACCACCTGCAGAGGTTAAAGTTAAATTCAATAATGGTTTAACCAAAATTGAAATGGAACAAGGTCCTGCATTAATCAGCATTATTTCTGATAACAATGAAAAAACTGGTTTAATCTTAGTTGATGTGCCTATCGCTCAAAAACAATATGCGGTTAAACAAACCAAAGCTGATGTAGAAACTGCTTTAGCCGGAATGGGTAAATACACAGATTTTAAAGCTACTGGCGAGAAACAAACAATTGCTGGTTATAATGCAGAGAAATATACCTACAAAGATGATAAAGGTGGCACTCACGAATTATGGGCTACCAAAGATTTAGATCTACCAAATGTTGGTGCTCAATCTTATTTCCCAGGTTTAGGTGCCTTCCCTGTAAAATATACAATTACACAAAGAGGAATTGAGACTACGAACACTTTAAAATCAATTTCTGATGCTAAAGTTGGTGCGATTTCAATCGCTGTTCCAACAGGTTACGAAGAAACTACCATGCAGGCTTTAATGTCTATGGGTGGTGGCGAATAATTAATAAATCACCTTTTCAAAGGCTTTTTAACTGCCGGCTTTTTATTAAATTAGCCGAAAGTTAAAAAGCTTTTTTTATGACTGAAATTAAATAATTCAGCCTATCATTACTACAATTCCATAAATAACTATTTAATGAAAAACCTATTACTCAAACTATCAATTACCTGCATAGCAATATGTTGTTTGGTTGATGCAAAAGCTCAAGGTATTAATTGGGCAAAGGATGGCAACTCTTACTATCAAATATCCAGTGGCGAAATCGTTTCAGTTTCTTTGCCTAAAAATGAAAGAAAAGTAGTCATATCTAGGGCATTACTTACCCCATCTGGAACTGGTAATTCTATTGCCGTTAGAAGCTTTCAGTTATCGGCAGATGGAAATAAAGCCTTAATATATACCAATAGTAAAAAGGTTTGGCGTTACGATACCCGCGGTGATTATTGGCTTGCCGATTTAACTACCAATAAGTTAACACAGATTGGTAAAGACAAACCAGCATCATCGTTAATGTTTGCCAAAATTTCTCCTGATGGCAGCAAGGTTGCTTACGTAAGCAAACACAATTTATATGTAGAAAATGTTGACGGAACAGGATCAAAAGCCTTAACAACAGACGGAACAGATCGTTTAATTAACGGTACTTTCGATTGGGTTTACGAAGAGGAATTTGATTGTAGAGATGGTTTTAGATGGAGCCCTGATAGTAAAACGATTGCTTATTGGCAAATTGATGCAACAAAGATTAAAAACTTTTTAATGATCAATAATACAGATTCAATTTATCCATATACCATTCCGGTTGAGTATCCAAAAGTTGGCGAAAATCCTTCGGTTTGTAAAGTTGGCGTTGTAGATGTTGCATCGGCAAAAACAAATTGGTTAAACGTTCCTGGCGATAATATAAAGCATTACATTCCCCGAATGCAATGGATTCCGAATAGCAATGAAGTAATTTTGCAACAACTTAACCGTGAACAAAATGAAAATAAAATATTTGTTTGCGATGCCGTAACTGGTAATGCCAAAATACTTTATTCGGAAAAAGCCAAAGCATGGATTGACGCTGAAGATGAATGGAAATGGCTAAACGATAATAAAGAATTCACTATTTTATCTGAAAAGGATGGATGGAATCATCTTTATAGAATCAGTAGAGATGGCAAAAAGGAAACATTGGTAACTAAAGGAAACTATGATGTAATTGATATTAAGTTAATTGATGAAAAAAACAATTTGGTTTACTTTATGGCTTCGCCTACAAATGCTACTCAAAAATATTTGTACAAAACCAAGTTAGATGGAAAAGGCAAACTCGAAATGGTAACACCTTCTATTCTACCGGGTACACATAGTTATGATATTTCTCCAAACGCGGCATTTGCTCGCCATACTTATAATAGTTCTGTAGTTAGACCGATTACTGAGTGGATGAACTTTACAACCGGCAATCCATTTACAATGGATGGAAGCATCACTACACAATTATCTAAACAAGAGGCTCCTAAAAATAAAGTAGAATTTTTTAAAGTAACTACCGAAGATGGTATTGAAATGGATGGTTGGATGAAAAAACCAGATAACTTTAATCCAGATAAAAAGTATCCGGTTGTATTTTATGTTTATGGCGAGCCTGCATCGCAAACAGCGGGCGATACTTATGGAGCAGGCCGTAATTTCCTATACGCTGGCGATATGGCTAAAGATGGATATATTTATATCTCTATGGATAATAGAGGTGCCCCTGTTCCTAAAGGAAGCACTTGGCGTAAGAGTATTTACAAAAATATTGGTGTAATCAATATTCGCGATCAGGCAATGGCAGCTAAAAAATTATTGGCCACCAACGCCTTTATGGATAAGGATCGTGTTGCAGTTTGGGGCTGGAGCGGTGGAGGCTCTTCTACGCTTAACTTAATGTTTCAATACCCAGAGATTTATAAAACAGGTATTGCCATTGCAGCGGTTGGAAATCAGTTAACCTACGATAATATTTATCAGGAACGTTATATGGGCACTCCTTTTCCTAGTAAAGAGGCCTACGTTAAAGGCTCTCCTATTACTTATGCTAAAAATTTAAAGGGCAATTTGCTTTACATACACGGAACTGGCGATGATAATGTTCACTATCAAAATGCAGAAATGCTGATTAATGAATTAATTAAAAACAGAAAAGTTTTTCAATTGATGAGTTACCCAAATCGTACACACAGCATTTCTGAAGGCGATGGTACTAGCGAACATCTTTCGCTAACGTATACTAAGTTTCTGAAAGATAATTGTCCTCCTGGCGCAAAATAAAATCTATTTAAGAGCAACCTTCGGGTTGCTTTTTTTATGAAATATACTGTAAGGTTAACATGGCTATAGCGATTGCAATGCCAAAACTCAGCAGTGTTCCAATAAGCACATATTCTGTTAATTTAATATCGTGTGCTTCTTTTAAGTCTCCGAATCTGAAAATAGATTTCGCTGCCAATAAAAAACCAACAGCTTCAAAATGATTGGTTAATACAAATAGAAAAATAAGAACACGTTCTAAAATTCCAATATATTTCCCTGCATTTTGTAAAGATTGCGGGCTATTGGGCTGGTTTTCAGGAATCCATTTTGCAATAATTACTCGCATCACAATGGAGGTTGGCATCGATAAAAACAATGCTCCAGCAATAACAATCCAGGTTTTTGTATTATTAACAAAGCTGATATCAAGATTTCCCTTGTAAAATAAATGCCAGATTAAAACTATAGATGAGAAGTGTAAAATCTGATCTACAAAAAACAATATTCTAGCATTTTTTTTGGTTTGAAATAAAGCTTTGCAAGCATCTATAATAAAATGAAGTACTCCAATTGATAAAGCTATTTTCCATACATTAAAGCTTAGAAAAAAAACAAATATTAAAACAACATGAACGGCTACATGAAGATAAAGCTTGCCGGATTTTAACTTTTTTCTTTCTTTATCCTTTACCCAAGAATTTGGTTGCAAGAAAAAATCTCCGATTAAATGTGCCAGTATTAATTTGATTAAATAGATGTCCATTATTTCGAAATCTTTTGATTTAATTTTTTACGATAAAGCTTATCCATTTCCATTATTTCAGAATAATGCGCTCTTTTTAAGGCTTCACTCACAGATGATTGTGTTCTACCTGAAATATTGGCCAACTCACTTTGAACTAAATTTTCATTTTCTAAAGCAAGTTTTACCATTTCTGCAGCTACTAAACCCCAACTATCCATTGTAATTAAAGCAAGTTTTATAAGCACGTTTATTTCTTCATCAAAGTCTTGAAAATCGGTTTTAATTGCCAGATTAACCTTTGCCTGTTTTAAACTGTCAAACGCAAATCCTGAGTTAATAAATGCATCTCCACTTGATTCGGAGAGCTTTTTGCGCTTATTTTTAACCTCACCAATTCCAATACCCATTCTAACATCGGCAGGTTTATTTACCCTAATACAAGCTTTTAAATAAGCAGCTGTTTTAATTGCATTTTCGGGTTCTACTTCAACCTGAAAACTGTCTCCACGATAAATCTCCCATTTATTATTTTGCTCTGAAACCACTTTTAAAGCGTTTTTTAAGCTTAATAACCAGCTATCTTTTATCTTTCGTGAACCAACAATATCTCCTGTTATAATACCAATCATAACACTAATATAATGCTTAAAATCTGATTTCACAAAAATTATCGGCTAATTACCCGATATTTCTAATTATCGGCTAATTACCCGATATTTTAAATTATCGGCTTTTTACCCGATATTATTATAAAACTTAAATACACATTCATTGTTTATTAAGCATGGCATTAATTGAATTTACCAAAAGAGGCATTTATTGTAAGCAAGGCGATTTTTATGTAGATCCATGGTGGCCTGTAGATTACGCTGTAACTACACATGGCCATAGCGATCATGTTCGGTTTGGAAACAAATATTATCTCTGCCATACACTTACAAAACCCATAATTAAAAGGCGCATTAGCGAAGATTTAAATGTAGAAACTTTAAATTATGGCGAAAGCATTGTTCGAAATGGTGTAAATATTTCTTTTTATCCTGCAGGGCACATTATTGGGTCGGCACAGGTTCGGTTGGAATACAAAGGCGAAATCTGCGTAATTTCTGGCGATTACAAAATAGAAGATGATGGAATTAGTGATGTTTTCGAGCCTGTTAAATGCCATAGCTTCGTTTCAGAAAGTACTTTTGGTCTTCCGGTTTACAAATGGCAAAAACAGGATATCGTTTTTAACAATATAAAAAACTGGGTAAATGATAATGTTCATCAGCAAAAAACCAGTGTACTTATTGCGTACAGTTTGGGGAAAGCACAACGATTAATTAAGAATTTAGCTGGAGATGTACCAATTTACGTTCATAACAGCATTGCCAACCTAAATGAAGTAATTATAAAAGCTGGCGTAAACTTACCCGAAACGATTAGAATTACGCCCGAAACAACAAAAGATGAGCTACAAAAAGGAATTGTAATCGTACCGCCTGCAATGAGAGATAGCCGTTGGATTAAAAACTTAAGCCACCCAGTTACCGGAATCTGTTCTGGATGGATGCAGGTTCGGGCGCACCGCCGTTGGCAAAGTGCTGATGCAGGATTTGCGTTGAGCGATCATGCAGACTGGCCCGGATTAATGGAAGCTATTACAGCTACTGGTGCAGAGAAAGTTTATGTAACACATGGATTTACAGCAACATTTAGTCGGTTTTTAAACGATAATGGTATCGAGTCTGCAGAAGTGATGACTAAATTTGGGCAAGAAGACGATGAAGAAAATAAGGTTGATTTAGCAGATGTCGAAACTCATAACCCAAAAACAATATGAAACGTTTCGCAAGACTGATACAAAAGCTTGAGCAAAGTAATAAAACCAATGATAAAATTACTGCATTGGTAGATTATTTTAATTATGCCGATGATAAGGATAAAGTTTGGGTTATTGCATTATTTACCGGTAAGAAACCCAAAAGACCAATTAAATCGGCGCTCTTAAAATACTGGGCAATAGAAATTACCGAAACGCCAGAATGGTTGTTTTCTGAAAGTTACTCCAACGTAGGCGATTTAAGTGAAACAATTGCTCTTCTCCTTCCTCCTGCCGAAAATACTTCTGATTACCAACTTCACAAATGGATAGAGGATCTGCACGATTTAGAGGGTAAGGATGATGAAACCAAAAAGAATTTTATCTTAAATGCTTGGAACACTCTAGAAAACCAAGAGCGTTTCATTTTTAATAAATTAATTTCAGGAAATTTCAGAATTGGAGTTTCAAATAAAATGTTGGTTAATGCTTTAGCTAAACAAAGCAGTTTAGATAGTGCGCAGATTATGCACAGCATTATGGGTAAATGGGATCCATATGAAATTACTTTTACCGAGTTAATTAACGGAATCCACGTTAATACCGATAATTCATGGCCGTATCCTTTTTGTTTAGCTTATGCACTCGAAAATGAGCCTTCTACCTTGGGCGATATCAAAGAATGGCAAGCAGAGTGGAAATGGGACGGCATCCGTGGTCAAATTGTAAAACGAAATGGCGAACTGTTTATTTGGAGCCGTGGCGAAGAACTGGTTACAGAGCAATTTCCAGAATTACATTTTTTAATCGATATTTTGCCCGATGGCGTGGTTTTGGATGGAGAAATCTTAGCGGTTCAAGATAAAAATGTACTTTCTTTCAGCACGTTGCAACAGCGTTTAAATCGAAAAACAATTAATAAAAAACAGCTGGAAGATGCCCCAATAGGTTTCTTTGTTTATGATATTCTGGAATATGAAGCTAATGATTTTCGTGAGCAACCACTAAATCAGCGGAGGAAAGTATTAGAGCAACTTATTAGCGGCTTAGATGAAAGCCCTGTTGTGCTATCTCCGGTAATCAATTGCAATAATTGGGAAGAACTTGCAGAACTTAGGCAAACTTCTCGCTCGATAAACAGTGAAGGCATAATGCTCAAAAAACTGAGTTCCCATTACCACAGTGGTAGAAAAAGAGGTGATTGGTGGAAATGGAAAATCAACCCATATACAGTTGATGCTGTTATGATTTACGCCCAAAAAGGAAGTGGACGAAGAGCTAATTTCTTTACCGATTATACTTTTGCCGTTCGCGATGGAGAAAATCTGGTTACCATTGCAAAGGCATATTCAGGGTTAACAGATAAGGAAATTAAAGAAGTAAATTCATTTGTAACCAAAAATGCAATTGAAAAATTTGGTCCGGTACGCACCGTAAAACCAGAATTAGTTTTCGAAATTGCATTTGAAGGCATCGCCGAAAGCAAACGTCATAAGGCAGGTTTGGCTCTGCGTTTCCCCCGTATTTTACGTTGGCGAAAAGATAAAAAAGCTGATGAGATTAACACATTGGAAGATTTGCGACAGTTGCTCGCCTCAACAATGTGAGGCTCACGACAACTTTTGAAAGTTTTATTTTACTTAGGTTTACCTTACTATTTTAAACCCGACAGAAGCGAAAATACTTTTTGTTGCGATACCAGTCATCCGATGAATATCTGCAGTAATGCCAATATTCATCGGATGACACTAAATATTGCTCAAAAAGATTGTAGCAAATGGCGGGACTAATTTAACCGAAGAATTACTGAAATTGCTTTTCAAATTTAAAATATAGAAATTACAATTATACATGGACCAAACAAAAACCAAAGGCTACAAAAAAATTAAGCAATGGCTTAAAGCCAATGGTCGCAAGCCTTTTAAATTTCAGGAAGATGCTTGGCAATACTATTTAAACGGTTATAGTGGTTTGGTTAATGCACCTACAGGATTTGGAAAAACGTTTTCATTATTTTTAGCCGTAACTATCGAGGCTTTGAATGCTTCGGAAGCGAGCAACAAAAAAGCAAAAGATCGATTGCAATTAATTTGGATAACCCCACTCCGCTCCTTAGCAAAAGACATTGCAAGAGCCATGCGAGAGACCTTATTAGAATTGGAACTCGACTGGCATGTAGGCGTTAGAAATGGCGATACGTCGCAGGCAGAAAAAGTACAGCAAAAAAAATCGATGCCAGAGATTTTGCTGATCACACCAGAAAGCCTACACTTATTGTTGGCACAAAAAGGCTCATCAACACTGTTTAAAAACTTAAAATGTATTGTTGCTGATGAATGGCATGAGCTTTTAGGCAGTAAACGAGGAGTGTTGGTGGAACTTGCTGTATCAAGGATTAAAGGTTTACAGAAACTGGAGAAAAATCAGTTTTTGAGGATTTGGGGGATTTCTGCAACCATTGGCAATATAGATGAGGCTTTAAATGTTCTGGAACCGGACGAATCAGCCAAAAGGATCATTGTTAAAGCCGATCTGGAAAAGAAAATTATAATCAAATCCATTTTGCCAGATGATATCGAAACACTTCCCTGGGCTGGGCATTTGGGTCTAAAATTAGCTTACAAGCTATTGCCAATTATAGAAAAAAGCAAAACCACTTTAATCTTTATCAATACCCGTGGCCAATCGGAAATGTGGTATCAGCATTTGTTAAATATAGAGCCAGAGCTGGCAGGAAGAATTGCCATCCACCATGGGTCTATAGATTTCGAATTGAGAAATTGGATTGAGGATGCTTTGCATACCGGACAATTAAAGGCTGTTATTGCTACCTCATCGTTAGATTTGGGTGTCGATTTTAAACCGGTAGATACGGTAGTACAGGTAGGTTCGCCAAAAGGTGTAGCCCGGTTTTTGCAACGTGCTGGTCGCTCAGGGCATTCGCCTCACGAAACTTCTAAAATATATTTTTTACCTACCCATGCTTTAGAGTTGGTTGAAGCTGCAGCGATAAAAGAAGCAGCCAAAACAAATAACATCGAAAGCCGTGAACCATTTATTATGGTTTTTGATACATTGGTTCAATATCTTGTTACGCTGGCCATAGGCGAGGGTTTTGATGATAAAATCATTTATGAAGAAATAAAAAACACCCATGCTTTTAAATTAATCTTACCAGAAGAATGGAATTGGGTAATGCAGTTTATTACATCAGGCGGCGATAGTTTAAGCGCTTATAACGAATTTAAAAAGGTAACCAAAGATGAAGATGGACTTTGGAAGGTTAAAAGCAGACAGCTGGCTATGCGCCATCGTTTGCACATTGGCACAATTGTAAGCGATGCCATGCTTAAAGTCAAGTTTATTTCTGGAGGTTATATTGGAATGGTAGAAGAATACTTTGTAACCCGTTTAAAAGCTGGCGACAATTTCCGATTGGCGGGTAGAGTTTTAGAATTTATCCAAGTAAAGGACATGACTGTGGTTGTGCGAGTGAGCAAACAGAAAAATGCAATTTCCCCGAGTTGGAATGGTGGTCGTCTGCCCTTATCTTCAAACTTGGGATCTGTGCTGCGTAAAAAGTACAACGAGGCTTTGGATAAAACACATCAGGATGAGGAATTAGACTCTGTTTATCCCCTATTTCTGTTGCAAGAAAAACGATCTCATGTGCCCAGAAACGATGAATTATTAATTGAGCTGATTAACAATAAAGAAGGATTTCATCTTTTTGCTTACCCATTTGAAGGACGTTTGGTGCACGAGGTTTTAGCTGCGTTGGTGGCTTATCGATTGAGTAAACTCCTGCCAATTAGTTTCTCCATCGCCATGAACGATTATGGTTTTGAGCTGTTGAGTGATATTGAAATCCCAATGGACGAATCAATCGCTTATGAAGTTTTTTCTCCTAAAAATCTTACGGAAGACATTACTTTGAGTATTAATTCGACAGAAATGGCACGAAGAAAATTTAGGGATATTGCCTGTATTTCGGGTCTGGTTTTTCAGGGTTATCCTGGTAAATATGTTGCCAACAAACATCTCCAGTCATCAGCAGGTTTATTTTTTAATGTTTTTAGCGATTATGACAAACATAATTTACTTTTGCGGCAAGCGTACGATGAAGTTTTTTATCAGCAATTGGAAGAACCAAGATTAGCTGCTGCTTTGGAAAGAATTCAAAATGGCGCAATTATAATTACCAATCCAAAAAGCTTTACTCCATTATCCTTCCCAATTAAGGTTGATAGTTTAAGGGAAAATATGAGTTCGGAAGAATTGGAGCAAAGAATTGTGAGAATGAAAGCAGAATCGGAGAAGTTTAAGTAACAATTTCTTGTCATATAAGACATTTAAGAAAACAGAAGTTATGAGCAATATACTTCCATGGTCTTACATTTCTTATATGGTAAATTTTATAGATAAGAATTAATGACCATTACAAGCCACGGAGAAGAACTGATTTTAGATAAAGAGCGGGCTTTATACTTACCTCAACATAAACTTTTAGCCATTAGCGATTTGCATTTGGGTAAATCGGCGCATTTTAGGCAAGCTGGTGTACAAGTGCCATCTACAATTGCGCAAAGCGATTTACAACGTTTAACGCTCCTAATTGAGAAGCATAATCCAAATACTTTACTGATCAATGGAGATATGTTTCATCACGGTTTAAACACTGATATTGATGAATTTGCATCGTGGAGAAAAAATTATAAAGAATTAAATTTCTTATTGGTTAAGGGCAATCATGATAAATTGGCTCATGCGGATTATAATTCGATGAATATTGAAATTTATGAACCTAGTTTTTGCTTGGGGCCATTTTGCTTTATCCATGACGCTCCTCAATGTACCGAAGAGGAATTATATCCCATAAGCGGGCACATTCATCCAGGAGTATCCATTGTTGGCAAGGCAAAACAACGACTAAAATTTCCGTGCTTTTATTTTGGTAACGCTTATGCGGTATTGCCAGCTTTCAGTTTATTTACAGGACTTTACAACATCTACCCTAAGAATAATGAGCGGATTTTTGCTGTAACCCCAAAAAATGTTGTAGAAGTTTAAGCTAAGAATGAGAATCTATTACCTGCTTTAATTGAGAAGCTTGTAAAACACCACTTTGTCTCCAAACCTGTTTTCCTTGCTTAAATAACATTAAAGTTGGTACACTCTGAACACTAAATGAGGATGCGGCTGCTTGATTTTTATCGATATCAATTTTAATTATGGAAACCGAATCTCCAACCTGGGATTTCAATTGTTCTAAAATTGGTTTCATCATTTTGCAAGGGCCACACCACTCGGCAAAAAAGTCTACTAAAACAGGCTTATCGCCATTTATTAAATCTGAAAACTTCGACATGATTTTTTATTTATTAAAAAACAACGTTAGGCTGGTTTGGTTTGTCAGGATTAAAAATCCTTAATTCAAAAGATGGGAATACAAATCCCGACTAACCCGGTCAAATCCCGTCTCACTTAGAGATAAAGTAAATCCCTTTATAAATGGAATTACAGCTAATAGAAATTATGCACTAATGGGCAATTCTGCATTCAGTGCCCCTACCCAGTTATCAAACAAAGTCTTTTCTATTTTGATTACTTCTGTAGCATGATTTTCCCAATCATTAGAAAAATGAACCAATTGATTCATCATTTCCTCCAAATGACCTTCTTCTTCTAAAATAATAGACTTTACATTTACTTTACTTTTTGCTTCATCCAAAACCGTTTGATAAATTGGGTAAAGTTCATCAGCACGAACTTCGATAGCATAGGTAACGAAAAGATATGCAGCAAATTTCAAATCGTAACCCGTCAAACCAAATTCTGCTTTCAAATAACGGCATACCGCAATATCTAAGGCATGTAAATAGTATTTTGTATTATTTGGAGAAAGCAGTTCTGCATTTGTATAGGTTTTGCAAAGCGTTTCGTCTATTTTAGAGATTTGTTTTTTTAAATAATAAGCATGACGGTGTTCTTCTGCCGCATGCTTAAGAATGATCAGGTTAACGTTTTCTTTATGTTCAGAAGCAGAGATCTTTTTAGCCCCTGCATTTTCCATGTAAGATAATGTGTTTAACCATTTGGCATGTAGCACATTATCTGCAACTATCGATTTTAAAATTGAATCTAACATTCTTAACTATTAATTGGAAACTGATTAAATTTCTCTATTAAAATCCCAATTCTCTAAGTAATCCGCTACCCTGCGCACAAACATTCCGCCTAACGAACCGTCAACTACCCTATGATCATAAGATAGCGAAAGGAACATCATATGTCGAATTGCAATAACATCACCATGTTCAGTTTCTAGAACCGCAGGTTTCTTTTTAATTGCGCCTACGGCCAAAATTGCTACCTGTGGCTGGTTTATAATTGGAGTACCCATTACATTACCAAACGAACCTACATTGGTTAAAGTGAAGGTTCCACCCTGCGTTTCATCAGGTTTCAGTTTAGAAATCCTTGCTCTATTTGCCAAATCGTTTACGGCTTTGGTTAAACCAACTAAATTAAGCTGGTCGGCATTTCTAATTACTGGAACAATCAGGTTTCCGCTAGGTAAAGCAGCGGCCATGCCAATATTAATATCTCGTTTTTTAATAATTTGCGTTCCATTTACTGAAACGTTAATCATCGGAAAATCCTTAATTGCTTTTGCTACAGCTTCAACAAAGATTGGTGTAAAAGTTATCTTCTCGTTTTCACGTTTTTCGAAGCTATTTTTCACTTTATTGCGCCACAAAACCATATTGGTAACATCTGCTTCAACAAAAGAAGTAACGTGCGGAGAAGTTGTTTTACTCATCACCATATGATCGGCAATAAGCTTACGCATTCTATCCATTTCAATGATTTCGTCTCCACCGCTAACACTTGTAGTAGATGTTTTGTTCGGTGAAGCGGCCTGAACTGAAGGAACAGGTTTATTTTCTAAAGCCTCACTGAGAGGTGTTGGTGGTGTGATGATTACTTCTTTTGTAGACACCGCTCCACCATTTTTATTGGCGATATAATTTAATAAATCGTCTTTATTTAATCTGCCATCCGCACCAGATCCTTTAATTGAATCCAATTCCTGAATTGAAATATTTTCTTGGGTGGCAATACTTTTAACCAATGGTGAGTAGAAACGGTCAGAAACATCAGAAAGAATTGGATCAACTTTTGTTTCTACCGCCAGTTGTTCTATACCAGGAATTGGCTCGGGTTTATCTTCTGTAGTTGAGGAAACAATTGGTTCCTCGGCCTTAAGATCATTTCCACCTTCTGTTTCAATTATTGCAATAACATCTCCAACCTGTGCTACTTCATCTGCAGCAAAAAGTTGCTTTATCAATTTTCCAGCAACAGGTGATGGTACTTCGGAGTCTACTTTATCAGTAGCAATTTCCAAAATAGTGTCATCCAGATCAATAGAATCGCCTGGTTGTTTTACCCATTTAATTACAGTTGCTTCAGCAACACTCTCACCCATTTTTGGTAACAATAATTCGTATTGAGCCATATTAAATTACAGTATATTATATTGGTAGTGCAGCAAAAATACAGTTTTTATTCTTTCCGCTATGCTTCTTTAAGTAGATTTAATAGCATTGTTAATGCGGAAGCTGCAGAGCGTTCAATGTTCTGGATGCGTTTGTTGCTGAAATTAAACACTTTAGCTACGGTTTTATTTTTGCTGGAAATAGCAATCCAAACTGTGCCTACAGGTTTATCTTCTGTTCCGCCATCTGGGCCGGCAATTCCACTAACAGCAATGGAATAATCCGTTTTAAAGTTTTTAACGGCACCCTCGGCCATTTCGGTAACGGTTTGTTCGCTTACGGCACCAAATGTTGTCAACGTGCTTTCTTTTACGCCAAGAATAGATTCTTTTAATTCGTAAGCATAAGCTACTGCACCGCCCCAGTAAACAGAAGAGCAACCCGGATGTTGGGTAATCAAGTGTGCAATATATCCGCCGGTACAACTTTCTGCAGTTGAAAGCGTTAAGCCCTTTTGCTTCATAATATTGAGGATTGCCTTCTCCAAAGGAATATCTTCATCAATAACAACGAATTTTTTTACCTTCTCGATAATCTGCCTTGCAAAGACTTCAACCTCCTCCTTTAAAGTAGATTCATTTTCACCCTTGGCTGACAAGCGTAAACGAACCTGACCTAATTTAGGCAGATAAGCCAATTTAATATGTGCAGGTAAACCATTTTCAATCTCTTCTATTTCTTTTGCTAAAAAGGATTCGCCAATATTTGCAGTTAAAATGGTTTTGTGAACAATTGATGGAAGTTTGAAACGACTCGTAATTCGCGGAAGAATTTCATCATCCATCAAATACATCATCTCGTAAGGAACACCCGGCATAGAAACAAAAATCTTTTCGTTTTGCTCAAACCACATGCATGGCGCTGTTCCGTTTTTGTTTACTATTACTTCGCAACCATCAGGTACATCTGCTTGTTGCATATTGATATCAAGCAAAGGGCGCTTGTATTTTTCGAAGATTTGACGAACCATTTCTAAGGCGGCTTCATCTCTCCTAAAACACATTTGGAAATATTTAGCTAAAGTTTTCTTAGTTATATCATCTTTTGTTGGCCCCAATCCTCCTGTTATTAAAATTAAATCGGCCCGTTTTTCTGCTTCGCCTAAAGCTTCGATAATATGTTGCTCATCATCAGAAACAGAAGTAATCTGTTTTACTGAAACGCCTATTGAATTAAGCTGTTTAGCCATCCAGGCTGAATTTGTATCAACGATCTGGCCAATGAGAATCTCATCGCCAATGGTTATAATTTCGGCTAACATATTGTTATTGGTATGTGTTGTAAAAACCCTGACGCTTGCTCAGTTTTAAATCCTGTAAAATCGAAGCCTTAACTTTAATGGTTACGGAATAACTTCTATAAGCACCGTAAGGAACCCAGTTAATGCTCATATCCCAACAATGCAAATCGCGATAAATACCAATGTTCATTGGCGTTAATCCATTGTTTTCAAAATCGTAACCAGAGTTAAAGGTTACTTTCCATTTAGGTGTAAGGTTAACATCACCGTTAAAGTTCAAGGTGTTGCTCACTCTGCTTATTCCTAAATCGTTGGTGTATTGGAAGCTATAAGAGAATGAAAAGTTCCATGGAATATTAAAATCTACAAATGCGTTCGGGTCACGACTGATTGCAGCCAATTGTTCTGATTGAATATCGGTAAGGCCTTTCTTTTTTGAAGCTGCATCTAATTTATCATTTGCTTCGTTCTTTCTTTTTAAAGCTTCAGGATTTAAACTATAATCGAACGAAAACCCAATAGAGGTTAAACGAGGAAGTCTGCCGCCTCTTCTCCAGGTAAAGGTATTGCTTCTGATATAAGTTCTTACTCCTGAGGCTGTATCCAATTGAGAATCTAATGCATAAGGATCCAATGTTCCACTATAGTTAATCCCAAGTTTATCTGTAAACTGAGAACGGCCACTAAAGCCGAGTGTAGAAAGTTTATTTCTTTGAGCCAAGAAATTGTACGATCCGCTGATACTTAACCCTTGAATAATTGGAATTTTACGTTCCCCCGTTCCTGTGGTATCCTTGCTTGATTTTACTTTTAATTCTACCGTGTTATCTAACCCAAATCCAATGGATGCAGACTTACCGGAGAATGAACCCGGAAAGGCGCTGTTTTCCAATATTGAATATTTTAAATCTTGCCCGTAGCTATCCAAAATAGGTCTTCCGTTTTGATCAATTGCAGCCAGATATGGCCCACTTCCTGCTTTTGTAAAATCTGGCGAATAACTAAATGAAACATTCGGTGTCATTACATGCCTTAACGCCTTAATATTACCTAAGTTTTTAAATTCTTTTTTACCGTATATTTTGGTCGACATACTGGTAGAAAGATTATAACTTCCTGCTCTTTTAAAACCACTAATTGTATCGGTTCTATACGTATATGTCCCATCGGCGAAAGAGGTATATCTATTTCTGGTAGTTTGAAAATTCCAAACTTCATTATATGTTCCGCCTAAACTAAAGTTTAAATATTTTAAGGCCGTAAAAGACATGCTTACAGGAATGGTATGGGAGAAACCAGACTTTAAACGTTTTAATCCATCATTCTGAAACAACAGACTATCTTTTGTGCTGATGCTATTGTTTCCCTGTAAACCATAACCAATGGTTATTTTCTGATACCACTTTTGCTCGCCTACTCTATTTTTAGAATCAAAGGGGCTAAAGGTTGGAACGTTAAAAGTTGCCTGTGGTAAACGCACCGAAATATCTTTTGTGCTTAAGGTTTGATCACTTCCTAAACTTAATGAATAATTCATTCCGTTTGGATAAGCTTTTGCATAACTAATACTACTGCTCATGGTATTGTTCGCAATAGCACGTTGATCGTAACTGGCATTAGCTGCAGTTGCTGTATAATAAGTACTCGAACCCAAGTTTACACTGGCACTGAAAGTAGTACCGGGTTTTGCATTGGCATTTTGACTGTGTGACCACGTTAAGTGAAATACTTTAGCCGGATTTCTAAATGCTTCAGTACCTTCTAATCCATTTTTTGTGCTCGAATAGTTGAAATTTACGTTTCCGCTGTACTTGTAACGTTTAATATAATTGCTTAACAAACTCGTTTCGTAAGAGCCGTTTGTATAAATGGTTCCCAAAAACTTGGCATCCCAATAATCGTTTAAACCCAAATAGTAGCCTGCATTTTGCAAGAAAAAACCGCGGGTTGCGTCCTCTCCAGGGGTTGGTAAAATTAAGCCCGAAGTACGTTTATTTGGTTTCGGAAAAAATGCAAAAGGAAGCGCAAAAGGTGTAGGAACATCTTCAATAACCATATAAACAGGCCCTGTAACAATCTGCTTTTCTGTAACTACGCCTTTAGAAATCATTAAACCAAAGTGGGGATGTGGTAAATTACACGTACTGTACATTACATTTTTTACATGCAACTCATCATCAATTTGTTTTTTGCTTTGGCCACCCGAAAAGTAACCACCCTCCTGTTCGGAGAAAACTCCAAATACTTTAGCTCTTGTAGTTTCGGAATTATAGTATAACGAATCTGCAATTGCCGTACCCTCTACCCCAGATTTAAAAATCGGCTTTCCGATGTAGCGTTTTGTTTTTGGATCGGTAGTACCTCTTGCAAAAATGGTATTGTTTTTTTTATCGTATTTTATGTAAGCAGCATCTAACTCAAAGTCACCATAAACCACCCTAGCATTACCGTACAAGTAAACAATACTTTTATCCTTGCTCAAACGAACGGAATCTTCCGCTTTATATTCAACTTTTTGATCGAGATCGCTGTTGTTTTTGCCGATTTTTTTAGTTGTATCCTTTTTAGAAGTGTCTTGCTGAATAATTTGTTGCAATGAAAAATGCGAAAATGCGTTAGCTTTACCAACACCATGTGTTAATAAAATGACAGAAATTAGTAAAATAGAGCTCTTAAGAAGTTTCAAATTCGTATTTGAATGTTATTTTTGCACAAATGTTTAATCAAAAACGTTCAAAATTAGTGAAAAATATACCATTGATGTATCTTAAAACCATTTTAACATTTATTATTTGCTTTGTATTAGTCAATACAATTGATAATCAAGCCTTTGCACAAGAATATAAAATTAAAACAATTGTAATTGATGCTGGTCACGGCGGTAAAGATGGCGCTACTCATGGGGTTTATTCCAAAGAAAAAGACGTTGCTTTAAAAACAGCGCTCAACTTAGGAAAAGCATTACAAGACAGTATCAAGGACATTAAAATAATTTATACCAGACAAACAGATGTTTTCATTCCCTTGTATGAACGGATAAATATTGCAAATAATGCTAAGGCAGATTTATTTATTTCGATTCACTTAAATGATATGCCTGTTCATGTTTCTAGAGTGGTAGATTATTACAAAAAAGTTAAAGGAAGAAAGGTTCCGGTATACCGTACAACAACATCTAAAAGTACTTCAACTCGAGGTACGGAAACCTTCGTTTCCGGTACTGGCCGTTTAGGGGAGCAAGATGAAGTAATTAAGCGTGAAAATGCGTCGATGTTTTTGGAAGACAATTATCAAAAAAACTACGAGGGTTTTATTGCAAATACGCCAGAAAACGATATCATGCTCTCTTTAATGAAACAAACCAACCGAGAACGAAGTTTGAAATTTGCTTCAATGCTTCAACAGGAATATGTTAACGCTGGGCGTATAAATCGCGGAGTACAGGAAAAAAGCTTAGCGGTTTTGGCTAGAGCAGCCATGCCAGCCGTATTAACCGAAATTGGTTTCGTTAGTAATCCAGAGGATGAAGACTATATGAACTCTGTAGAAGGTCAAACAGAAATTGTAAACGGAATTATTAAAGCCATTAAAAATTATAAGCGAATAGCAGAAACATCTTTCTAAACATCCCTAAATGAAGATTAAAAATCTATTAACTATTTTATCGTTAGCACTAATATGTTCTGCAACACCTTCGTTTGCCCAAGGATATAAGATTAAAACAATAGTAATAGATGCTGGCCATGGAGGTAGAAAACCTGGCGCATCGGGAAGTTTCAGTACGGAAAAAAATATTTCTTTAAAAGTTGCACTTAAACTGGGTGCAAAACTTAAGGAAGAAATGCCCGATATTAAGATCATTTACACAAGAACCAAGGATGTTGATGTGGATTTGTATAGAAGAGCAGAAATTGCGAACGAAGCAAATGCAGATTTATTTATTTCAATTCACTGCAATTCGATGCCTCCAGGCAATAAAGGCATAAAGGGTGTTGAAACTTTAGTTGCTGGATCCAACCGATTAAAGGAACAAGACGCTGCGATTCGTGAAAATGCCGATATTAAATTAGAGAAGAATTATAAAAGCAAATACGATGGTTACGATCCATCAAACCCAAGTACTTTTATTCTTTTATCATTATTAAAAAACACGTTTCGAGATAAAAGCATTAAATTCGCAAAATTAATACAGAATAGCTATATAGAAAGAGACAAGAGATTAAGCCGGGGTGTTAAAGAACAAGGTGTTTTGGTTTTACAAAGATGTGGAATGCCGGCAGTTTTAACTGAAGTTGGATTTATATCGAACACGGAAGAAGAAAAATACATTAACTCCGAAAAAGGCCAAGACGAAATTGTTGCCTCGATATTCGCTGCAATAAAAGCCTATAGGAAAAACATAGAAGTTAAATAATTGGCATTATAAATGTTGACGATTTAACTCATAAACAACAAAACATTTAACCTAAACAAACAATTGATGTTGCTTTTTGTAATTACAATTACATATTTATACATCGGTAACAACAATAACGCTCTGGCAAGCAATAAAGAACTAAATTTACTGCTTGAGCCATTAAATAAAAACACTCATGAAAATTAAGAACGAAACTAAAGTAGGGATATTAGCCGCATTTGCCATTGCTTTATTAATTATTGGATATAACTTTTTAAAGGGAAATTCAATTTTTTCTAGCGAAACAAACTTACTAGCAAGATATACAAGAGTTGACGGTTTAACAGTTTCTAAACCTATATTAATAAATGGTTACCAAATAGGCCGAGTTGCTAAATTGCAATTAGAACCTGGGGGAACAATTTTAGCAACGCTGAGCATCAATAGTAAATACGAAATTCCTGAAAATAGTATTGCCCGTTTAGAGGGTACCGATCTCTTGGGCAGTAAAGCAATTGTAATGTCATTGGGTAATTCTAAAAAAATGGCAGAAGATGGCTTTATGCTAAACGCCAACGTAGAGAAAGGCTTGATGGAGCAAGTTCAGCCCGTACAGAAAAAAGCAGAATTAATTATCGGTAAAATGGATTCTATCTTAAGTAGTGTCAATTCGATTTTAAATCCAAATTTTCAGAAAAATGTTGATAAAAGCTTTAGCAGTATTGCTGGAACTTTAGCGTCATTAGAAACCACCTCTAAAAAGGTTGATGGCTTGGTTGGTTCTGAAAGTGCTCGTATTGAAGCCATTTTCAAAAACGTTGAGGGCATTACTGCGAACTTAAACAATAACAATAAAAAAATTAGCGATATTTTAACGAACATCAACACAGTGACGGATAAGTTTGCCGCAGCAAATTTTAAACAAACTTTAGATAATGCCAATAATGCTATTGCCGATTTACAAAGTGTTATTTCTGGAATTAAAGACGGTAAAGGCAGTTTAGGACTTTTACTTAACGATACTAAAATGTACGATAACCTAAACAGTGCATCTAAAAATCTTGATGCCTTGATGATTGATTTAAAAGCCAATCCAAAACGTTATGTTCATTTCTCTGTATTTGGTGGAGGAAATAAAACGGATAAATAACAATTAATCCATATAAATTAAAAGGCTTTCAAAAATAATTTGAAAGCCTTTTTTTATAGTTAAATATTTTTTTTAAATTTCATTTAAAGCTGAAATGTTTTTCCCTCAATAGCCAGTTCGGTGTTTTCGAAAACGGATTGTGTTTCTTCTAAAAGCATTTGAAGCGTTTTGTAACGAGATGAAAAATGACCGATAATTAATTTCTTTACATGATTAATTTTGGCCACCTCTCCTGCCTGCAACGCAGTGGTATGATGAGTTTCATTCGCTCTATCCAAAAGTTCGTGCATAAAAGTTGCTTCGTGGTATAACGTATCGCAATTTTTAATTATTGGAAAATACCTTTCATCAAACAGCGTATCAGAACAATAGGCATAACTTCTCGGTGGGTCTGCTGGTGTTGTATAATCCTCACTTAACAAAATTTCACCATTGGGCAACTCCACATTCAATCCCTTTTTCAAAACAGTATAATAAGCCATTGGCACTTCATCTGCCTTATCTTTTATCAATTTGCGCTGTCTTTGCTTCTGCTCGAAAATAAAACCAGTACATGGAATGCGATGATTTAAAACAATTGTTTTAACAGTCAAATCACTATTTTCGAAGATTTGAGTTGATTCTGTTGCATCAATGGGAAAAAACTCAAGCGGATATCTTAAAGTTGTATCTGAATATTTAAACTGAATCTCCAAAATTTCCAGTAATGCAGCAGGACCAAAAATCTGCATGGGCTTGATTCTGCCGTTTAAATGCAAACTCGACAGTAATCCGATTAAACCGAAGTAATGATCACCATGTAAATGACTGATGAAAATATAATCTATCCGGGCAGATTTTAAATTGAACCGAATCAGTTGCTGCTGGGTGCCTTCTCCACAATCTATTAAATAAAATTTCTCATTACAATTTAATAGCTGTGCCGTTGGGTTGCGGTTAAAAACCGGTGTTGCAGAACTACTTCCTAAAATTGTAACCTCAAACTTCATTTTTCTAAGATATAAAAAGCCTCGTAGATTTTTAAAAACTACGAGGCTCATCGTTAATATTTAAATGTAATTATTTTGCGCCTCTAAATTCCTTTTCCAGTTCATCCATAAAGATGAAATCTGTAGCTTCCTCTAATGTATTTACAAACGTTACAGATTGAAATATGTTTGAAAGTTCTATAATTGGGGCCAGCTGATCATTAATACCCGTTACAATAAACAAACCGTTAGCACTTTTGCAAAGTCGGTCTCCTACCAATAAACAGCTTAAATCTTGCGCATCCGTACATTCCTTTACATGGCTTAAATCAACAATTATATTTTTAAATCCTTCTGCATTAAGTAAATACAATTCAGATTTTAGTCCAGGGGAATTATCATTAGTAAACTTTGGCTCTTTAAGCTTTAGGGTTACATATTTATCGTGTTTATCTACCGAGAATTTCATCGCTCTAATTTCTTTATTGTACTAATGTATAAATTTTTTCGAATTAAAGTTTTTCAATAGCAGTTAAAACGTTGTTTTCAATTCTGCTCGAAATAGAATCTGCATCTGCCTTTACGAACTTTTCTCCCACAATTTGCTCATATAATTCTATATAACGTTCTGAAATTGAATGAATAATCTCTTCGGTCATTTCTGGAATTGTTTGCCCATCTTTTCCTTGAAAACCATTTTCAATAAGCCATTTCCTTACAAATTCTTTGGAAAGCTGTTTTTGAGGCTCATTGTTATTTTGGCGTTCCTGATAACCTTCTGCATAAAAATACCGAGAAGAGTCAGGTGTGTGGATTTCGTCAATCAGATAGATTACTCCATCTGCTTTTCCAAACTCATATTTTGTATCAACTAAAATCAATCCAGACTTTGCGGCAATTTCAGTACCTCTTTGATACACAGCAAAAGTATATTCTTCTAATTTTTCATAATCTGCCAAAGAAACAATTCCTTTAGCTAAAATATCTTCTTTAGAAATATCTTCATCGTGCCCAACCGATGCTTTGGTAGTTGGCGTAATGATTGGTTTTGGCAACTTATCGTTTTCTTTTAAACCATCTGGTAAAGAAACACCACAAACCGTACGTTTACCAGCGCTATATTCTCGCCACGCATGACCAGCCAAATATCCTCTAATTACCATTTCTACTTTAAACGGTTCACAAATCCGACCAATAGTGACCATTGGATCAGGAATATCTAAAACCCAATTGGGTACAATGTCCTCTGTAGCAGATAAAAATTTAGCAGCAATTTGATTTAGAACCTGTCCCTTAAAAGGAATGGCCTCTGGCAAAACTACATCGAATGCCGAGATCCGATCAGATACAATCATTACCATAAGTTTATCAGCAATGGTATATACATCGCGAACCTTACCTTTGTAATAATTGCTTTGATTTGGAAAATTAAAATGGGTTTCTTTTAGTGCTTTCATAAAGGGGTAAAAATAAATAAAAAAGTCGGAAAGTACGAGGTCAGGCGATAGAAGTAGGAAGTTAAAATACACGAATTAAAAACCTCGTAGTTTTATCGGCTACGAGGCTTAAATCATTACAATTTATTTAAAGCCTGTTTAAAATCTCCAACGGAAATTAAGCCGATAAGTTCATTTTTTAACTGTATATTAATCTTATCGCCTGATTTATATAACTGAAGTCTTCCTTTAAAAAGATGCTCTTTATCCATTTCAGCAAAAGAAAATAATTTTTTAAGCTTTTCCTTTCTACAAACCCATTCTTCATCGTTCTCAGAAATAACCAATCTGATTGTATGAGGTAGTTTTTCAAAAGAGAACTTAAAATTATTATCTAATGAAATACTTTCCATATAATTATTTCTAATATTTAAATTTCATTTAATAAAATGAAACAGATAAGTCTTGGTACCTCAACATAAAGCCAAATTTATTTCTAACCGCTTACTTATTGTATATCTCCGTAGGCTTTCAAAATATCTTTAACCAATTTATGGCGAACAACATCCTCTCCGCTTAAATAAATGATATCTATACCTTTTATTCCTTCTAAGATGCGTAAACCATTGTGTAAGCCAGACATTTGTTTTTTGGGTAAATCAATTTGGGTTACATCACCCGTTACAATAAACTTAGCTGTTGGTCCCATCCTTGTTAAAAACATTTTTAACTGCATATCAGTAGCATTTTGTGCTTCATCCAATATTACAAAGCAGTTATCTAGCGTACGCCCACGCATAAACGCCAGCGGTGCAATTTCAATCGTACGGTTTTCAATGTAGAACTTTAGCTTTTCTGCCGGAATCATATCATCCAAGGCATCGTATAGCGGGCGTAAATAGGGATCTATTTTTTCTTTTAAATCACCCGGTAAAAAGCCTAGATTTTCTCCTGCTTCTACCGCCGGACGCGTTAAAATAATTCTTTTTATTTCTTTGTTTTTTAATGCCCTAACAGCCAAAGCAACGGCAGTATAAGTTTTTCCCGTTCCCGCTGGGCCTATAGCGAACAATATATCGTTTTTACCAATGCTGGTTACCATTTTGCGCTGATTGGCCGTTCTGGCTTTAACCAATAATCCATTTGTACCAAAAACGATAACTTCGCCACCACCTGCTCCGGCTTCACCAGTAACTTTCTTCTCTACTCCTGTTGCCTTTGCGCCAAGAATAGATTCTACATCGTTACCATTAAGGGCGCTGTATTTTTCCATGTGGGCAACAAGTTCGTTAAACTTCTCCTCAAACGACTTAAGTTCCTGTTCATCACCGAGAACTGTTACACCACTACCTCTCGCTACAATTTTCAACTTTGCGAAAGCACCTTTAATCATTTCGTAATTCTCGTTATTTGGCCCCCAAAAGTGAGCAGGATTTACGGTATCCAGAGTTAATTTTAATTCGTTCAAACTGTAGTATTTTAAAAAGTTATCGGGGTATATTAATTAAAATTTGAATATTTGCAGACGCTTAGGCCTGTACACAAGAATAAGCAATAATAATGAATTTTTAATGGGGATAATTACTTTAACAACAGATTTAGGTTCAAAAGATTTTTACCAGAGTGCCCTTAAGGGTAGCCTGTTGAGTCTAATGCCTACTGTTACCTTAGTTGACATCACACATGAAGTTCCTTCTTTCAATATTTCTTACGCGGCTTTCGTTCTAAAAAACGCTTTTCCTTATTTCCCAAAGAATACAGTACACTTAATTGGGATTGATTCTGTTTACAGTGAAAACACAAAATATATTGCGATAAAGCACAAAGATCATTTTTTTGTAGGCGCAGATAATGGCATCTTTTCCCTGCTTTTTGAAGATGTTCCCGAAGATGTAGTAGAGCTTAACATTATGCAGGATTTAAAATATCTCCATTTCCCATTGGTAGATATTTTTGTTAAAGCGGCCACACATTTAGCCAAAGGTGGTAAACTTAAAGATATTGGTTTACCTGTAGCGGAGATTGAACAAAAAATGCTTTTACACCCTGTTATTGAGCGAGATATTATTAGGGGAAGTGTGGTTTATATTGATACTTTTTGTAATGTAATTACTAACATAACCAAAGAGCTTTTCACTAAAATCCAAAAAAACAGGGATTTTACGCTATACTTTAGAAAAAGTGAAACCATTACTCAACTCAGCTGGCATTACAACGAAGTTCAGGAAGGTGAAAAACTTTGCCTTTTCGGAATTAGCAATCATTTGGAAATTGCAATTAATAAAGGTAAAGCAAGCGGTTTACTGGGTTTGCATTTAGGTGATATTGTTAGAGTTGAATTTCATCCTTAAAAAAATATACAACGAAGATTCATTAATTTCTACTCCGCCAATAGCGCCATTTTAGTTTCGCTTAATTTCCCCTGTTCTTCCTCGCCCAAAACAGGAAATTTTAGATTTAAACTTTTCATTTTATCTTCTATAATCTCGCTAATTGCTAAACGGGCAAACCATTTTTTATCTGCAGGAATGATATGCCAAGGCGCATCTTTGGTGCTCGTTTCATTTATAGCATCTTCATAGGCTTTCATGTAATCATCCCATAAGGCTCGTTCTTTTATATCCCCTGAAGAAAATTTCCAGTTTTTGGTTGGATCTTCTATCCTTTCTAGGAAGCGTTGCTTTTGCTCATCTCTACTTACATTTAAAAAAAATTTTAAAATTACAGTTCCGTTTGCAGTTAAATGTTCTTCAAAATTGCGAATACTTTGGTAACGCTGTTTCCAAAAATCTTTATTTATCTTTTTTACATCGGCAAAACCTGGAATATTTTCGCTTAAAATATATTCGGGATGAACTTTACACACCAAAACGTTTTCATAATGAGAACGATTATGGATTCCGATTCGGCCCCTTTCTGGCAAGGCCTTATAATGTCTCCATAAAAAATCATGTTCATATTCTTCTGACGTTGGAACCTTAAAACTAAAAACCTGACAGCCTTGTGGGTTTAAACCGCTCATAACGTGTTCTATAGCACTGTCTTTACCTGCTGCATCCATTGCTTGAAAAATAATTAGAACGGATTGTTTTCCAGAAGCATATAGTTTTTCTTGAAGGTGATTAATCTCAATTTTAGATTTAATAAGTGCATCCTTTGCTTTCTCCTTTGTATATCCACCGGTATAATCAGTTTTGGTATTTTTTAGAGAAAATTTTTTATCTCCTTGTACAATTAAGCCCTTAAATTCGTTTTTCATACTTATGTGTTAATTTAGATCAGTCAGTTCATCAATTATTTAAATATAGAACTAAAAAATAAGTAAATTAAATACGTTAATTTGCATGTGGAGTTTTTTATATTTAACGCCAAAGCATTTACCATAACAACATCTTGACCAATATGTTTAAAGAGATAAAGAACAAGTACTTACGTTATTCGGCAATCGGTATTTTTTTTATAATAATTTTTTTCTCCGCACTTCAACTTAATTTTTTATGGCTTTTTGGGTACTCTCCCAGCTATCGCGATATTAAAGCACCCACTTTAAGAGTAGGCTCTGAACTTTATACTTCTGATGGAAAATTGATTGGAAGGTACTTTAAAGAAAATAGAACACCTGTTAATTTTAACGAAATTTCTCCGAGTATAATTAATGCTTTAGTGGCAACTGAAGATGTTCGTTTTTACAAACATTGGGGTATTGATGCCCAGGCGGTAGTTAGAGCCGTTGTAGGCATGGGTAAAGATGGTGGTGCAAGTACCATTACGCAACAATTGGCTAAAAATTTATATAGAACACGTTACAATAAATCTTCAGGCATTTTGTCTAAGTTGCCATTGTTAAGAACAATTATTCCAAAGTTAAAAGAATGGATGACAGCCGTTAAGCTAGAGTCTAACTATTCTAAGAACGATATTATTACCATGTACTTAAATACAGTTTCGTTTGGAAATAACACTTATGGTATAAAAACTGCCAGTCGTATTTACTTTGATAAGGAGGCAAAAGAGCTTGAGCCAACAGATGCTGCATTGCTGGTTGGGATGCTTAAAGGCACATCATTGTACAATCCAAGAAAAAATCCTGTAAAGGCTTTGGAACGAAGAAATGTTGTTTTAGGACAAATGAATAAATACAAATTTTTAAGTAAAGACAGCTTAGCCTTATTGAGTAAGGAGCCAATAAAACTTAAAGAGGGTAAAATGGAAGATGGCAGTGATGGCGATTCCTATTTGCGTGCAGCCGTTGCAAAATATCTGGAAAAATGGTGCACTGATAATAAATACGATTTATACGAAGACGGATTAAAAATTTATACAACCATCGATTCTAAGCTTCAAAATTATGCAGAAGAGGCGGTTGCAGAACAGATGAAAACCTTACAGCGCAGGTTTTACAGCGTTTGGGGAAATGAAGATCCATGGTACGATTCTGAAAAGCAAAAGGTAGATTATCCTGATAGAGCAATGAAAAACCTGCCCATTTATGGTTTGTTGCAGAAAAAATTCCCGAACAACCCAGATTCTGTTTTGGCTTACTTCAATAAAAAGAAACGGATGCAGATTTTCACTTACAAAGGCGATCGCGATACATCGTTTTCGACTTTAGATTCCATTCGTTATTATGGCAAAATCCTAAATACGGGAATGATGACGATGGAACCCTCTACCGGAAAAATTAAAGTTTGGGTTGGTGGTATCGATCATAAATTCTTTAAATATGATCATGTTAACCAATCAAAACGCCAAGCGGGTTCTACGTTTAAACCCTTTGCCTACTTAACCGCTTTAGAGCAAGGCATGAGTCCTTGCGATAAATTTACAGACAAACCTGTTAAAATTGCTTATCAAGATAAAGGTGAAACCAAATATTGGGAACCTAAAAATGCCGATTACAGCGTCTCTTATCGTGAAATGAGTCTTCGTTGGGCAATGGCAAAATCAGTTAATACCATTACCGCACAGGTTACCGAAAAAGTTGGATGGGATAATGTAGTAAAATATGCTCATGAATGTGGTATAGATAGTCATTTAGAATCTGTTCCTTCAGTAAGCTTAGGCTCAAACGATGTTACCGTTTATGAAATGGTAAAAGCCTATAGCACTTTTATGAACAAGGGTGTAAAAACCGATCCTATTCTGGTTGAAAAAATCACTGATTTAGACGGCAACGTAATTGATGAATTTAAGCCAAAAACTAAAAGAGTTTTAAGCGAAGAAATTGCCTGGTTGATGACATATATGTTCCGAGGTGGCATGGAAGAACCTGGAGGAACATCCCAAGCCCTTTGGGAATGGCCAAATCTATTTAAAAAGAACAATCAAATTGGTGGTAAAACGGGTACTTCATCAGATTATGTTGATGCTTGGTACATGGGTTTAACCAAAGATTTAGTAACTGGTGTTTGGGTAGGTTGCGATGAAAGAACGGCACACTTTAAAAATGGCGAACAAGGTGAAGGCTCTAGAACAGCATTACCCATTTTTGCCAAGTTTATGGAAAAAGTTTATTTAGATCCATCAACAGGTTATACCTACGGTCCTTTCCCTAAATCTACAGTTCCAATTACTAGGACTATAAATTGTCCAAGTCCACAAATTGTAGCCGATACAACTTCTACTGATAGTGTACTTGTCGATTCGACAGAATTTACGGTGCCAGAAGATCCTGCCAACACCACGCCTGCTGCAACTGTTCAACCTGAGGTTAAAAAGGAAGAAACTAAAACAGAGCCTGTCCAAAATCAGCCGGCTACAACCGCTCCACTAACAAAGAAAGAAGAGCGTGAATTAAAAAGGAAACAGCGCCAGGAAGAAAGAGAAAAGAAAAAGATAGATAACTAATACTACAACTGATATAATTCCATAAAATCTTGTTATAAATACCATATTTTAAGGAAATTCCACATCAAAAAGTGTTAAAATTTAAATAGTGATTTAAACAATTGCTATTTTTATTTTTAGAATCCTATACTACAACATTTCCGTACATGATTATAACATTTTACTAAAACCAAACATATGAAAATAGGCTTTACTTTAATGAGGCGATACATTCCAATTTTGCTCTTGCTTATTCTTTCTTTCTCAGTTAAAGCACAGTATTTTGGACAAAACAAGGTGAGGTATAAAAAACTTGATTTCAAGGTTTTACAAACTCCTCATTTTGAGATCTATTATTATATTAAAAATGAAAATTTACTAAAAAGATTTTCTCAGGATGCCGAAACATGGTATAAAATGCACCAAGAGGTTTTTAGAGATACCTTCTTAAAAAAGAATCCAATTATTCTCTATAACAACCATCCAGATTTCCAGCAAACCACAGCACTTCAGGGCGAGATTGGTATAGGTACTGGCGGTGTAACTGAAGCACTAAAAAACAGGGTTATTATGCCTGTTATGGAACTGAATAGCCAAACCAGACATGTTCTGGGCCATGAGCTGGTACACGCATTTCAATACCATCTTTTACTCGAAAAGGATTCAATCAGTTTAGAAAATGTTGGCAATACGCCTCTTTGGATGGTAGAAGGTATGGCAGAATACCTATCAATCGGTAAAAAAGATGCTTTTACTTCCATGTGGATGCGTGATGCCATGCTGAATCGGGATATCCCCTCTTTAAAAGATTTAACCAATTCAAACAAATATTTCCCTTATCGCTACGGACAAGCCTTTTGGACTTACATTGGTTCTCAATATGGCGATACTACAATTGTGCCTTTATTTAAAAATACGGCCAAATATGGATATGAAAATGCAATAAGATATACCTTCGGATATGATGATAAAACGTTATCAGGCTTGTGGAAAAATGCGATAGATGAACATTATAAACCAATGCTCAAAGCCGATAGTTCTCAGATTAAAATTACCGGAACAAAAATTATCGATAATAAGAATGCAGGAAATATGAACGTTGCCCCTGCCCTTAGTCCTGATGGCAAATATCTGGCTTTCATGTCTGAAAAGGATTTATTCGGAATCGATCTGTTTTTGGCTGATGCTAAAACGGGAAGAATTATCAGAAAACTGAGCAGTCAGATTTCCAATGGCCACATTGATGATTTTAATTTTATAGAATCTGCAGGTGCATGGTCGCCAGATAGCAAGCAATTTGCATTCAGTATTTTTAGTCACGGTAAAAATCAGATGATGATAATTGATGTTGCCAATGGTAGTACTATTTCGCAAACAGCTATGGAACAAGTACAGCAGTTTGGAAATTTAACCTGGGCACCTAATGGAAAAGATGTAGCTTTTTCTGGAATGGTTGAGGGTCAGAGTGATATTTTCTCGTATAATCTAGATACTAAAACCATTACCCAAATTACAAATGATGTGTATTCTGATTATGCACCAAGTTATTCTCCTGACGGAAAAAAATTAGTTTTCTCATCGGATAGAGCTGCCATTCAGGGGAAAAATGTAAATGCGGTTAATCCGATTAATTTGGCTGTTTATGATATCGCTACAAAATCAGTAAGCAATTTAGATGTATTTCCGGGGGCGAATAATTTAAATGCACAGTTCTCTTCAAATAGTCAGAATATTTATTTCTTATCAAATAGAGATGGATTTAGAAATTTATACAAATACAACTTTGCAGATAATACTGTTGATCAATTAACCGACTATTTTACCGGGATTAGCGGGATTACGGAATTTTCTCCTGCCATTTCTGTATCTACCACGGATGATATTGTTTATAGTTATTATCGCTATCAGCGCTATACTTTGTATAATGCAAAATTAAGCAGCTTTAAAGCAAAGCGTGTTGGAAATCGAGAAGAGAATTTCGATGCAGCCATTCTTCCACCAATGGAAAATGTTGGTGTAAACATCATCAATTCGAATTTGAATAATTACGATCGTTTTGAGAAAGTAGTTGCCGATTCTTTAAGAACAGTTCCTTACACACCAAAATTCAGATTGGATTATTTGGCAAATAGTGGTGTTGGTGTATCCAGCAGCCGATTTGGAACTGGTGTTTCTGGTGGAATTGTTGGCATGTTTAGCGATATTTTAGGTACCAACCAGATTATTGCAAATTTATCAGTCAATGGAGAAATTTATGATTTTGGTGGTTTAGTAGGTTATATTAACCAAAAAAGTAGAATTAATTGGGGAGCTGCAGTTTCTCATATCCCCTACGTTTCGGGATTTAGCTCTTATGGTTTTGAACAATTGCCAACCTCAAACAACCAGACAACAGATGCCATAAACTATAGAACAGATATTATCAGAACTTTTGAAGATCAGGTTCAGGTTTTTGGAGCCTATCCTTTTAGTAAGATACACCGATTTGAATTGGGTGGGGCATTCTCTCATTATAGCTATAGAATTGATCGTTACAGTAATTATTATAGTCCTGATGGCTATTACTTAGGTTCCGATCGAAGTAAAATTTCAAATGATCAGGCATCTTTAGATTATGGAGTTCCTTTTAACTCTTTTACACTTTATCAATTAAATGCTGGCTTTGTGGGCGATAATTCAATATTTGGATTAACCGGCCCGTTAGACGGTTTTAGATACCGTGTAAGTGGAGAAAAATATTTCGGAACTTATAACTTCGCAGGTGTTACTGCCGATTTAAGAAAATACTGGAGATTAAAACCTGTTACCATTGCGGCAAGATCTTACAATACACTTCGAATTGGTAAAGATGCAGATCGTCTTTATCCAATGTATGTAGGCTATCCTTACTTAATTAGAGGCTATGAATCCAATTCGATTTATAAAACAACCTCACAAAGATCAGATCAGTCCTTTGATATAAACCAATTAAGCGGAAGTAAAATAGCGGTATTCAACTTCGAATTGCGCTTACCATTTACCGGTCCGAAGAAATTAGCAGCAATTCCATCTAAATTTTTATTTACGGATTTAAACCTATTTTTTGATGCAGGTTTAGCTTGGACGAATGATACAAAGGTTGCTTTTAAAAGGGAACCAACCTATACAGATGTACCAGTTAAAGACGAAAATGGAGTTGTAATTGGTTCATATCAAACTACAAACGAACGTGTGCCAGCCATGAGTGTCGGAATTTCACTGCGGGTAAATGTTTTTGGTTATTTTGTTTTAGAGCCATATTATGCAATTCCTTTTCAGCGTAAGGATGTTAAGGCAGGTGTATTCGGTTTAACTTTTGCACCGGGTTGGTAAAATACTTTAATATAGAATTGGGTATTAAATACCCTGTTATTGTTAAAATGATAAAAAATGTTTCTATTTTTGGAAACATTTTTTATCTTTGTTAAAAGTAGATGCAATATTTTCAGACTAGATTTTTAGAAGAAGCCGATAAGTTTATCGCTGAACTTGATATAAAATCTGCAAGAAAAGTACTCTACAATATCGATCTGGCCGAACAAACAAATGACCCAAAACTTTTCAAGAAATTACATAATGACATTTGGGAGTTTCGGACAAAGTATGCATGACTTCAAATTCGACTTCTTGCATTTTGGGATAAAACAGATGGTAAGGAAACGTTGGTTCTTGCAACTCATGGTTTCATCAAAAAAGTGGACAAGGTTCCCAAGAATGAAATTGAACGTGCAGTAAAAATTAGGGTAAAGTATTTTGAAAATAAGTTAAAAGGTAAACAATGAAAGCGACAGAAATTAAATCATATTCACTTGCCGAAATGAAAGATAAATATATCGGACAAGTTAGTACGGCAGAAAGAGACAACTATGAATATGAACTGCGTATGGACGTTTTGGGACGAATGATAAAAACAGCACGACAAGAACGTAATTTGACACAAGAGCAGTTAGGACAACTTATTGGTGTTCAAAAATCTCAAATTTCGAAATTGGAAAGCAGCACAAATAGTGCGACAATTGATACTATTCTGAAAGTTTTTAAAGCGTTAAAGGCAGATATACATTTTAACGTAACACTTGAAAACCAATATGTTCAACTCGTGTAAGAAAGTGAACATAATTATAAAATTCAAGACTAAAAAAGCGATCAAAACTAATTTGATCGCTTTTTTAGTGTGAGAGCATTTGTTATTCCTATTAACTAAGATAAACTCGTAAAAGCAAGTTTAACCTGATTCGTCATATTTCTATGCAAAAGGATATTTTCAAAATCTAAACCGATCGTTAAATCAATCCAGTCAGGGTTACAAGATCTTACCAGTCGTTCTTTCTGCATTCTGGTAAAACGACTAATTACTTTAAAACGACCTAAAGCTTGTGCTTCTGTTTTAAATTCCTCAAAATAAACCAAGCGGGTTAATTGTTTTCCATTATCGAAAAATAAGTTTGGCATCTGCTTGTAAAAATCCAATGTTTTAATCAAATCAGAACTCATGCCTACGTGCATAGTTGTGCGATTTCTGTCAGTAACGATGTAAACAAACTTTTTCATAATAACGTGTTTAAAAATTAAAACTAAACTATTTAGTATACCCTCTTGCAAATCAAAATAATATTACTAACTTTATGAGCATAAAATTACTAACTATTTTAGTAATTCCAAATTTATTTTAAAATTTATTTTTATGTCAAATATTTCAAATAATTTAAAGTACCTCAGGAAGAAAAAAGGCCATACACAGCAAAATTTCGCTGATATTATGGAAATCAAGAGATCGCTAATCGGCGCTTATGAAGAAGACCGAGCTGAACCGAAATATGATTTACTAAAAAAAATAGCTGAATATTTCGACTTAACCATCGATGAATTCATAAACGAAAAGATTTCGGATAGCTGGAAACCCAAACCGAAAAGCACAGGTTCTAACTTAAGAGTGCTCAGTATATCTGTTGATCAAAACGACAGAGAGAACATTGAACTCGTTCCGGTTAAGGCAAGCGCTGGTTATTTAAATGGTTTTTCCGATCCACAATATATAAGTGATCTACCTAAATTTCAGTTGCCATTGGCAGCGCTGCGTCAGGGTACTTTTCGTGCTTTCGAAATTATGGGCGATAGCATGTTGCCTGTTCAGCCTGGCAGTGTAATTATTGGAGAATATTTAGATAACTGGAACGAAGTAAAAACTGGTGAAACTTATATTGTAATTAGCAAAAATGAAGGTGTAGTTTATAAAAGAGCGGGTAATCGATTCAGGGAGAATAAAGATTTAAAATTAATATCCGACAATAAAGTATACGACACCTATACAATTGCGGCTGATGACATTTTAGAAATTTGGAGAGCTAAAGCCTACATTTCTACATCGTTACCAGAACCAGCTCCAGATCCAACAATGGAAACATTAACACAAATGATGGCTCAAATGCAGAAATCTATTTCTCAACTCAATAAGAATTAACATCTTTTAACAGTAACCGATTAAACCGTTTGCCTTTTTTCACATCTATCTATTACAAACACATAAAAAGATATAAGCATGAAAAAAGCAATTTTAACAATAGCAATTGCGGTAATGGGTTTTACTGCTGTATTTGCTCAAGACACAACCAGAAAGGCAAGAAGAGAAATGCCTAAATTAACAGCGGAGCAGAGAGCTGAAAAAGCTACTGCCGGCATGGAAAAGAGATTAGGTCTAACCGCTGATCAAAAAACTAAGGTTTATCAGATTGAGTTAGATAGAGCAAAAAAAATGGATGCCATGAGAACTGGAAATCCGGCGGATATGAAAGCTAAAAGAGGCGAAATGAAAGCTTCTATGGATAAAACCAAAGCCGATTTGGACAACATTTTAACGCCTGAGCAAAAAACAAAAATGGAAGCATTAAGAAGCGAGGCCAAAGAGAAAATGAAAGATAGAAAACCAGGTATGGGAAGAGGCAAAAAAGATAAAGAACCTGTAGTATCTAATCCGCCAACTCAGGGATAACTTTAAAATTCGCTTGATAAATTTTAAAATAGTACAATTTTTTCGAAAGCGTTCCGATAAACGGAACGCTTTCTTTATTTTTGGCCAATGAGTAATATCGAGCAATTTCTTAATTTAAAATTAAAAGAAAGAGAAGATAATCTTTCCATAAGAAATTTATCGAGCAACTTCCCGCCCATTGATTTTTGTTCGAACGATTATCTGGGATTTGCAAAATCAGAAAAATTAACAAACTTAATTTCCGAAACTCTTTCTAACCTCCCCAATTATAAAAATGGTTCGGGTGGATCGAGGTTGTTGAGTGGTAATTCTGACTACATTGAAGAGACCGAACAATTTATCGCAGATTTTCATCAGGCCGAATGTGGGCTAATATTTAACTCTGGTTACGATGCAAACCTGGGCTTACTTTCTAGTATCCTGCAACGTGGCGATACGATAATTACCGATGAGTTAATTCATGCAAGCATTATTGATGGTTGCAGGTTAAGCCATGCTACCCGTTATAAATTTGACCATAACAATATGATTGAGCTGGAAGCAAAACTTAAAATTGCCAAAGGAAATACTTTTGTGGTGGTAGAAAGTGTATATTCTATGGATGGAGATTTAGCTCCACTATCGGAAATAGCATTACTCTGCGAAAAATATAATGCCAACCTAATTGTTGATGAAGCGCACGCTACCGGAATTTTTGGCGATTTAGGAAAGGGTTTAGTTAACGAATATAACCTTCAAAATAAAGTTTTTGCCAGAATTGTAACCTTTGGAAAGGCAATTGGAATTCATGGCGCAATTGTACTGGGAAGCAAAAGTCTACGCCATTTCTTAATTAACTTTGCCAGATCATTTATTTATACAACAGCTGCTCCCGTTCATAATATTGTAGCGGTTAGAGTTGCGTACCAACAGCTTGCAAAATCAGAACATAAAAAAATCCATAAAAAGATTGAGCTTTTCAGAAAACTGATTGAGGAGAATGAAATCCAATCTTTAAATAGTTTAAGCACCATCCAAGGAATCATATTTTCTACTAATGAAGCAACTAAAAATGCTTCAAGGATATTGCAGGATAAAGGATTTGATGTTCGTGCAATATTAAGCCCAACGGTGGCAGTTGGAAAGGAAAGACTTAGAATTTGTCTTCATACATTTAATACCGATGAGGAAATAACTTTATTGGTTAATCATTTAAAAGAAATTCAGCTAAATGGCTAAATATTTTATTACCGGGATAGGAACAGGAATTGGCAAAACTTTAATCAGCGCAATTTTAACAGAAAAACTTAAGGCAGATTATTGGAAACCCATTCAATCTGGAGATTTGGAAACAAGCGATAGCAAAACAATTGCCAGCTTAATTAGTAATGAGAAAACTATAATCCATCCGGAAAGCTATCGATTGACACAACCCCTGTCTCCACATTTATCCGCGAAATTAGATGGCATAACCATCGATCTGAATCAAATTGTTGTTCCAGAAACAGAGAACAATCTTATTATTGAGGGCGCTGGTGGTTTGATGGTACCCTTAAATGAAACTGAACTGATTGTTGATTTAATTCAAAAATTAGATGCTGAAGTGATTTTGGTTTCTCAGAATTATCTGGGAAGCATTAACCATACACTCCTATCAATCAACTTATTAAATCAGCACAACATTAAGATTAAGGGAATAATTTTTAATGGCGATGAAAACTTAGAAACTGAAAGATTTATTTTGAAATACGCCAAAATAGAAAAGCTAGGATACGTTCCTAGCTTGGTAAAAATTGATAAACAACAAGTTCTTTTGGCTGGGGAAGATATATTACTTTAGATAATTACCTTTTTTTAGCAATTCTGCCCAAACTTTATATCCTTCTGGAATAAGGTGCAAACCATCTTTTGTAAGTTCGGCTCTTAAATGCTGATCCTTATCCGTAAAGTTTGGATATAAATCGATGATGGTTACATTTTTAGCCGAAAGCTTTCTAATTTCATCATTAAGCCAAAGAATGTGCTCATCTTTTCCGTAATGGTTTTTAAATTTTTCAAAAGCACTGTTAACGGGTAACAGCGTGTTAAAATAGATTTTGGTTTTCTTAGAGCCCTTTCTAATTCTGGCAATCATTTTTTTATAGTTGCTTAGGATTACACTATCGGGAATATTTCTTGAAATATCATTTATACCGATTAGGATAAATATTTTCGAAGGCTTTCCATCAATCACATCCTGAAGACGCTCCAAAACACCAAAACTAATATCACCAGAGATCCCTCTATTTTTAGCTTGAGGCAAGTCCAACAACTTTGCCCAATCTGTTCCAGCAGTAATGCTGTTTCCTAGAAAGATAATATCGGTTTTGGATTTTGGCTCTGCTTTAAAGTCAGCAACTTTTTTAGGAAATATTGCCGGTCTGTAAGTACTATCCCACTTTGCGGTTTGTGCTTGTACCGAATTAAAATTAATCGCAATTACTAAACCCAATAAAATGAGTGTTTTATAAAAAAATGTTCTCATAGCTTTTATTAATTTAATGTTCTATTTCGTTTGGACTAATACATCAGGATAATCAGAAATGATTCCATCCACATTCAAATCTTTAAGTCTTTTGATTTCTTCCGCAGTATTTGCAGTCCACGGAATGATTTTAACACCATCTTCATGCGCTTTTTTGACCAATTCCGTATTCACCATTTCAGATACTGGGCTTAAAATAAATGGTTTAAAACCTAAATCTGCAATGTTTTCTTCGTAAGTTTTTTTATTGGCAACCAAAAACGAGGTTTTTACTTTAGGATATTTCTTATTGATGATCTGGATGGTTCTCTTATCAAAGGATTGGATAACTACATAATCTAAAATCTTTTTCTTTTTAAGTACGTCCATTAATAAGCTAACAAAGGTTTCGGGATCCGGGTTTGTAACGCCATCGCCTTTTACATCACATTTTGTTTCAATATTATAGAAGTAAGGTTTTCTTTTATTGGTCTTGATATCCTTTTGAACGGCATCAATCAAATCTTCCAACAAAGGAATTTGAGTTTTAATTTTCTGCTGTCTAGGAAAACCGGCTAATTCCTTTGAACCCAAATCAAATTGTTTTAATTCTGAATAATTCATTCCAAAAATAGGATACTTCTTTGCGTCAGTAACTGGAATATCCTGACCATCGGATGTTCGCATAAAACCGGGACTTAAATAATCATCGTGTGTAACCACAACCTTTCCATCTTTGGTAATGTGGGTATCCATTTCCAAAGTTGTAATGCCTTCAATTTTCATCGCGTTTAACATGGCCAAAATAGTGTTTTCTGGCATCAACCCTCTTCCTCCGCGATGTGCTTCTGCGCTAAAAGCAGGAAATTGTGCCTGACTAAAAGATTTTACTGAACACAGGCTGGTAACGAATAATAAAAAAATAGATACTCTTAATTTCATGGTTTTGTGTTTAATTTTTAGCGTTTTATTTTTGAAATAAATTGGGATAATCGGTCATAATCCCATCGATTTTTAAAGCTCTTAATTTTTCAATTTCCTCTTTTGTATTAACGGTAGCCGTTAAAACTTTTACACCGTCTGCATGAGCTTTTTTAATAATATCTGGATTAAAGCCTTTATACGACGATCCAATAATAAAAGGTTTAAAACCTAGGTCTGCAATATGTTCTTCGTAAGTTTTATTGTTATTGGCCAAGTAGGAAATTTTAACTGAAGGGTATTTTTTATGTACAAATTGAAGCGCTCTTTTATCAAAAGATTGTATAACGGTAAAGGGCAAAATTCCCTTTTTCTGTATGACTGAAAGTAATAATTCGGCAAATTTTTCAGGTTTAGGATGAAAGATATCATCTCCTTTTTCAGATGATTTTATCTCAATGTCGTAAAAGCATTGTTTCCTTCCGGTACTTTTTATAGCATATTGAATGGAATCAATTAAATCTGCCAAACGAGGAATATAAGTTTTTACTTTTTGTTGTTGTGGAAATGCTGGGTAATGCTTTGATCCGATTATAAACTGTTTGAGGGATTTATAATCCATCTGATAGATCACATATTTCTTTGCTTCGGTTTTATCAATTTCAGATCCATCAGGCCTGAGCATAAATTCACTGCTTAAATAATCATCATGTGTTACCACAACTTCTCCATCTTTAGTAATGTGGGTATCCATTTCTAAAGTGCTTATATCGGTATTCTTTAAGGCTGAAAGCATTGCAGGAATGGTGTTTTCTGGCATTAATCCTCTCCCACCACGGTGTGCTTCTGCACTAAATGCAGGGTATTCCAGATTCCTTTTACGCTCGCTCTTATTAAGCGTTAAAGTAAAAAAAATCAGACTAACAATCCATCCTGTAAGTTTCATTTGCATTAGCCATTAAATTCTGCTTCGAATTTTTCTCCAAAACGATCTGTAGCTACAACCTTTACCTTCTTAACTGATGGAGCAAAATGTGCAACAAATAAATGTTCAGTTGAATGCGGTTCTGGAAAAGTTCTGCCCGCAGGCAAAGTATCTCCTTTGTAAAGCTTTACGGTTTCTGGATCGTAACCTTTCTGATTTTCCATCTCGCCCATTGCCTTTCCATCCAAGTAGTATTCTACTTTCCATTTTGGGTCCCAGTTCCAAACATTTGCAATTAGCCTTTTTTGGTTGGTTAATTCATCAACATAAATATGAACCTGCTCTTTTCTGCTTAAACCCGTAGGCTGATAATACCACTTTAATTCAGTTCCATTAACCTCGTAAACGCCGTAACCTCTAGGTGTTCCGTCTTCGCAAACTGGGCCTGTCCACCAGGCACCACAAACGGCGCCATGATTGTGTTCAAAAATACCATCCGTAATCACATTTCGATTGTAATGCGTATGGCCAGACATAATGTGAACATTGGTAAAACCTTTTAAAACGGCATATAAATCTTTGTTGTTTTTTACCGAGTTGTGCACTGGAATATGAAGATTAACTATGATGAGTGCATCCTTGGCAACATATTTTAAATCTTTGGCCAACCAATCTAACTGGGCTTGAGTGATAAAACCATCATAAGTTCTTTCTACGCCCAAATAACGAACATCATCCATTACAACATAGTGTGCCCTACCTCTATTGAAAGAATAATAGGTTGGGCCATAATGCTCTTGGAAAGTTTTATCAGAGGTTTCATCGCCACCCATTCTATAATCCATATCATGGTTGCCTAAGCATTGAAAGAATGGAATGCCCATTTCAACTACAGCTTTATTATAATCTTCAAAAAGATCATGATTATCCCAAACGATATCACCTACGGTAATTCCGTGAACCGGAATTTTTCCCATCGAATTAATCACTTTTTTGGTATCGGGAACGGATGTTGACATCATTTTTTCTACATCCTTTTTGTTCTTAACCTGCGGATCAGCCCAGATGATGAAGTTGTGTTTGTTGTCATCAACTTTCATAGCCTTTAGTTTAAAATTCAGCGTAGTTTTACTAGCCAACTGCTCGTAATGTTTCGCTAAGAAACTATCTGTAGTAAATTCATAACCAGATGGTGTACTAATCCAAATAAACTTTGCAAGCGCATTAACCTCAATTGTGTAATTGCCATTTTTATCCGTCTGAACCACATTAAAACCATCAGAAACTACAACATTGGCAATACCTTTTCCTTTGCTGGTTACCTGACCATTGATTTTGTTATCACTATCGAGCAGTGAGAATGCAGAGAAAGATTTTAAGCTAACAAATAAGGTTGTTGTTAGCAATCCTGTTTTTTGAATGAAGGATCTTCTATGCATGTATAGAAAAATATTAGGACGATTTTACTTTTAAAAAAATCAAGGAAGCCTTTACGACTTCCTTGATTAACAATTCAAACTTAATTATTTGAGCGTAGTAGATGGAACTCCATCTGGATTATCTGCCGTTGGAGCCGGATAAACACCTTCAATTTCATTTAACTGTGATGTTTTGGTTAACAAGAAATTGGTAGATGTTCTGGCTTTAACCCATTTACCCAAGGTAACACTGTATATACCACCAAGTTTATAGTAGTAGCCTTGATCTGCAACTGCATTTGGATGATATGCAAAGAATAAGGTGTTAGTTCCTTGTCTGTAAAAAGGTTGACTTGCTAAAGTAATTGGATCAATCACATCATATAAATCAGTGTTGCCAATTCTATAACCCACAGCCGGAGGGCCAGCAGAGAATAAACTTCCGCCGCTTGAAACAAATACCACATCAATTGGTCTTGTAGAAGCATCAACAGTTGTACCGGCAAATGCAGCAATACCATATGCGTTACCGCTATTTGCAAGTAAGTTGGTTGTTTTAGTTCCAAAGCCATCACCATTTGTGGTAGAATAGTTAAATGATCTAATCCATTTTGATGATGCAATACTTGTTGAACCTGTACTATTAATTAATTTATTGGCACCGCCAACATAAAAGAACTGACCTTTTGCTACTGTTCCTGTAGTTAAATTGAATTTATAAGTTCTGATATCTCCCGTTGCCCAACCGTTTGTAGGATTTCCAACCGGTGTTGAAGCACCCGCATTATTGGTTGTAACTACCGAGAATGGGGTTACTGCAAAGTTGATGTCTTTTGTTGCCAAAAACTGAATGTATTCATTGTTTGCATCAGTACCCATTGGATCGGCAATAAAACCAGAAATCACGAATGCAGGTATTTCCACTACCGAACTTAAGGTTACAATATCAGAGGCGGTACGCAATCTATGTTGAGGTACAACTTTACCATCCGTACCTACTTTATTAACAATAATACCTAAATAATTTCCAGAAATTGGAGGTATTGTATTTGCAAAAGTTGCAGTTGCTTCAGTATGAAGTGTTATATCATCGAAACCGTCATTCAAGGCTTTGTCTCCAGATAATACATCTGTTGGAGCAAGCTGAGGATTGTAGGTTCCTTTTACGATTGACAAAAGGGTACTTTCGTATTTATCTGGATTTGCCAAAATTGCAGAACTAGGCACTCTATTTGGAATAATTTTTACATTAGAGGCTACTTTTTTAATTGCACTAGCAGAAACATTTGTGATTTGAAGGTTTCCATTAACTCGTTTTAAAACTGCACCCTCAACATTAATCATTACAGAATCGCCAGCAACATAATTTGCAGCTTCTGCTAAAGGAATCTGTATACCACGAAGTTCGTTTAATCGGCGTCTATCTTGAACAAACAAAATGCCTGCGGGTAAATTTTTTCCAGAGTGATCAGAAATCACAACTGCACTGATGCTGGTAGAACCAAACATATTGTCGGTACTTAAGGTTACATCAGAGCCTTTGTAGAGATTTCGTAAATCGAAAAGGCCAATATTTGGACTTATCGTTCCGCCTGGATAATTTGATTTTTTACAGCCCGACCAAATAAATGGTACCGTAAACAGAAGAATGCTGTATAATATTATCTTTTTCATTTTAATAATTTTAAGCGTTATTAATTATGGTTTTTGCCACCAAACATTTGTAGATATTACATCGGGTCCTTGTGCGGCAACAGCAGTTTGATAATTGGTTGGATTTGCAGACTGAACATATACTGGATAAGCCATTCTAGCAGGCATTACACCACCGTTTCTCAATCCTGCACCCTTAGGCAAAATCGGATGGCCAGTTCTACGATATTCGAACCATTGCTCCATATCTACCAAGAATAATGCATAATATTTCTGTAAATGAATTTGTTCCATCTTTCCATCGAGCGGTAAAGTGTTGTCCCAATCAATATCAGCATTGGTAATGTAATCCTTAACCACTTGTGATGATATTGAAGTAGGGAAAGTTGGAACCCAATAATTAATAGCAGCTGCGATACCTGTGTTATAATAAGTTTCTGCCGACCCACTGATCCAGCCTTTTGCAGCTGCCTCGGATAGAATAAACTGTACTTCAGCATAATTCATTAAAATACCTGTTAATGGCGATTGTTGTAAAGATCGCACACCAAGAGTACCCGTACTGGTTTGATCGTAAGAATAAAAATAGGCTTCTTTTACAACACCTGCACCCACTGCATAACCACTTGGAACACCTTTAAAACCACCTGTAGCTCCCTGCGAAATTCCAAGACGATTAACGCCTGAAACCGCATAGCCATTAGCTACAGAAATATCTATACGTGGATCGCCCCAGTTACTTAAGTGATCAATAAAGAAACTTCCAATTGCAGGAGATCTAAAATCCTGAGCACGAACACCATTTACATATGGAGAAACATAGGCATCAGTACCAATTGTACCGCTCCATTTTAGAGTTGCACAATCTGCATTGTTAGTCATGATTGGATACGTTGTGCTTTTGGTATCAACAATTTCCTTAATTTTAGCGATAACCTGAGCTGAAACATCAGATTTTCCTGAAACTCTTAACAATAGCCTTAAATATAAGGAGTTACAGAATTTACGCCATTTTGCAATGTCTCCATTAAATACCGGATCGCTTGATGGAACAATTGTTGTTCCAGCGCTTAATAAAGTATTTGCCTCTTCAAGTTTATTAAACATATCAAGGTAAATGTCTTTTTGCTTATCAAAGGGTGCTTCTAAGACACCACTGTTACCAAGATTAGATTTTGAATATGGAATGTCTCCATAAGTATCGGTAAGCATCGAATAAATCCACGATTGACAAACCAAAGAAATACCTTGATAAGATTTGTTCAGCATTTCTGGTTTTCCGGCCAAAGAATAAACATCCTTAAAGTTTGTTAGCTGTATATACCATGCATTCCATAAATAATCAGAGAATGTACTTCTGTATTCATATCTAAAAACTGCTCCATCGCCATCACTTATTGCAACGGTAACCTGCATTAACTCGTTGTTAAAGTTACGGTTACGCATCATAGCTGGACCTAAAGTATTTACCAAAGCCGGCGCTAATAATTTTTCTGGTTTGGTAGAGATAATGTTAATCGGGTCGACATTGATTTCTTGAAAACCCTTATCGCATGAGGAAAGTGTTGTGACTGACACTAAAACCGCACCGATAATTTTATATAGATTCTTTTTCATTTTTTAAAAGATTATATGCCAATTGATAAATTGAAGCCGTATGTTCTGGTTGATGGAAATTGTCCCACCTCGAATCCTGTTACGATATCAGAACCTGCAAGTGTTCCAAATTCTGGATCGAACATTGGCCAAGGTGACCAGATGAAAAGGTTACGGCCATAAACCCCGAATGACGCCGATGATAATCCTAATTTTTTAAGGAACTTTGGATTGAATCTGTAATTGAATGAAGCCTCTCTAAATTTAATAAAATCTGTTCTAAAAGTGCTTCCTTCTGCATTATCTGCACCCATGTGCGAGCGATAATATTCATCAATATCGTATGCAACAGTTGTGTTTGGAACATAAGTTCCATCGGCTTTTTGTACTACACCGTTACCAATTATACCATTGTAGCGACCAGGAAGTGTTACAGCCAATTTACCTTGCTCTACCAATTTATAGTTTAATAAAGAGTGTGCTACCCCACCAAGTTGAGCGTCAAAAAGTACGTTTAAGCTAAAATTTCTGTAACTGAAGTTATTGCCAATACTTCCTTTGTACTTAGGCATGGTATTACCTAAATAAACAACATCGGTTGTAATTTTCGCAAAACCTGTTGTGGCATCATAAACAACATTTCCATCAGGATCACGAACATAACCTCTACCGTACAAATCGCCCATGCTGCCACCAACTTTCGCAACAATTTGCCCACCGGCTACAGGGCCCGTTCTAAGAATAATAGAGCTATCTGTTAAGGCTTTAATTTTATTCTGGTTGGATGCAAAGGTTAAATTTACGGTCCATTTAAATCCGTTCTTAATCGTAATCGGTGTTCCATTTACAGCAACCTCAACGCCTAGGTTATTTACCTGTCCGGCATTTATTAGTGCTTGGTTATAACCAGATGAACGATCGACAACTCTTGTTAAAATTTGGTTTTTAGTGTTACCAGCATAAACAGCAACATCAAAACCTAATCTGTTTTTGAACAAACTAACCTCTGTACCAACTTCATAAGTTGTTGTTTTTAGTGGCTTTAAGTTTTCGTTTGGTAAAATTGTTGGGTTTTGCAATGCACTATCAGGATATATCCCGTTAGATGCTAAAGAATAAGTATAAGCTGTTCTGTATGGTGTTGTACCTCCGCTACCAACTTGCGATACCGAAGCTCTTATCTTCGCAAAACTAATCGCCTTTGGCAATTTCCAGAATTCGGATAATACAAAACTTCCACTAATTGAAGGATAGAAAAACCCAACATTATCAGTTCTGGTTACCGTAGCCAAAACACTACTCCAATCTTTACGAGCAGTAACATCAACGTATAAATAGTTTTTATAACTGGTTGATAATATACCATATAAGCTGTTGATTCTATATCTGCTTGTATCAGGAATAGAAACCAATGGGTACAAATTATTGGTTAATTCATATATGTTAGGCACTTTTAAGCCATCAGCACGCAGATCAGATTTATTGTATTTATTTCTGAGTTGACTTCCACCCGCAGATAGGTTAAAATTAAAGTCTTTGCCAACTTTTTTATCGTATCTAATTAAGAAATCGCTATTGGTTTCTTGAGAGTAAATATTCTGTTTACGAACAGAACCCTGAATTAGTTTACTTCCTGCATCATAAGGGCGTTCTTGTGCACGCTTCTCTTCTGCCAAATCGATACTCGAACGCAACTGGATACTTAGGTTCTTTAAGATTTGATAACTTACCTGAGCGTTTGCCGTTAGGTTATTTCTACCTGTTTTATTGATAAATTCATTAACAACCGCGTAAGGGTTTTCTGGGAATGAGCTAAAAGGATATTTGATTTGTCTGTTTTCTTGACCATTTACCCAGTAGTTTTTGATCCAATCTAAACTTGCGTTTGGTTGCCAAAAAATATACCAATACATTAAAGATTGATTTCCATAACCAGCACCTGGTAAGTTATCGCTATAACGGTTACCGTAATTAATTTTGGTAGAAAATTTTATTTTTTTAGTAATGTCGGTAGTGGTAGATAACGACGCTGTTGTACGCTCAATTCCTGTTTTAGGCACAATCCAGGTATTATTCTGGTTGGTTATCGAAACGCGAGCAGTAGTTGTTCCTATCTTTCCATCAAGACTTAATGAGTTTGTTAGGTTTTCTCCAGTGCTAAAAAAGTCTCTAATTTCATTTGTATAAGGTACCCAAGGCGTTCTTGTCTTACCTGTGGTTTGCGTTACAGGATCGTATTGAAAGAACATCTGTCCATCAAAGCGAGGTCCGTAGGCAGAACTTGTACCACTTGTACTTGCTCCATCTGCAGAGGCACCATAAGAATAGTATGAAGCTCCATCTAAACCTTGGCCATATTCGTATTGTAAATCTGGCCAGCGGTTAACTTCTTCAAAAGATCCGTTAGATGTGAATTTGATTCCGACTTTCTTTCTTTTAGAATTTCCAGATTTTGTGGTGATCAAAATTGCACCATTAGCACCTCTTTGACCGTACAATGCAGCAGCACCTGGGCCTTTCAAAACGGTTACACTTTCAATATCTTCTGGATTAATGTCATTTGTTGTACTTCCGTAATCCGCAGGCATGTTATCGCTACCTGTTCCATAAACAGCATCCGATCCGTTTGCAGTACGTCTACCTCCACTATTATTAATTACTACTCCATCAACCACAATCAAAGCTTCGTTATCGCCTGTTAGGTTGTTTTCTCCACGTAAAATAATCTTAATTGATCCGGCTGGACCACTATTCGATCGAACTAAATTTAAACCGGCAACCTTTCCCGATAGTGCGTCGGTCCAGTTGGTAGAAACTGCATCTGTTAATTGTGTGCTATCAATTTTTGTTACTGCATAACCAAGTGCCTTTTCTTCTCTCTTAATGCCCAAAGCCGTAACAACTACCTCGTTTAATTGGCTATTAGAAGATCTAAGTCTGATGGTAACACCATTCTGATTTGCTGAAAATGCTCTTGTTACTGGTGTATAACCAACCATGTTAAAAGATATTGTTCCACCTTTTGCAATAGAAACCGAGAAATCTCCATTTTCATTTGTAACACCTAATACACGTTTTGTATTATCACTAATCGTAGTTCCGATTAATGGTAATCCATCTTCATCATCAAGTATTTTTCCCTTGATTATTACATTTTGTGCAGCAGGTTGCTGAGCCAAAACATCAGCAGCTAAATTTACCTGTAAGAAAATGCTAAGTATGAAGATTTTGAAATAAAATGAAAGGGATGGCATCGTTAAAAACGATCTCTTCTCATCTTCCTGAGGATGCTTCGGGAGAGCATACCCAATGTTTGTTCCATGCCGAAGCACAGAAACTGTTTGAGTAAAAAGTTTGTTCATATTATATCCGGTTATTAGGTTTAAATAATTAGTAATTTTCGTTTATTTCGTCTTTCGGATTAGTGGCAAAGTAATGGGGTCAACATTAAATTTATATTAAGCCACTGTTAAAAAAGCGGAATGAACGCTCATAAAATTACGAATTGTTTGATTTACCATTTTTAATGGTTTCGTTAATTAAAATTAGTAAAACAAATCGAAACTAAAAACAAATTACGGATTTCAAAAAAAATATTTTCTATTTAACAATTGCCAAAAATTATTTAATAGAATTCAACCTATACTTGATGTAAGTATTAAAATACATAACAGGATTAAAAACCATCATTAAAGATATTTAAATGAAGATTTAAAAATTATGGAAAAAGAGAATCAAGTTTCAAAACAGACAGTAACATTTTTATTACTAAAAATATAATTAAACAAAATTTAAGTTTTTTAAACAAAATTAAACTTCACTTTGTAACATTTTTGTGTATTGAAATATCGAAAGATAAAGAAACATGGTTACCTTGTTTTTACTTGATATACCACATATTTCATGTAAATTTTACTTAAAGAAATTGTTCTCTCTAGAATAATTAGGCAGATAATCGGTAGAATAGATAATTCTATGTGATCAAATTTAAAAAAAACGAAAGCTAAAACTAAGATCAATCTAAAACATTCCAAGTAATAAATCCACCTCCTTTGCTCGAGTAAGGCACCAATATTAATAAGCGTTAGCAACGCAAAGCCAAGTATAAAAATACCATCGATAAGCTTAAAATAATTAAAGAAAAGTGTGGTTGTGGTTAGTAAGACTACGAGTAAAATAAGCTGCGTATTGGCATAAGTTTTAAATTTAAACTTAGCCGATTTTCTTTGCTCATTCTGAAAATAACGTTTCTCTAAAACGGGTCTAATGTTTTGATCCATCAATGCCGGACTCCCAAATACTGCATTCCACTTACCCTTAAGGCCATTTGCTTTTTTATAAGCCTCAGCTATCTCCAAGTAATAATGAAAATGTTGCCACAAGAAACTGTAACTTTTAATTGGATGCGTTAAACCATACTTAGGTGGTTCTTCTTCAGTTTGAAATGTACCAAAAATCTTATCCCAAAAAACAAAAACATCGCCATAATTTTTATCTAAATATTTATCATCTGATGCATGATGAACACCATGAAGTGATGGTGTAATAAAAATATTCTCCAACCAGCCTAGCTTGCCTATTAATTGTGTATGGGTAAAAAATGAGTAAGCACCGTGAACCAGAAGAATAGTAATGATCATATTTGGATGAAAACCTATTAAGGGAAGCAAACACCAGAACACATTTCTGAAAACTGCTTGAATAGTTGTTATTCTTGCGGCTGCAGATAAATTAAACTCCTCACTTTGATGGTGCACAATATGCGCAGCCCATAAGAAATTAATTTCGTGCCCAAGCCGATGATACCAGTACCAAACCAAATCTGTGGCCAGTAGCAACAAGATCCATATATACCACCTATTCGGTATATCGAAAATGGAATAATTTTTATAAATCCAATTATAGAGTTGATAAAAACTTCCGGCGATAAACAGGTTTAGCAACCGCTCTGCTATGCCGATGCTAAAATTTGCTACAGTACTTTCGTACTTAAAAACAGAAGCTTTTCTTTTTTGTTGAGCAATTTTAAACTCTATAAACACAAAAAGAAAAAAAGCTGGAATGGCAAAAGCAAGATAGTTTACGCTCGACATAAATAATATATTTCAAGTTTCAGAAACCACAAACATAAGAATAAACTACTAAATACATAGATTTAATAGTTTATTATTTTAAATTAGTTCATTTTCTATTCGTTTAATCTTTTTTGTTTTGATTAATTTGTAAAAATCAGTTTGACAAAAAAACACAGCAATGGCTACAAAAAAAAAAGCTACCAATTCCAACATTCTATCAATCGATATAGGCGGTACGAGCATTAAAACAGTTCTTTTAGATGAAAATGGAAATATGCTTACCGAATATCTAAAAAGCAAAACTCCTGCAGAAGCTACTCCAAAAGATATACTAACAGGCATAGTTGACCTAATTAAACCCTTTCCGCTTACTTACGATCGTGTTTCAATTGGCTTTCCTGGCTATGTAAAAAATGGAATTGTTAAAACCGCTCCCAATTTGGCTAAAAATAAATGGGAAGATGTTGATTTGGCACAGCGTGTTGCAAATGCTTTAAATAAATCGGTACGCTTGGTTAACGATGCAGATCAACAAGGGCTAGGCGTTGTTGAAGGCAAAGGCTTTGAAATCGTTTTTACTGTTGGCACCGGCTTCGGAACGGCTTTGCTTTTTGATGGAGAACTTCTTCCACATTTGGAATTGGCACATTTCCCAATAAACAAGGAAGAGGATTACGATGATTACATTGGGAACAAAGCCTTTGAGAAAATTGGTACTGAAAGATGGAATAAGCGATTGAGAAAAGTTATCGAGATTTACAAAACGGTTTTTAATTACGATACATTATATATAGGTGGAGGCAATTCGAAACAAATCGATTTTAAACTCGACGATAATATAAAGCTTGTTACCAATAGAGATGGAATTAAGGGAGGCGCCAAGCTTTGGAAACTTGCTGACAAGTATAATATTTTTACGGTTGAGCCTAAATCGTAAAACACTTTTTATTACAATCATTTAACATCATAATCTGCAATATTAATTTGTAAACCCTAATTTTGGGTGCATAATAAAAAATAAAAAATGGCAAATAGCGATTCAAAACAATATAAATTGGGAATGATTGGTTTAGGTACAATGGGCCGAAACCTATTACTAAATATGGCTGATAAGGGCTTTTCTGTAACTGGCTACGATAAAGACCATAAGATGATTGCCAAACTTGAAGAAGAAGGTAAAGATCATCAGCTAGAAGGCTTTGATGATATTCAAAACTTTATCAATCATTTATCTACTCCACGTACATTGATTTTATTAGTTCCAGCCGGTCCCATTGTTGATAGCGTTATTGCAGAATTAAAACCTCTTTTAAGTAAGGGCGATATTATAATTGATAGCGGTAATTCACATTTTACAGATACAAACCGCCGTGTAGATGAACTGGAAAAAGATGGACTACATTTCTTCGGAATGGGTATTTCTGGTGGCGAAGAAGGTGCCCGTTTTGGTCCTAGCATGATGCCGGGTGGTGATAAACAAGCTTATAATGTTGTAAAAGATATTTTTGAGGCCGTTTCTGCAAAGGTTGGTACCGATCCTTGTGTAACGTATATTGGCCCTGGCGCATCTGGCCACTTTGTTAAAATGGTGCATAATGGCATCGAATACGCTATTATGGAATTGATTGCCGAGGTTTATGGCATTCTTAAAAATGGCCTTGGCTATAGCAATGAAGAAATATACCAGGTATTTAAAAAATGGAACGAAGGTAGACTTCAATCTTTCCTTTTAGAAATTACGGCCGAAATATTTTTGTTTAAAGATACAGAAACCAAAAACGATCTGCTTGATCAGATTAAAGATGAAGCACGCTCTAAAGGAACTGGAAAATGGACTTCAGAAGTTTCTATGGAACTTCAGTTGCCTATCCCAACCATTAATGAAGCCGTTTCAAACAGAGATCTATCTAAATTTAAAGCTTTAAGGGTATCGTTAGAAAATGCCTTTGGCAAAAAGGATACAAAAATTGATGTAAGCATTGATGAGTTGGAAAATGCATTCTATTTTTCTATGATCAGTGCGTATACACAAGGCATGCATTTATTGGTGCAGGCTTCAAAAGAATATGAATATAATTTACAATTGCAGGAAATCGCGAAAATTTGGCGAGGTGGCTGTATTATTAGAGCTAAGTTTTTAGAAGACATTTATCAGGCTTATGATAAAAATAATTCTTTAGAGCACTTATTTGGTGATGCAGGTATTCAGGAAATTATTAAAGGTACACTAACCGGCACACGTAAAACAGTTTCAGCTTGTGTAAATGCGGGTGTTGGAATTCCAGCCTTTGCTTCTACCCTTACCTATTTCGATACAATTACAACAGGTAGAATGCCTTCAAACTTAATTCAGGCGCAAAGAGATTTCTTTGGTGCACATACTTTCGAACGCATTGATCAAGATGGCGTTTTCCATGCAGATTGGAACAAACTATCTTAAAAAATTTGACACACGAATCCAAAATAAAATGAAAACCAAAACCGCGTTAAACCCCACAATATTTGTAATATTTGGTGGTACAGGTGATTTAAACAAAAGAAAATTAGCTCCTGCATTGTACAATCTTTTTATTGAAGGTTATATGCCAGATAATTTTGCAATTATTGGTACAGGCAGAACTGAATTTACAGACGATAGTTATAATAAAGCATTAGAAGATGCTGTTAATGAGTTTTCTCGTACAGGAAAAGTGAAGAAAGATAAATGGGATAAATTTGGAAGCACCATTAGCTATTGCCCAACAGATTTTGCTCAACCTAAAACTTTTGAAAACTTAAAGGCAAGCGTTGAAAAATATCAGAAGGAATATGGTCCAGAAACTCAGGTTATTTTCTACTTGGCTGTAGCACCAAACTTTTTCCCGATTATAGCAGAATGCCTGCAAAAATATAAGCTTACGCAAGATGAAGATAACAGCAGAATTGTAATTGAAAAACCTTTTGGTCATGATTTAGATTCGGCTAAAGAATTAAATAAATTATTAAGCAACATATTCACCGAAAAACAGATCTACCGAATCGATCATTATTTAGGTAAGGAAACGGTACAGAATATGATGGCCTTCCGTTTTGCAAATGCACTTTTTGAACCGTTATGGAATAGGTCTTACATTGATCATGTTCAGATTTCGGTTACAGAACAATTGGGTGTTGCAGATCGTGGTGGCTATTACGAAGGTGCCGGAGCTTTAAGAGATATGATCCAGAATCACCTTTTGCAATTGCTTTGTTTAATCGGAATGGAAGCTCCAATTAATTTCGATGCAGATGAGATTAGAAACCGTAAGGTTGAGGTTTTAAAAGCAATGCGTCCTTTTTCTGCAGAAGATATTCGTTTCCATACCGTTCGTGGCCAATATAGTAAAGGCTGGGTGGAAGGAAAAGAAGTTCCAGGCTACCGTCAGGAAAAAGGTGTAGATCCACATTCTAATACAGAAACTTTTGCAGCCGTTAAATTCCATATTGATAACTGGAGATGGCAGGGAATTCCGTTCTATCTAAGAACAGGAAAACGTTTAAACCAAACTTCATCTTTAATTACGATTCAGTTTAGAGATGTTCCGCATCAAATTTTCTCTTCTGGTGTAACCGAAAACTGGCAACAAAACAGATTGGTAATCAGTATCCAGCCGGAAATGAGCATTCGCATGCAGGTTCAGGCCAAAAGACCTGGGTTAGATATGGTTTTAAATCCGGTTGATATGGTTTTTGACTATAAAGGAACTTACGACAGCGATACCCCTGAAGCTTACGAAACCTTATTGCTTGATGCGATGATGGGCGATCAGACCTTGTTTATGCGTGGCGATCAGGTTGAAGCAGCCTGGGAATTGGTTATGCCAATTTTAAACACTTGGGAAAGCAAAAAATCAATTAATTTCCCTAATTATCCTGCTGATAGCTGGGGACCGGAAGAAGCTGAGGCATTAATTGCAAGAGATGGCTTCCATTGGTTTAATTTACCTTTGAAGAATAAAGAATAATACTTAATTCGTCATTGCGAGGCACGAAGCAATCTTTATGCGTTATATAAATAGCGGCTGTTGTAAGGTTGCTTTGTACCTCGCAATGACGTTACCCATAAAAAATGAATCTACTCATATACAAAACACCAGAAGAATTAAACCAGGATTTAGCAGACTATATTATTAAGATTGCTGAAGTTTCTATAGAGGAAAATGATCGATTCAATTTCGTTCTTACTGGAGGCAGTTCTCCAAAAGCACTTTACAAATTACTTTCTACCGAGTGCAAGCATAGAATTGATTGGGAAAAAGTGTATTTCTTTTTCGGCGATGAACGCAATGTTCCAGCTGATGATGAGAATTATAACGGTTTAATGGCGAAAAAAACGCTTTTCGATGAACTTGGAACTGCTGCAGATCATATTTTTTATATTGATACGACCTTAGCCCCAGAAAAAGCGGCAATAGAATATAAAAAGGCATTAGATAAACACTTCAACGGAAGTGATATCGTTTTTGATTTTATCCTTTTGGGTATGGGCGATGATGCACACACAGCTTCAATTTTCCCTCACACTACTTTAGTAAAAGATGAAGAAGCTACAGTTTCATCGGTCTTCGTAGAAAAGTTAAATACATATAGAATTAGTTTAACTGCTCCTTTAATTAACAAGGCTGAAAATGTAGCTTTTCTGGTTTTTGGTGATAACAAAGCTGAAGCCATTAAACATGTAATCGGCGATGAGGTAAAAGATTTCGACACCTACCCTTCGCAGTTGATTGATCCCATTGATGGAAAATTGACTTGGTTTGTTGATGAAGCAGCAACCAAATTATTGGAAGCATAATTTCTAACAATCAATTATGATAATCAATTAATATCATGAATGATAAAAGATTAAAAGATTTTTTAGATGGAAAAACGGAATATACCTTAGGGCTATTCCGTTTTTTTGTTAATGCACTGGAACAGTTTGGGCCAATAAATCTCATTCCATTAAAATCGATGATTGCAGTAGAGGGCAAACATAAATTCGCTTACCTTACACAATTAGGCAAGGATTTTATCCATATAGTTATTCCATTTTCAAAGCCTTTCACCGATAATTTATGTTTCACCAAGATTGCTCAAGTTCCCGGAACATCGCAGTACAATCACCATTTACGAATTTATCAGGAAGACGATTTTAATGATGAGGTTAAATCTTTTTTAAGAATGGCACATGATGGAGAGGATGTTGATTAGGTGATTTTCCGATTCGTGGACACATGAACCAAGGCTTACATTTTGGATAGTTATCGCAAAAAGAACACCCCGCCTTGCAGGCACCCCTCTAAAAGTGGGGAATTTTCCCTCAAAGTTTTTTAGGCAATTTGTAATTCCCCTCTCCCAGAGGGGTGGTCGTAGACCGGGGTGTTATTTGAATTACATTAATTAAAAAACCAACGCCATGATACGTGTCTCCACGGATCATCAAATTTTAATCCAGTTTCTCTTCTATTAACAATTTAATTATACCATCAGCCATTCCAACCTTAGGTACAAAAATCTGTTTAATTCCTGTCCACTTCATTAAGGTTAAATAAATCTCGCAAGCCGGAATAATAACATCAGCACGGTCTGGATTTAATCCCAAACTGTGAATTCTTTCTTTCAATGAGTAACTCGTCAACTTGTTATACATCGAATTTAGTTTTTGCAAAGATAAAGGTGCATTATCCTTCTCATCAGACATTCGGAAGAGTTTATTAATATTTCCACCAGTCCCAATTCCGGCCAAATTTTTATAATTTTTGGTATTGTCCTTTACCCAGGTCTTCATTTCTTCCCAGGTTTCTTCCTTATCCTGGTTATCCAGCATCCTGATGGTACCGATATTAAATGACCTCGAAGCTTCGGGAGTACCCTTTACAAAAACCGAAAGTTCTGTACTTCCACCACCAACATCAATATACAAATAGGTTTTATTTTCGTCTAGCTCCTCTTCAATATGATTGGCGTAAATGATGTTTGCTTCACGCTGTCCTTCAATAATTTCAAGATCAAGATCTGTTTCTGCTTTGATTAATTTTACAATTTCACTGCCGTTTTTAGCCTCACGCATGGCCGAAGTTGCACAGGCCAAATATTCGGTAACATGATACACATCCATTAAATTCTTGAAGGCAGTCATTGTTTTCACCAAATCTCCAGCTTTCTTAGCCGAAATATGTTGATCTAAAAAGGCATCATCGCCCAAACGAAGCGGAACACGAATAAGTGTATTTTTTTTGTACTTGTATTTTCCGTCTTGTTTACTAATATCTGCAATAAGCAATCTAACTGCGTTTGATCCGATATCTATAGCTGCGTATCTTAACATTCTATTGGTGCTTGGTTTTTAAATAGTTATAAATATCGATTTGGGCCCGTATCTTTTTACTTAATCTATTTTTATGGTATTTGTTGTTGTTTAATGCGTTTATCTGTCTGGATTTTGTATTATCCTGTAGTTGAAGATCAATAATATCTTGAATTTCCTGCTTAACATCTGGGTCTAGAACAGGAAAACCAACTTCTACCCGATGTTCGAAATTCCTACTCATTAAATCAGCCGAGGAAAGATACATATCGTTTTTGCCATTGTTACTAAAGATGTAAACCCGGGCATGCTCCAAAAACTTATCGATTATGCTAATTGCAGTAATATTTTCGCTAAAACCTTTAACGCCAGGTACGAGGCAACAAATTCCTCTAATAATTAATTGAACCTTAACACCAGCATTACTCGCCTCATAAAGTTTCGAAATAATTCCTTCATCGGCCAAACTATTTACCTTTAATAAGATATAAGCTATTTTTCCAGCTTTGGCATTTCTAATTTCCCGATTGATGAAATTCACCAATTTAGATCTACTCTCTAAAGGTGAGACAATCAAGTGCTTAAATCCTTTGGTAACTGTTCTTTTGCTCAAGGCATCAAAAAGCTTTACCAAATCATTGGTAATTTCTTTTTTAGCAGTAAAAATACTATGATCGCAGTATAAGCCTGCGGTTTTCTCGTTAAAGTTTCCGGTAGCTAAATTGGCATAATAAACAGGCTTATCTTTTTCAATTCTTTTAACCAAACATATTTTTGAGTGCACCTTATAATCTGTTAACCCATAATTTACCTTTACGCCCTCTTCCATCAAACGGGTTGTCCAAAAAATATTTGCCTGCTCATCAAATCGGGCTTTTAGTTCTAATAAAACAGAAACATTTTTGCCATTTTTGGCCGCATTAATTAGTGCATTTATCACTTTCGAGTTTTCTGCAAGGCGATAAAGCGTGATTTGAATATCCGTAACCTTTGGATCTATCGCAGCCTCCCGAAGAAATAAAATAATGTAATCGTAAGATTGATAAGGCAAATTAATCAAATAATCCCTTTGCGCTATTTTAGCAAAAACACTCTCCGTTCTATGCAAACCGTGAACCTTTAAAGGCACATTTGGGGTATACTCAAGCTCTTTTTTACCAACGTTCGGAAATGCAATGAAATCGCCAAATTTATGATATCGATTTCCCGGGATCAGACTTTCCGCTTCGAGCTTTAGTTTGTTAACCAAAACAGTAAGCATGTTTAAGGGCATTGCAGAATCATAAAGCAAACGCATGGGCTTACCTTTTTTTCGTTTTTCCAAACTGGTTTTTAAATCCTCGATAAATTTATCGTTGATGTTTTTATCTATATCAAGTTCTGCATCTCTGGTTAACTGAATGGAATATGCTTCCAAATTATCGTAAGTAAAAACATAAAATATATCATCCAAACAGTAACGAATAATATCCTCGGCCAAAATGATAAATTTTAAATCGTTTGTTTCAGGCAGAACCAGGAATCTGGGCAAGCTTGGTGGCATTTCTATCAATGCATACTTCTCTTTTATTTTACTATCTGTTTTAGAAAGTTTTACAAAGAAATATAGAAATCGATCTTTTAGCTCAGGAAACGGTTTATCCATATCCAACATAATCGGAACTAGGTTGGACAGAATTTTATCACGAAAATGATTTTTAACAAACTCCCCACGACTTACGTTGAGTTGTGTATCATTTAAAATAAAGATTCGATTTTGAGCAAGTTCATTAATTAAAGTTGCCTGAAAAAGCTGATCGAACTTACGTTCTTGTTTAACAACGATATTTTTTATTTCGTTTAGAATTTTTTTTGGATTAAAGCCAAGTAATGCCTTTGCTTTTTCATTCAAATTAGTCAGCCTAGACATTGTGGCTACTCGAACGCGATAAAACTCTTCTAAGTTTGATGAAAATATGGAGAGAAACTTAATACGTTCGATAAGAGGAACCGTTTCATCGGCTGCTTCCTGTAACACACGTTCATTAAAATACAACCAGCTTATCTCGCGATTAAAAAATGGTAACTTCTTCTTGCTCATCTAAAAAAATAAAAATCCCTGCCAAAACAGGGATGTCTCAAAACTGCACATTAATTTGTTAAATTGATGTTAATTAATATGCCTATTAACGTTAACAAATTTATTTTTTTACGGCTGGTTTCACAACCTTTTTTGGTGCTGCTGATGGTTTAGCGGTTGCCTTTGGGGCCGTTTCTTTTGCAACAGTTGACGAAGCTTTTACAGCCGCTTTTTTAACAGGAGTAGCTTTAGCTGTTGTTGCACTTACTGCACTTTTAGCTTTTTCAATAGGTTTTGGAACTACTTTTTTAACTGCTGTAGTTGCTTTGGCAGTTGGTTTTGAAATTGCTTTTTCTGCTTTTTCTTCGGTAGCAATTGCGCTAACTTTTATACTTTGAACTACTGGCTTAGCTTTGGCTACAGCTTTTTTCACAACTTTCTGTGCAGATTTTTCTGCCTTATTTGCAACTTTAACAATAGGTTTTTTAGCTTCCTTCTTTGCTGACTTAGAAGACTTAACCAATTCATCAATTTTTTGACCAACATCGGCTTTAATCATCGTAAATTTCTTTGTCAGTTTTTTAGCAACTCGTTTACTCGCTCTTCCCACTTCATCGCTAATATCGGAGACATCATGACCGAGACTTTTAATTACATCCAAAAACTTATTGGTTATAGATTCTTCTAACTGTTTCTTAACTTCTTTCTTAGTAACCTTTTTTAAAGACTTCGATTTAGTGGTTTTCATATTATTTTTCGTTTTTTTGTGAGGCCGATTTAATTTCTCTTAAATCTACTTATTTTTTTACTTTAAAGCTAAAAACATGCCTTCTTTTGATATTGTAAGTAAAGTTGATGCGCAAACCCTTGATAATGCGATTAATAATGCCAAAAAGGAAATTTTAAACCGTTTCGATTTTAATGGTTCGAAAAGCACCATCGATTTGGACAAAAAAACAAATGTTGTAACCATCGTTACCGAAGATGATATGCGCTTAAAGGCGATTACAGATTCTATAATCTCTCGGATGATGAAACAAAATTTAGACCCAAAAAGTTTGGATTTTGGGAAAGAAACCGTTGCCTCAGGAAATATGATTCGTAAGGAGATAACAATTAAAGAAGGTTTGGATAAAGATGCCGCAAAAAAAGTAGTTGCAAAAATTAAAGGGAGTGGATTAAAGGTACAACCTTCGATAATGGATGATCAAGTACGTGTAACGGCAAAAAAGATTGATGATTTACAGGCCGTTATAAATGTTTGTAGAGCGGAAGATTTTGGTCAGCCATTGCAATATATCAATATGCGAAATTAATTAAGATTGTTTATGATCAATCGTCAGTTAAACAACTAACCGATTTGGGCAATTTTAAAAAAATAAGATGGAAATAATAGAAAACGGTTTTATATTTTCAGATAAAAAAGAGCTATTACAGCTAGAAGCCATTCATCATTATTTGAGCAATGAATCTTATTGGGCAAAAAACATTCCGTTCGATACAGTCAAAAGATCGGTAGAAAATGCTTTGTGTTTTGGTATATACAAAAACAGCAAACAAGTTGGTTTTGCCCGCTGGATTACCGATAAAGCAACCTTTGCCTGGCTTTGCGATGTTTATATCGAAGAGGAATTTAGAGGTTTGGGGTTATCAAAAAAGTTAATGGCTTTTATGATCTTTCATCCCGATCTTCAAGGGCTTAGACGTTATCAGTTAGCCACTTTGGATGCCCATGGTTTATATGAACAATTTGGTTTCTCGGCACTTCAAAATCCAGAACGACAGATGGGTATAGTTGTACAAAATATTTACGATCAAACCCCATCTTAAACTCAAATTAACTTCTTGAAAAAACCTTTTGATTGCTATAGTGTTGTAACTAAATCAAAACTAAAGAGCATGAAAAAGGTATTTTATATAGGATTTGCACTTAGCTGTGCGTTAACATTTCAAGCCTGCCAGAGCGCAGACAAAAGATCATCAACAACTAAAGATAGTGTTCAAGGTGATACAAACATGGTTAATGGAAACCATGTTGCCGGTTCTGAGAGTACCCAAAGTGGCTTAGATGAAGAAGGTTCTACTTTTTTAAAGAAAGCCGCAGTTGGTGGAATTATGGAAGTTGAGGCTGCTAAAATTGCACTAAAAAATGCAGAAAATGCAGAAGTTAAAAATTTTGCAAGCCAGATGCTTACTGATCATACTAAAGCAAATACCGAGTTAAAAGCGCTTGCTACAGAAAAAAAGGTAATCACTGCTGATGGGTTGCCTGCGGAAGATCAAATTCACTTAGATGAGATGAAAAAGATGACCGGATCTGCCTTTGACAAACATTATATCGGCATGATGGTTTCGGATCACGAAAAAACTGTCGAACTTTTTAAGCAAGGAACTTTAAACAGAGATCAGGCGGTTAAAAGTTGGGCAACCAATACTTTAAAGGTAATTGAGGGCCATACCGAAATGGCAAAAAAAATTGCTTCAGATTTAAAGTAAAAAATATTAGCCATTACAGGAAGAAAAGATTTTAAAAAATATTAGATAAAATCATAAGTTTATAAATCCCGAGTGCAAAACGCTCGGGATTTTTACATATTTCAGATTTATGTAAATGCTAATGACTTGCGCAATCATTTTTAACACAATTTCCATAATTCGAAAAATTAAAATTATCTTTCGACGTTAAATACAAAAATACGTAAATGAATAAGAGTAGAATTTTTAAAACCCTGTTGAATATTACAGTGGTTAGTGCTTTACCTTTCGCAGCTTCAGCACAAAAAGCTAATTGGCAAAATCTTGATCTTAAGTTAGATACAACTTTCGGAATTAGCACTGAGAAAGCATATAAAGAACTTTTAAAAGGAAAAAAATCAACGAAAGTTATTGTTGCAGTAAATGATGGCGGTGTAGATGCTCAACACGAAGATTTAAAACGTGTGATGTGGGTTAATACAAAAGAAGTTGCCGGCAATGGTAAAGATGATGATAAAAACGGCTATATCGACGACATCCACGGATGGAATTTTTTAGGCGGTGCCAAAGAATCTATTAATTATGAAACTTTAGAATTAACCCGTTTGGTTCGTCGTGATCAGGTTAGATTTGCAAATACAACCGATGCAAATGTGGCCGAAAAAGACAAGAAAGATTTTGAAGCATTTAAAAAAGAAAGAACAGATTTAGAACAGCAACTTGGAGAAGCCAAGGCAAATTTATCCGGTATAACAGGATTTAAAAATGCTTTGGATGCCGTGGTGAAAAAAATTGGGAAAGATGTTCCTACTGCTGACGATTTCGCGAAATTTAAGCCAGAAACTCCGGTTGAAGGCAGAATTCAAAATGCTTTAGCAGGCGCTTTAAAAGACATGACTTTCACTGAGTTTTATAACGATCAGATTCTTGAAGGCATAAAATACTATGGTCAGCAAGCTAATTACAATTTAAACGTAGATTATGATCCTCGTGGAATCGTTGGAGATGATCCAAACAATAGCAAGGAAAAATTTTATGGAAATAATGATGTAGCTGGACCAGATGCACTACATGGATCGCACGTTTCAGGAATTATCGGTGCGGATAGAACCAATAAATTAGGGATTATGGGTGTTGCCGATAACGTTGCTATTATGGGTGTTCGCTGTACTCCAAATGGCGATGAACGCGATAAGGATGTTGCTAATGCAATTCGTTATGCTGTTGATAATGGTGCAAAAGTAATTAACATGAGCTTTGGTAAAGCTTATAGCTGGGACAAAGCTACTGTAGATGAGGCTGTTAAATATGCGGTTTCTAAGGATGTGCTTTTGGTACACGCTGCAGGTAATGACAATAAGGACTTAGAGATTGAAAACAATTTTCCAACCAGTAAATACTTGGATGGTACGGTTGCAAGTTCTTGGATTACCGTAGGTGCTTCTGGATGGAAAGATGATGAAACTCTTAAAGCTAGCTTCTCTAATTTTGGTAAAACTCAGGTTGATGTTTTTGCTCCGGGCGTAAACATTAATTCTACCATTCCAGGTTCTAAATATAAAGAAGAAAATGGAACCAGTATGGCATCACCGGTTGTTGCTGGCCTAGCCGCGTTAATTCGTTCTTACTATCCAAAATTAACTGCTGTTGAGGTTAAAGACATTATTATGAAATCAGTTGTGAAAGTAAACCATAACGTTTCATACAAAAAAGGCGAAGGCCCAGATGCTCAAAGCGTTTCTGTTCCTTTCTCTGATTTATGTGTTAGCGGTGGAATTGTTAATGCTTATAACGCATTAAAATTAGCTGCTACTTATAAGAAATAGAGTTTAGACTCGACTAGAAAAAGCGAACCAATATGGTTCGCTTTTTTTGTTTGAAGCCGATAATTTAAGCAAGAATCTTATCTGGAGTGATTGGTAATGTCCGAATCCTTTTTCCAGTCGCATTAAAAACTGCGTTCGCTACAGCTGCAGAGAAACCGATTAAAGCAATTTCGCCCATTCCTTTTGCACCCATTGGGTTAACCAAAAAATCTGGCTTATCAATAAAAATCACGTCAATTTCTGGAACATCTGCATTAACTGGCACATGGTAATCGGCAAAGTTGTTGTTGATGTATCTTCCGTAACGATGATCTAAAATGGCTTCCTCTGTAAGTGCCATTCCAATTCCTCCTACCGCTCCGCCTACCATTTGGCTTCTCGCTGTTTTCGGACTCACAATTTTACCAGAATCTCCTACGGAAACAATTTTGCTCACCTTCACAACCCCAGTTAGTTTATGAACTTTTACCTGTACAAAGTGAATTGAAAAAGAGTACATGGAGTAATTGTCGCGTTCTTTTCCACTTTGGCTTTCCTTGGTTATTTCAACAGAAGGAAGTTTGTTTTTCTTAAGGACATCAACAAAATTGGAGGTAGCATCCATATTGGAATTTGCGGCAAGCTCGGCAATTGTTGATTTTAGTGCTAAACAGACATCATTTACCGCTGAACCAATGGTTGATAACGTTGCGGAGCCACCTTGGCTTGGTGCAGGTGGCAGAGATGAATCGCCCAATTCGAATGTTATTTTGTTTGTTGGGATATTTAGTAATTTACTGGCGATTAAGCCCATTCCAGTACCTGTTCCGGGACCAATATCACTTGTAGCACTTTGAAGCAATAAAGTTCCATCTGCTTTAAGCGTTCCTTTAACACTTGCTTTCCCTCTATTTGCATTAAATACCCCAACGCTAACGCCATAACCGGTTTGCCATGGTCCTTCAACCAAACTTCCAGGTTTATTTTTTCTTTCGCTCCAACCAATTTTTGCTGCGCCTAGTTTATAGGCTTCCTTTATGTTTTTACTGGAGAATGGCTTGTTTTTCTGTTGATCCATTTCTGGATCATTTTTAATTCTAAAATCTAAAGGATCCATATCCAGTTCATGCGCCATCTCATCTATGGCACTTTCAAGAGCAAAAGCACCTGTGGCTTCCCCGGGTCCTCGCATCCAAATTGGAACACCTAAGTCTACCGGAACAATGGTGTATGATGTATTTACATTATCACATTGATACATAAACTTCGCCATATTAACCACACCCTCGGTAAAGTTCTCGTACGTAGCACTTTCTCCAAATGCCGTATGGGTTATTCCCGTTAACTTTCCATCCTTTGTGGCGCCCAAACCTACTTTTTGTATTGCTGTAGGGCGATTGCCAACCATTGTAAACATTTGCATTCTGGTAATTACAAGTTTTACAGGCTTACCAATATGCTTTGAAGCCATTACCGTGGCAATCTCCAATGGCCAGGTTTTTAAGCCCATTCCGAAACCACCGCCTACAAACTCAGAATTTACCTGAATATTCTCAATAGGAATTTTAAAAACGTTTGCAATAGTACCCTGGGTAGCCTTTACGCCCTGTGTTTTTGCATAAACAGTAATTTTATTCGCTGGTCGCCAGTCTGCTATAATCCCATGCAATTCCATTGGATTATGTGTTTCGATTGGTAAAATATATTGTTGCTCTATTTTAATTTCTGCCGTTTTATATGCATTTTCTACACCGCGTTTATAATCGGGCTGGCCTTGTAATTTTTTAGCTTTAGGATCTTTTAGTGCTTTGTCTAAATTGGTATTAAAATCTTCTTTTGCATAGCTTGTTTTAACCAAAGAAGCAGCATAAGTTGCTCTTTCGAAAGTATTTGCCACAACAATCGCAATTGGTTGACCATTGTAAAAAATTTTATCGGTATAGAAAATTTTCATTTGTGATCCGCCTTCCTGTTCGTAGGCAGGCGCAGAAGGTTTATTTAAATGCGAAAGCACAGCAATTACCCCAGGTGCTTTTTCGGCCGCTTTTGTATCTAACGAAGTTATTTTTCCTTTCGTAATTGTACTCGTAACTAAAACCCCATATGTTAAACCGGGCAATTCATATTCTGCAAAATATTTAGCACCCCCTGTAACCTTCAAAAATCCATCTACACGATCATTTTCGTCTTTTAAAATTCGATTTTCCATAATTACGCTTTTCGTTTTGCAAGATTTAAAGCCTCAATAATTGTATTTGGAGCAAGTTTGAGCTTAAAGTTATTTTCTCCAAATCCTTTCGCATTTTCCATAGATAGCTTTGCAGCCTGCTCAAAATTTTCGTCAGTTGCTTCTTTTCCCTTTAAAAATTCTTCGGCCTTGGTTAATCTCCATGGTTTATGTGCAACTCCGCCCATTGCTAAATGAGCACTGAGAATTTTATTATCCTCAAGCTCCAATCCAGCAGCTACAGAAACCAAAGCGAACGCATATGACGCTCGATCTCTCACTTTTAAATAATATGAATGTTTAGCCAAATTATTTAAAGGGATCTCTACCCTAACGATCATTTCATCAGGCTTTAAATTATTGTCTAACTGAGGGGTATCTCCTGCAAGACGATGAAAATCTTTAAATAAAATTTTTCTCTCTCCTTTAGGCCCTAATAAAACAACTTCCGCATCTAACGCTACCAAAGCAACACACATATCACTCGGGTGCACAGCAATACATTTATCAGAAGTACCAAAAATAGCATGCATTCTGTTAAAGCCTTCCAATGCACCACATCCAGATCCTGCTTCACGTTTATTACAAGGCATTTCTGTATCATAAAAATAACCACAACGTGTTCTTTGCATCATATTTCCGCCAACTGTAGCAACATTTCTAAGCTGTGCAGAAGCTCCGGCTTGTAAGGCCCAAGAAAGCAATGGGAGTTTTTCTATGATTAAAGCATGATCGGCCACTGCCGAATTGGTTGCCAATGCTCCAATATGAATTTTTGTACCTATTAATTCGATTTGCTTTAACGGAACATGGTTTATATCTATTAATTTTTCAGGAGCAGTTACACCCCTTTTCATTAAATCGATCAAATTGGTTCCGCCAGCAATAAATTTAGAATTTTTATCCTTTTGCAATAGTGCTAATGCAGATTTGGCAGAAGTTGTTCGTAGGTATTGAAAATTGATCATACGTTCATTCCTCCTTCTTTTACTTCAACTATTGCATCAACAATATTTGGATAAGCACCACATCTGCAAATATTTCCACTCATATATTCGCTTATTTCGGCACGACTGTTTGTATGTCCTTCTCTTACACACGCAACTGCCGACATGATTTGGCCCGATGTACAATAGCCGCACTGGAAACCATCGTGCTTAATAAAAGCTTGCTGCATTGGATGCAATTCTTCTCCTTTCGCCAATCCTTCAATTGTTGTAATTTTTTTACCTTCGTTCATTACAGCAAGACTTAAGCAGGAATTTATCCTTGCGCCATCAACATGTACGGTGCAAGCACCGCATTGACCGTGATCACATCCTTTTTTTGTTCCTGTTAAATGAAGCTCTTCACGTAAGTAATCCAAGAGCGTTACTCGAGGCTCTATTGAAGCTTTATAAGCTTTATTATTAACTGTTATGTTGAGTGGAATTTTTTCAAAAAGCTCTGCAAACTTTTCATCTGCTTGACTTTCTGCTGCTTTCATGGCTACAGAGGGCGTTAATGCTACAGCAGTAATTAACGAACTCTTTTTAAGAAAATCACGCCTGCTATCGCCTGAGTTTTTTTTGTTATCGGAAGAATGCATAAGAAATATTTTAGAGATGGTTATCCTTTTCTAAGTTCGGAAACATAATGCTTAAAACACAGTGATTAAGAAATTTAGAATAATTCTATTGAGTAATATTTTAATGTAAGATAGCTATTGGCTAATCGAAAAATAATTTCGAAAATGTAAACTCAATTTCTATTTTTAGCAAATGGAAGATATAAAACCAATACCAAATTTATCTGCAGAAGAACAACGTGTTTTGGGTTCGCTAATTGAAAAAAGCAGAACAACGCCCGATTATTACCCAATGACTTTAAACAGCTTAACGGCTGCTTGCAATCAAAAAAGCTCTAGAAATCCTGTAGTAAATTATGATGAGGAAACGGTTACATTAACATTAAATTCATTAAAAATTAAAGGTTTAATTTCCACTGCGACAGGCGGTTCAAGCAGAGTAATTAAATATAAACATAATCTTGGAATCATTTACCCCTTAGTTCCATCAGAACTTTCTATTCTCTGCCTTTTACTTTTACGCGGACCCTTAACTCCCGGTGAGATCAATAGCAATTCTGGCAGGTTATATGAGTTTGAAAGCATCGAGGAAGTACTTGAGCAACTTCAAAAATTATCAGATGAAGAACTTTCGTTTGTAAAGCAATTGGCTAAAAGACCTGGGCAGAAAGAAGCTCGGTTTATTCATTTATTAGGTGATCAACCAGAAATAATCGAACACGAGCGTGAAACTGTTACTGCTGAGCAACCTCATTCTTCTGAATTGGAAAATAGAGTTACGAAATTAGAGCAGGAAATTGAGGAGCTAAAAGAATTAATAAATTTATTAATGGACAAATAGTTAAACCTGAGTATTATCTAAACCTGCAATATTTAATAAAGTTAAAAAAACTGTCCCATTTCTAGAATGATCCGCTTTTGTATTTTTTAAAAATCGTACTTGCTACGTGTCCGCCAAAACCAAATGTATTGTTTAAAACATAGTTGATTTCCTTCTTGATTGCTTTCCCTAAAATGATGTTTAATCCTTCAGGAATATTTGGATCGAGATTTAACGTATTAATGGTTGGAGGTATAATTCCATCTTTAATGGAAAGAATACTGATTAAACTTTCTACAGCTCCGGCAGCGCCCAGTAAGTGCCCTGTCATGGATTTTGTTGCTCCGATAACAACAGGTAAGCCTTCAAATACGGTTTTAATGGCATTTAATTCACTCAAATCGCCTAAACCTGTAGAAGTTGCATGCGCATTTATGTAATCGATTTTATCCGCATTTATCCCAGCATCCTTTAAAGCTTTGGTCATTCCCAAAGCGGCCCCGATTCCATCAGGAGGAGTACCCGTTAAATGATAAGCATCCGCAGCCATTCCGCCTCCAACAATTTCGGCATAAATATTTGCTCCACGATTTAAGGCATGATCCAAATCCTCCAGAATTAATGCTCCAGCACCTTCTCCCATTACAAAACCATCGCGATCGGCATCAAAAGGTCTAGAAGCGGATTGAGGATCATCATTTCTTTTTGATAATGCCTGAGATGCATTGAAACCACCAACCGACGATTTCGTGATTGCGGCTTCAGATCCTCCGGCAATCATAATATTGGCCTTACCCAAGCGTATGGTATCAAAAGCATTTATAATTGCTGTATTTGAGGATGCACAAGCAGAGACTGTGCAATAATTCGGGCCACGCAATTTATGTCGAATTGAAATTGCGCCTGCTGCAATATCAACAATCATTTTAGGAATGAAAAACGGACTAAATCTTGGTGTTCCATCGCCCTGATGAAATTCTTCTAACTGAGATTCGAAGGTCGTTATTCCACCATTTCCTGTTGCCCAAATTACGCCGACTTCAGCAAGCTGGTCATCGGTCATCAAAGTAAAATCTAGTCCAGAATCTTTTATAGCCTGATCGCTCGAAGCAATGGCATATTGCGTAAAAAGATCAAACTTTCTAATTTCCTTTTTATCTAAAAACAATTCTGGATTAAAATCTTTTACCTCACTAGCAAAATGAGTTTTAAATTTACTGCTATCAAATTTTGTAATTGGCCCAACCCCACTTTTACCCTCAACAATCTTCGCCCAAAAACTCTCTATTGTATTACCTAAAGGTGTTATTGCACCCAAACCGGTTACGACTACTCGTTTCATTTTATTATTTTTTTGTCTTTCTCCATAAAAAGATAATCGACCATTGATTCAACTTTAGGGGCAATAAACAAAATAGCAGGAATGGCAACTACATAAGAAATCCCCCACGATTTTAACCAAATCCTTATAAAGCCTGTTGTAAAACCTAAATTCACACTTATTGCTGCAAAAGTTACAATACCTGTTGTAAATATTGCCATAATAAACGCAAATGCTATTTTCTTTCTCATCCAGTTATACCTTACTTTACAGATGCTACCCAAGCTTTTCTGTTCGCGTTCATTACATTTAATGCATCTGAAGGCGATTGGCGAAACAGTTCATAAATTTTTGCAGTATCACCAACTCGAATTTCAAATTCATCCTTAGTTAAGGCAGCAATAAATTCATCAGCAACAACAGATGGCTTAATTCCATTATGGCCACCAATTTCTTTTGAAAACTCAGTATCGACCAATGGAGGCATTAGTTCGAAAACCTTAACATTGGTTTCTTCCAAGCTTAATCTAAGCGAGGTTGTGTATGAATGTAAAGCTGCCTTACTGGCAGCGTAAGTTGGCAAGGTAACACCTGGTACATAGGCCACAACCGATGAAACATTTATAATTGCTGATTCTTCTTGATGTTTTAAAATGGGCAGTAATTTTTGGTTAATTCTGATGATGGATAAATAATTCGTTAACATTTCATCTTCAGCATTGGCAAAAGCATCCTGATCGTTATCAGCCAAGTTGTAAACAATTGCTCTGCCTGCATTATTGATGACCATATTTAATTGAGGAAAATCTGCTTTTACACGATTTATCAATTGTTCAACATCTGCTGCCTTGCTAACATCAGAAACAATTGTTGTTACATTTTGAAGCGTTGCGTTTACGGCATCCAATCGTTCTTTATTTCTTCCCGTTATGATAACATGATTATTCAATGCGGTTAATTGTTTTGCTATTTCTAAACCGATACCAGCAGTTCCGCCGATGAGTAAAACGGTATTTTGTGATGTTTTCATTATATGATTTTTTAAAATTTTAAGATTAAACATGTGCTCACAGCATGAGCATAAATTATATTGTTATCATCAATAAGCTGAGCTTCTACCAAAGCTGTTCGACCACCTAGATTAATTACCTTACCAATTGTTTTTAACTTACCGGTTTTTATGGTAATGGCTTTTAAGAAATTTACTTTAAGCTCTAGCGTTGTATAGCCTTTTCCGGCAGGCAAAAGAGAGTGGACGGAGCATCCCATTGCTGAATCTAAAATGGCAGAAATTACACCGCCATGAACTGTACCTATTGGATTGTAGTGAAATTCTTGTGGCGTAAATTCGAAGACCACATTTCCGCTTTCAATAGTAGTAACACTAAAATCTAGCGTATATAATAATGGTGGCAAAGGAAATTTAGCATCACTCATTGCTTTTAAATATTCAATTCCACTTATAGTTAATGCTTCTTTTGCCCCTTTCATTGGGTCTTCCCATTCTATTAATCTAGTTCTTTTCATATTTAAATACCAAACGGTATATTTTTAATTAAAAAAAATTAGCCTAAACTATTGATGTACTTTTTTAGGGAGTCCATAATAAGATTCCAGTTTTCCAGCATATTGGTAAGCCTGGATATCATTATTCCGCCTTCTATCATAGCAATAACTGTTAATGCAATTTGTTCGGGATTATTATCATCTTTAATTTCTTGAGTTTTAATTCCCTCTTCTACTAATTTGATGATACTTTTTTTCCAGGACAGAACAGCTTTTAAAACCTTTTCACGTAATACTGGATGTGTATCATCAGCATCAATAGCGGTATTCAGAATCGGGCAACCACCTTGAGATATGCCACCAACCAAAAAGCTTTGATAGATATTTACATAGGCCAGAAGTTTTCCTTTCGTAGAATCCTGTTTCCTTATCTCTGCTTCGATTTTTGAAACGTTGTTCTGAAAATTATAATCAAAGGCTGCAAGGGCAACTTCATCTTTATTTGCAAAGTTGCCGTAAATACTTCCTTTTGTTAAGCCTGTGGCAGCAGTAATATCATTTAAAGAGGTGCCGGCATAACCCTTCATATTAAAAATGGGTGCCGTTTTCTCTACAATGAAATTCCTTGTTCTTTCTGCCTTAGTCATGATTTTTTAATTTGACAGTACAAATATATACCAATCGGTATATTAATTCCAAATTAATTTATCATGGTAATGTATTTTTAATTTGGGGGAAATCATTCATATACATTCTAGTCATCATGCCTAAATGCTACCATCCTATCTGTTAAAATTCAGCATGAAGATGGTAAGCATAGTGTAAAAAAGATTTTTCTAGTATGGTTAATACGACGATTTCTTTATTAGTTTGAATTTTGTAACTTTGATTTATGAGTAAGTCAGAATCCATAGAAGAATTTTATCAAAAGAAATTTGATTTTTTGCCAGACAGTTTGCAAAAAGACATCGGACATTTTAATGTTTTTAGAATGGAAGATTGTATTGGCGACGATAAGCCACCAATGAGTTACAGCAGGAGAGATTACTATAAAATCGCCTTAAACCGAGGTCATAACATATATCACTATGCAGATAAAAGTGTTGAAATTAATGGTACGGCATTGATGTTTTTTAATCCGCTAGTGCCATACACCTGGGAGTTGGCAAGTGGAAAAATGAGTGACGTTAGAGGTTTTTTCTGCATTTTTACCGAAGCTTTTTTTACGGAAAAAATTAGAGGTAATATTGGCGATTTGCCCATGTTTGCAGTTGGAGGAAAACCCGCATATGTTTTAAACGAAGAACAAGATGCCCATGTATCGCTCATTTTTTCGAAAATGCTTGATGAAATCAATAGCGATTACATTTATAAGTACGATTTGCTTAGAAACTACATTACTGAAATTACCCACTTTGCACTTAAAACAAATCCATCTGAAGTTTTATACAAACATCCAGACGCAAATTCTAGAATTACATCTGTTTTTACCGAACTTTTAGAACGACAGTTCCCTATTGAAAATCCAGCTCAAAGATTCACAATGCGCTCTGCTAAAGATTACGCTTCGCAGCTTTCAGTACATGTAAACCACCTTAACCGAGCGATTAAAGAAACTACGGGAAGAACAACAACACATTATATTACGGAACGTTTATTAAGCGAGGCTAAGGCTCTACTTAAGCATACAGATTGGAATATCTCTGAAATCGGGTACTGTTTGGGCTTTGAGGAACCTACCCATTTTAATAACTTTTTTAAAAAATTAACCAACCATACACCTACTTCTTATCGAATTGTTTGAATTTCGTAATCATCAGTTTGATTCACGTAATAATAGATTTTAGTTTGTGATGTAATTTTGTTCTAACAAAAAGGATAAAATTATGGGAATTAAAAAAGTTTGGTTTGTTACAGGTGCCTCCAAGGGATTAGGCCTTAGTTTAGTAAATCAATTATTAAAAGCCGGACAATCTGTTGCAGCAACATCCAGAAACATTAACGATTTAACTAAAGCTGTAAATTCCAATTCGGAAAAATTTCTTCCATTAGCTGTAAACTTAAGCGACGAATTAAGCGTAGAACATGCAATTAATGCTACCATAGCTCAATTCGGGAAAATAGATGTGATTATAAATAATGCAGGCTATGGCATTGGTGGAAGTATAGAAGAACTTACCGATGAAGAAACAAGACAGAGTTTTGACGTTAATGTTTTCGGAACATTAAATGTAATTAGAAAAGCGAGTCCACATTTGCGAACTCAAGGTTCCGGCCACATTATCAACATTGCATCAATTGCTGGAATAGCTGGCGCAACGGGTTGGTCGGTGTATTCGGCTACCAAAGCAGCTGTAATTGCGCTATCTGAAGTTCTGGCCGAAGACGTTAAAGAATTTGGAATAAAAGTAACCGTTGTGGCGCCAGGTGCTTTTAGAACAAGTTTCCTTACCCAAGAATCTTTGGTACTTGCCAAAAATCCAATAGACGCTTATGAGGACGTTCGTGCTGTACATGCCAAATATTTAAAAATGGATGGCGAACAAGCAGGCGATCCGGAAAAAGCCGCAGCTGCAATGATTTCTTTGGCAAGCATGCCGAATCCCCCAATTCATTTATTATTAGGTAACGATGCTTTGGCGAGGGCGTCTGCGAGAACCGAAGCGCTCACAAAAGAATATCAGGATTGGAAAGCAATAACGATTTCGACTGATTTCTAAACTACTCGTCATTGCGAGGCACGAAGCAATCTCTTCAACTATAATTCTTAGCTCGAGCATTAAGATTATAACGCAGTCGGCGATTTGGAACTTCGTGCCACGCAACAACAAAAACTATTAACATTTAAAAAACAAAAAATCATGGAAAATAAAAAAGTATGGTTTGTAACAGGCGCCTCAAAAGGCCTAGGATTAACATTAGTTAAAAAACTATTAAGCAAAGGAAATCGGGTTGCTGCAACTTCAAGAAGTGTAAACGATTTATCAAAAGCCGTTGGAGACAATGATAACTTTTTGCCGTTATCAGTAGATTTAATGAGCGAAGAAAGTGTAGAAACTGCTGTAAATAAAACAATTAGTAAATTCGGTCAAGTAGATGTTGTAGTAAACAATGCTGGCTATGGAATGATTGGCGCCCTTGAAGAATTAAGCGACCAAGAATCTCGTGAAAACTTTGATGTGAATGTATTTGGATCTTTAAATGTGATCAGAAAATTACTTCCGCAGATGAGGAAACAGCAATCAGGGCACATTTTCAACATCTCTTCAATCGGAGGCTTCTCTGGAAATTTTCCTGGTTTTGGAATTTATTGCGCCACTAAATTTGCAGTTGCGGGTTTTACAGAATCGTTAGCTGCTGAGGTAAAATCATTTGGGATTAAAGCAACAGTTGTTGAACCAGGTTATTTCAGAACTGAGTTTTTAACTTCTGGTTCACTCGCTGTTCCAACAAATCCAATTGATGCTTATAAAGATGTCCGCGATTCTCAAACCGCACATCAAAATGATATTAACAATCAGCAACCCGGAGATCCAGCCAAGGGTTGTGATGTAATTATTGCAGCTGCTGAAAGTGAGCACCCGCCATTACACTTGTTTTTAGGTCCGGATGCTTATCACGTAGCAAATTTAAAGATTGCTGATGTGCAGCAAGATATGGAAACGTGGAAAGCTTTAGCCACTGCAACAAATTTTGATGAGGTCGAGGCTTAATCTGTATAACGTTATTGCGAGGTACGAAGAATCTCCCACAACGCAATAAAAACCTTAACGGCTCAAATATTTTGGTCGGGCATTATTTTAATGAAAATGCGAACAAAAAGAGCGATTCTTCGTTACATTCAGAATAACAATTACCTAAGAGGGATAAGCAATTATCCCTTTTTCCATTTTATACTACAACCAACCGCTTTAGTTAATGTGACAGCTGGTTTTTTACCTACTGATAAATCGCTGATGGCATTTTGAACATAATTAATTTTATCAGGGTTTTCGCCTTCTGCATCATTATCAATAGCCCCGATATATTCTACAACATTTCCTTTATCCGATTTACTGAGCACAAATACATGAGGAGTTTTTAAAGCACCGAACTGTTTCGTAACGATATGGTTGGGGTCTAACAAATATGGAAAGCTGAAATTCTTTTCTTTAGCCAAAGCCTGCATTTTCTCAAAACTTTCATCAGGTACTGTACCTGCATCATTAGGATTTATAGCAATAACGGGATAGCCTTTACTTGCATAAGCGCTATTTAGCGCTGAAACACGTTCCTGATATCCTTTAGCCACAGGACAAGTGTTGCAGGTAAAAACTACAATATATCCTTTGGCATCTTTGTAATCTGCGAGAGAGACGTTTTTCGAATTAACATTTTTCAAAGCGAAATCTTTAACTACATCACCAACTTTATAGCCTTCAGTTTGCGCAATGGCAAAGCCCGAAACCAGCATAAAACCAATTAGAAATAAATTTTTCATAATAATCTATTTTAAGTTTAACAAAGTGCTTTTCAGTTCCTCCTCCGTAAATTCCTTTTCATAAAATTGCCTTACCTTTTTATTCACAAACAAAGTTGCAGGTATTGCCCCCGACCATTTTTTGTCAATTCTTTCTATATACTGCTGTTGGTCTTGCTCATTTAAAAGGAAAACCTCTGCTTTGATATTATTTTTTTGAACAAATGGAATAACTTCTTTTTGAAGTTTTGACTTAAAATCTAAACTTACAAGAAGAACTTTAACTGGCTTTTTTAAATTAGCCACCCGCAGTTTCTCAAAATTTGGCAATTCGGCAACGCAAGGTGAACACCAGGTTGCCCAAAAGTTTATTACATACGTTGTATCTTTTCCTTGCGCAATGCGTTTGTCCAAATCATCAAGCGTAAGCAACTTCACCTGTGCACTACTCGAATAAGTAATTAAAAATAAGCAGATTATAAAAAATATACGCATGGTCTTTATAACGAATATTATAAGGTTTTAGTTTGCTTATTTACCATATAAGACATGTAAGAACATATTAGCTTAAATGATCTTATATATCTTATGTGGTACTATCTTATTTGAATGTTGTGCAAAAGACTATTTAATTAACAGAACCCGATTTAACCAAAACCCTTTGATAAGCAGGTAAATTCAGATCATCAACAATTACACCTCTGTTGGTGCTTGCATGTACAAAAAAGCCATTATTCAGGTAAACGCCTACATGGTCCACATCATTTCCTCCAAAAGAGAAGAAAACCAAATCGCCCTCTTTTAAATTATCGATGCTTTTTTTATTCACGGCTTTGGCTTGATCGCGGGAAATTCGGGGTAATGTTACACCATAAATTTCTTTCTCTAACAAAAAAGTAAAACCAGAGCAATCAATTCCGTTTTTATCCAAACCACCAAAACGATATTTTACACCTGTCCAATCGGTAATGAATTTATAAAGCTGTTTGCTTTTTAAATTTGCCATTGCATCAGCAGCTTTAGATGCCTTCGTATCACTTTTTACAGCATATTTTCTAGAACCACAAGCCGTTATAAGGAGTGAGAATATTAAAACTAGCCAAAAAGAATGTTTCGTTTTTATCATTATGCTTCTTTTGCTTTGCCAGAAAAATCCCGTGTTAATGTATCTCCGTGGCAGATTTACACTGTAAAAACCTAATTCTTAATCAATCTCTGAATTTCATCCAATTTAAGCAAAGCCTCTACAGGTGTTAACGCATTTACATCTAAATTATTTAGTGTATCTCTAATTTTAACCAACACAGGATCATCAATTGCAAACATCTGTAACTGGTAAGCCTGATTTTGAACTTTCTTAATACTGTCCTTAATACTCTGTCCTTCAGTCCTATCAATTTCCAGTTTCTTTAAAATTTCGTTTGCTCTGCCAATTAATTTTGGTGGCATACCAGCCATTTTAGCTACATGGATACCGAAACTATGCTCACTTCCACCGGGAACCAATTTTCTTAAGAAAATAACTTTATTGGACATTTCCTTAACTGAAACATTGAAGTTTTTAATCCGAGGCATGGTATTCGCCAGCTCATTTAATTCGTGATAGTGCGTGGCAAACAAAGTCTTTGGCCTAGATGTTGGATGCTGATGCAAAAATTCTGCAATGGCCCAGGCAATCGAAATCCCATCGTAAGTGCTCGTTCCGCGACCGATTTCATCCAACAATATTAAACTGTTATCAGAAATGTTATTTAATATACTGGCCGTTTCATTCATTTCAACCATGAACGTACTTTCTCCAGAAGAGATGTTATCAGATGCACCTACACGGGTAAAAATCTTATCTACCAAACCCACATCAGCCGCTTTAGCAGGCACAAAACTTCCCATCTGCGCCATCAAGACAATTAAGGCGGTTTGTCTTAAAATTGCTGATTTACCTGCCATATTGGGGCCAGTAATCATGATGATTTGTTGCGAATCCGTATCCAGATAAACATCATTGGTAATGTACTCCTGCCCTACAGGCAATTGCTTTTCGATAACCGGATGGCGACCACCCTTAATATCGAGAACTTTTTCTTTATTTACACTAGGTTTAACGTAGTGGTTTTTTTCTGCCAACTGAGCGAAACACAATAAACAATCCAACTGAGCAATTAAAAATGAATCGAGCTGAATCGGTTTGATGTAACTTGCCGTTTCATACATCAATTCATTATACAAACGGATTTCGATGGCCTGAATCTTTTCCTCGGCACCTAAAATCTGTTCCTCATATTCCTTAAGTTCTGGAGTAATGTATCGCTCTGCGTTAACCAAAGTTTGCTTGCGGATCCAACCTTCGGGCACTTTGTCCTTGTGCGTGTGGGTAACTTCTAAATAGTATCCAAAAACGTTGTTAAATGAAATTTTTAACGATGGGATTCCGGTTGCCTCAGCCTCACGTTTCTGAATTTGAACCAAATAATCCTTACCGCCGAAAGCAATTTTCCGCAAGCGGTCTAAATCTTCATCAATTCCATCATTTATCACATTTCCTTTTATCAATAAAGCCGGTGGTTCGGGCTGTAATTCTTTTTCAATCCTTTCTCGAATGGCCAAACATGGGTTTAACTGATCAGCTATTTTAATAAGAAAGGGGTTTTTAGAGTTCGATGCAAGATTTTTAACCGCCTCAATGTGCGTTAAAGCCCTTTTCAGCGCCACCAGTTCCCTCGGACCAACACGTTGCAAACCAACCTTGGAAATCAATCTTTCTAAATCACCAATCTGCTTAATATGCGTTAAAAATTCCTGCTGAAGATCTTCATGTTTAACAAAAAAATCAACCATTCCTAATCGTTCTTCAATAGGTTTTAGCTCTTTTAATGGCATAATAATCCACTTTTGGAGCAAACGGGCGCCCATTGGGGTGCAGGTGTGATCCAAAATATCGAACAGCGTTACAGCATTATCATTTGCAGAATTCACCAATTCCAGATTACGAATGGTAAAGCGGTCAAGCCACATATAACGGTCTTCCTCAATCCTACTAATAGAAGTTATATGCTGTAAATTTCTATGCTCGGTTTCTCCCAGATAGTGCAATATGACGCCAGCAGCAATAATTCCGCTCTGTAAACGCTCAATTCCGAAACCTTTTAATGATGTTACATCAAAATGTTTAGTTAAGGTTTCTTCGGCATAATCAGAAGTATAAGGCCACTCATCCAATCCAAAAGTGTAAAATCGATCACCAAATTGCTCTATAAAATTCTGGCGCTTAGATTTTTGAAATATCACTTCCGTAGGTTTAAAACCCTGTAAAAGTTTATCAATGTAATCGCTATTTCCTTGGGCAATCATAAATTCCCCTGTCGAAATATCTAAAAATGAAACCCCTAACTGGGTTTTATCAAAGAAAACAGAAGCTAAATAGTTGTTTGATTTTTGATTTAAAATATTATCGCCATAGGCCACGCCCGGCGTTACCAATTCCGTTACCCCGCGTTTAACAATCGTTTTGGTTGTTTTGGGGTCTTCAAGCTGATCGCAAATGGCCACGCGTTGTCCTGCCCTTACCAATTTCGATAAATAATTATCTAAAGAATGATGGGGAAAACCAGCCAATTCCAGAGCACCGCCATTTGGCCCAGTACCTCTTCTTGTTAATACGATACCTAAAATCTGAGAAGTTTTTATGGCATCCTCACCAAAGGTTTCATAAAAATCTCCAACCCTAAAAAGTAAAAGTGCACCCGGATACTTCGCTTTAATTGCGTTGTATTGTTGCATTAACGGGGTTTCTTTATTCGTGTCTTTAGCCAAAACTGAAATTAATTTGCAAAAGCTATAAAGATAGCACGATTACCCATTCTACCGCTGTTTTGTTGAAAAGTTGAAAGATTGTTATTTATTAATTGGATCAGGGCCAATTGAACAGTTAACCGATTCTTGCAATTAAACAGATAACCTATATCAGAAAACAAACGGTTCTGTACTTTTCGGATGCTACAGTCCTGCTACACACTTTACTTCGTTTCACTCCGTGCTCTTTTCTATCAGGTTTAAAAACAAAGTCTGTTTCGAAAGATCCTTAGGTAATTATAATCCTCTCTCCCAGAGAGATGTCTGCAAAACAGGGTTTATTTCTCCTATTCAAAACGATTCAGTCCTTTATCTGTTATTCAAGTATAATTTAACCTAATATTTTTATCATGACGATTCAACTGAATACTGACAAGAGTTTAACGATCCATCAAGAATACGAAGACAAGATACAAACTCAAATTACTGAAGCATTAAGCAGATTTAACGATTTAATAACAAGATTAGAAGTTCATTTATCTGATGAAAACGGCAGTAAAGATGGCTTGGATGATAAGCGTTGTTTGTTAGAAGCTAGAATTTCTGGAAAAGAACCAATAGCAGTCACCAATTTAGGCAATACTTACGATTTAGCCATTACTGGTGCTTTAACAAAGTTGAAAAGTAAATTGGAAACCATAGCTGGAAAACTAAAAGCGCATTAAAAATAAGAAAGGCAATCTAGGTCAGATTGCCTTTCTTATTTAAGCTTTATCTTTCCCCAACTGCTCAATATACCCTAAAAACATATTCAATGCCTTTTTTCGATCCTCTGTTACTTCAAATTGAAGCTTGTGATACAAATAATCTTCCAAATCGAAATTATTGGTTTTAGGTAAATCTTGTAAAACCTCATTTCTATGTGCTAAGCCAAACTTTAAAGCGTCATTAAATTCATCTTTAAAGGCTTGTGAAATTTCTTTATTAGCCACCCAGGCCGCATACATAAATGGTAATCCGGTAAAGTTTTTCCACTCCTCACCCATATCATAAGCAAAAGCGTAGTCATCCTTTTTACCGAAAGTTCTATCACCTATTAACACAATAGCATCAGCTTTTGCATTTTGATCGGTTGTAAACTCTACTTCCTGCTTCCAATAAAATTTAAGCAATACTTTGGCGAGATTATTCGAAGTTCTAGAATGGGAATCCAGTTTTAAGGTTTTAATTTCTTCAACGGGAACATCACTAAAAATGAATACTGAATTTACAGCACCATTGCTCCCGATACAATAATCGGCAACAATATTGGCATTTGGAACTAAGGGAATTGCAGCTACAGGCATTAAACCTATATCTACCTGACCACTAATTACTTTAGCCGCACAATCTGATGGAATATCTAAACTTAAATCTATTTTGTTAATGATTTCGGAATGTTCTAAGCCGTATATAAAAGCTTTGGTGTTGGTGTAAGCAACAGCCGATATTTTAATCTTATTCAATGGTATTATTTTAATGTTTTAAAGTATTGCCGTTATTGCGAGGCACGAAGCGATCTTAATGCGTTCGCTATTGCTATAGTTTAAGATTGTTTCGCCACTCAATGACGAGTTGATTAGGCATCCGTTTGCCATGGTCGTGTCTTTACGAGCCATTAAATCGAATTATTACCCAATTACTAAACCATCCAAATGTATGGCATTATTAAATTCTAGAACGATAAACTTTCCATCTTCAAAACCCATTTTATACAAAACAGTATTCTGATGTGGAAACTCAGTCATTTCGCTTAAGGGTTTACCAAGTAATAAGCAAAGAAAAACACGCATCGCCCTGCCATGCATGCAAAGCAAAACCGTTTCTTCTTCAGGTCTGGTGGATAAAACCTTCATTGGTTCTTTCAATCGATCGTAAACATCCTGAACGCTTTCTCCGCCTTCGAAATGGGCGGTGTAATCGCCACTCTCCCAAGATTGTAGCATTTCACGAAAAGCATCCCTGGAGCCCTCAGTATTCGGTTTTCCTTCCCAAATGCCCCAGGCTAACTCATCTAAACCCGATAGTTTTTCCCAAGGTAATCCAGAATCGATAAATTTTTGAACCGTTTGCCACGTGCGTTTTAAATCGGATGTATAGATTTTATCGAAAGGAATGTCTTTATATTTCTGATAGAAAGCCTCAGCCTGCGCTCTTCCAGTATCATTTAAGTCAGAATTTATACCTCTACCCTGTACTATGCCTTGTCTATTAAGTTCTGTTTCGCCGTGGCGGATAATATAAATTTGCTTCATTTTTTAAATTATTGAATGATTGATTTTTGAATGAGTGAATGCTAATAACCCTATTGAAAAAATTCACTCATTCTGTCATTCACTCATTCTATCATTAATTTACGACAGGCAACTTATAATATTGCGGTTTCTTTTCCTCTTCAAAAACAACGTTTTCAAAATCGGTAACTACATTATATAAGGTATCGCGTTCTATTGCTTTTCTGCCAACTTGCTTAATCAGATTAACCAATTCCTTGGTACTCATTGCAGGTGTTTGCTCTTCAGCACCAGCCATTGAGTAAATTTTTGTGGTATCATCCAAAGTTCCATCAATGTCATCAACACCATAATTTAAGGATAACTGAGCTGTCTCGCGACTAATCATTGCCCAATATGCTTTAATGTGGTCGAAATTATCCATATAAATACGAGCAATAGCGTAATTTCTTAAATCCTCAATTACCGAAGACTCAGCCACATTGCTCATTTGATTATGTTGATTTCTGAATTTCAGTGGAATAAAGGTTTGGAAACCACCGGTTTTATCCTGCAATTCACGAAGTTTTTCCATATGATCCACTCTATGTTCAAATCTTTCTATATGACCATAAAGCATCGTTGCGTTACTTCTCATTCCTAGTTTATGCCATTCCTCATGTATCGCCAACCATTGTTCGCCTGTACATTTATCTTTAGCAATCTGCTCACGAATTTCAGGATGAAAAATCTCGGCACCACCGCCAGGCATAGATTGCAAGCCAGCATCTTTCATTAGTTTCATGCCTGTGGCATAATCAATTTTAGCTTTCTTGAATATATAATGATATTCAACAGGTGTTAGAGCTTTAACGTGTAAATCAGGACGATGTTCTTTAATTGCAGTAAACAATGCAGAATAAAAAGCAACATCGTACTGTGGCAAAACACCACCAACAATATGAACCTCTGTTACCGGTTCATCATCATATTTCTTAACGATATCGAGCATTTGCTCCATGGTTAAAGCCCAGCCCTCTTCTTTTTGCTTGATTAAGCGAGAATAAGAACAGAATTTACAATCGTAAACACAAAGATTTGTTGGCTCTAAATGGAAATTACGATTGAAATAGGTTTTATCACCATGCTTTTCTTCACGGATGAAATTTGCCAAAACACCCAGATAACCTAATTCTGCATGCTCGTAAAGGTAAACGCCCTCGTTAAAAGTAATACGTTCTTTATTAAGGACTTTGTGTGCTATGTTTTGTAGTTCAGTTGATAATGATGTATCAGCTAATATTTTTTCAACTTGCTCAGTTGTATTCATTCCTGATTTTATTTTGAACAAAAATACAATATTGAGGCGATTTGAAAATCATTTTCTTGTAACAAACGATGAGATAGCCACAGATTCGAAGATTTTGAGTTTTTAAAAAATAAATTAACCACAGATGGACACGGATAGACACAGATTTACATGGAATTAGAAATGTAGCCTCCGTGATTTCAGTGTTTCTGTGGCAAAAAATTGCCCCCCAAAATATTAGTCTATATTAATCTGCTAATCTGAGGAGAAAAAATTAAACCCAAATCTGTGCCTATCCTTTCTTATTTGTGTTTAAAAATAAATCTGCGAATCTGTGGCTAAAAAATAACAGCCTAAATCTGAGATTAAAATAAATCTGTCGCTAAACAAAAAAGGCACCTCTTTTCAGAAGTGCTCTTCGCATTGTATTTCATAGGTAAATGAAATTATCTTGCAGCAGGTACAAATGTTAAAATGATATTTGCCGTTTTACCGCCAAACTCAATTGGAGATTTCATAACCATTTGTGTGCTAGAAAGCTCAGTTAAAACTAAACGATAACCTTCTGTAACGTTTTTAGCTTTATCACCTTCAAATATTTTCTTAAATTGAAATGTTTCCTCTTTTGGAGTTGCTGACCAAAAAATAGTCTGCATTACAGATCCACATGTGCTTGTTGCAGGTAAAGTATACGAACCGTTTCCACTGTTTGTTAGGTTCCAAGTACTGCCCTGGAAACACTTGTAAGATTTTTCGCCAAATAAACCTTGAACTGCTCCATCCGGTAAGCCATCTAAAGCAACATTGCTAACCACCCATTCGCGAACTACTGTACCTCTGCTACCCGTAACACCTGCAGTTACTCTTTTCGCGGTGTTACAACTTTGTAACATTACTAATGTAGAACATGCAATTGCGATAGCTATAAATAATCTTTTCATTTTTGTTTAATTTAAATTTCGCCAAATAGAACACATAAATCTTGCCAAAACAAATTAAGGGATAAAATTAGTCTCAAATTCTTAAATTGCGCAACAAAAGAATTCGAATAAAGCTAAATCATCATGAAACCCGAAACCCTTGCTATTCACGCCTCTAATCTTGTTAAAAGTACTACCGGTGATGTTACACCACCTCTAAATTTATCCACAACTTTTTTTCGTGATGAAAATGGAGGTTATCCGGGTGGGCATATGTATAGTAGGGTAAGCAACCCAAATCGGTCTGCTTTAGAAAACACAGTGGCAAAATTGGAATTTGGAAAAGATGCTGCAGCTTTTGCCTCGGGTAATAATTGTGGAATGAGTTTGTTTCAGGCCTTAAAACCTGGCAGCCATATTATCGCTCCTGATGATATGTATTGGGGCATCAAAAAGCAATTGTTAACGATTTTTAATGAAACTTTGGAGTTTGATTTTGTCGATCAGACAGATTTGGATTTGATTAAATCATCCATTAAACCAAATACAAAATTAATCTGGATTGAAACACCGTCTAATCCATTGCTAAAGGTTACCGATATTGCCGAAATTTCAAAGATTACACAAGCAAACAACATAACCTTAGCCTGCGATAGCACATTTGCCTCTCCAATTTTACAAAACCCAATTTTGTTGGGCGCTGATATTGTGATGCACAGCAGTACAAAATACCTGGGTGGGCATAGTGATGTTTTAGGTGGCATTTTAGTTACAGCCAAAAAAGATGAGCTGTGGGATAAAATTAAAAATGTGCAGCAAACAGGTGGTGCAGTCCCATCTCCATTTGATTGTTTTTTGCTTTGCAGAAGTATAAAAACTTTGGCCTATAGAATGAAAGGCCATTGCGAAAATGGAAAAAAAGTTGCTGATTATTTGGTTCGCCACCCCAATGTTGAAGCTGTATTTTATCCGGGCTTGGAAAGCCATCCACAGCATGAAATTGCCAAAAAGCAAATGAAAGATTTTGGTGGCATGATGTCTTTCTTAGTTAAGGGTGATGTTGAAGCGACGAGTAAGGTAGTAAATAAAGTTCAGCTATTTGCACAGGCTACAAGCTTGGGTGGTGTAGAAAGTTTAATTGAGCACCGTTACTCAGTTGAAGGGCCAGATAGTAAGACACCTAAAAATCTTTTAAGAATTTCAGTTGGTTTAGAACATGTTGATGATATTATTGCTGATTTAGAACAGGCTTTAAGGTAAATCCGACTGATTTTCAGCAATTAAATTCGTCATTACGAGGCACTAAGCAATCTTAATGCGCTCGCTATAACTGATCGGTGTAAGATTGCTTCGTGCCTCGCAATGACGGTTTCCTAAACAGCGGGGTGCAAACTCTTAAGAATTACAGTCCCGCTCATTTTCAAAATCTATTTAGGATTACAAATTGTCGTCAACTTTAACCCATAATTAGGATTTAGAGGCTCGTTAGTTTGAGCCAATCGCTGCGAACCTGTATTTGCCGGACAAGCAATATCTCCAGCTGCATCATATACTAATTTTGTTCCGTCTGCAATTAATTCTTTGGGTACATAAACCTGTACTTTTGTAATCGAATAGCCCGAAGGGAAATAACGAACGTAATAACCATCAGGATGTTTGGTCCAAATCCCACTCGGAACATCGCTTCTTGGAGGAGCCATACCTGCAATAATTGCATATTTTTCCATGTCAGCGTAAGTATAATTGCCAGATGCAACAAGTTGGCGGATGTTATTTTCTGCTTCAAAAACCGCTTTCACACCCGATGGAAGCTGGTCTTTGGCTTTTTCCATTACATCAAAAGGAAGAACGCCAAGGGCACCTCCTTCTAACTGGGTGAGTTGTTTTGTTGTTAACAATTTAATCGCGGTCAATTTAACCTGACCGGAATAATCTGCAAATTTTGTTCTGGCAATTATGGTCCACAATAAGACCTGAATATCATGTTGTTCTACTTCAGTATGTTTTTCTGCACTCTTTAAAATTGATACCACAATTTCTTCTTTCGGGCCTAAAACGGGTGCAAACATATAACCATCTCCTTTTGATGGTGCGAAAGTACCAGCTTTAAGGCAGTAACTTTTGTTTGTCATTTCATACAAACCTGCACAAAGCATAAAACCACCATCTGGATTTTTTGGCAATAAATATAAAGGTTGGGCTTTCAATGTGGCTTTAAAATCAGGCATCATCTCGCCTTCTCTATTTACATCTTCAAAACTTGTAGTAATAGCCGCCGGCTGTTTAAGTAGTTTATCAACGCCTAAAGCTTTTGCGCCTTGCGATGCGCCAACTTTTAAGAGCTTATCTTTTAATCCGCCAAATTGAGCCTGGGCATTATAAAAGCAACTTAAAAATAATAATGCAATACAGTAAGATTTTACGTTTTTCATTGTTAATTAAGATTAGATAGGTACCACAAACTTAAAATTTTAGAATTAATTCTGGGTTAGATTAATAATTTTAGTTATCAAATTAAAATTACAAATTTGATTTACAACGAGTTAATTATTTTTCGAAATATAATTTTGTTGTTTAAAATATATTTCAGACATTTGAAATATTATTTGGCGAAAGACAAATAAAAGTCAATCTTCACGGGTTGATTTATAAAGAAGTGGCGAGAGACAGGCTCCGAGACCCACTGGCAACCCTCAGAAAGAGAAGGTGCCAATTCCTGACCGAATAACATGGTGTTATTTGGAGATATAAATTAGAACTTGATGAAAACATTAAATCTTCAATCGCTAAGCGAGCCTAGTTTAAACCTCAAAAAGGCAAAAAACTCTTCTATTTCATTGATTTGTTATGATATGCAGGCGATTACTTGTATGTGCTGTTGCATACAGTAATTAATAAATCTTCCTCTTTTGTTCTTATTCAAATTGGAAGGTCCCAATAAATTGGGATACGCCCCCTTGAGTGGATTATCTGATTTCAGAATCTCTATAATCCAATTTAATCATTCAAATATTCATTCAATCACTTATTAATAAAAATGTCAACTTCATATAAATTTGAAACTTTACAATTACACGCTGGTCAAGAAATAGATCCAACAACAGGTTCTCGGGCAGTTCCAATATACCAAACCACCTCATACGGATTCAAGAATGCAGAGCATGGCGCCAATTTATTTGCTCTAAAAGAATTTGGGAATATTTATACCCGTTTGATGAATCCCACTACCGATGTTTTTGAAAAAAGAATAGCGGCGTTAGAAGGTGGGGTTGCCGCATTAGCGGTTGCTTCAGGACAAGCAGCCCAATTTATCGCTTTGCATAACATTTTAGAGGCAGGTGATAGTATTGTTTCCTCTTCACATATCTATGGAGGAACTTATAATCAGTTTAAAGTTGCATTTAAACGTCTTGGGATTCATGTCGATTTTGCTAATCCTGATGAGCCAGAAGAATTTGAACAAAAAATAACCGATAAAACAAAAGCCATTTATTTGGAGACAATTGGCAATCCTGCGTTCAGCATCCCTGATTTCGAAAAAATTGCAGCAATTGCGAAAAAGCATGATCTACCTTTTATAGTGGATAATACTTTTGGTGCTGGAGGTTATTTGTTTAAACCATTGGAACATGGCGCTAACATTGTAGTAGAATCTGCAACAAAATGGATTGGTGGTCATGGAACGAGTATTGGCGGAGTTATTGTTGATGGCGGAAATTACAATTGGGGCAATGGAAAGTTTACCCAGTTTACAGAACCATCTGAAGGATATCATGGTTTAGTTTTTAACGATGTATTTGGAATTGGAGGCCCCTTTGGCAATATTCAATTCATTATTCGTGCCCGCGTTGAGGGATTAAGAGATTTAGGCCCTGCACTTTCTCCCTTTAACTCATTTCTTTTGCTTCAAGGTTTAGAAACATTATCCCTTCGTGTTCAACGCCATGTAGATAATGCTTTGGAGCTTGCCATTTGGTTGGAAAACCATCCATTGGTTAAAGAGGTACACTATCCTGGCTTAGCAAGCAGTAAATACAATAACCTTGCAAAAAAATACCTTAGCAATGGATTTGGAGGGGTTTTGTCATTTGAATTAGAAGGAAGTAAGGAAAATGCAACACAGGTAATCGATAATTTGAAACTGGTTTCGCATTTAGCCAATGTAGGTGATGCTAAAACATTAATTATTCAGCCCTCTGCAACAACCCATCAGCAATTAAGCGAAACGGAACAATTAGCCGCTGGTGTTAAGCCAAATGCCTTACGTGTATCTGTAGGTATAGAGCATATTGATGATATTAAGGCAGATTTTGAACAAGCTTTTGCTGCGATTGGTTCTACCATTAAAGCCGATGGTTTACAAGCGTAATATTCTCCGATTCCAGTTTTAACAACAACAATACAAATTATAATGAGCTCAGTTTCCACATATAGTTATCCCAAACAATTCAAATTAGAAAACGGAAAAAAAATACGCAACCTTCAAATCGCATATCAAACTTATGGCAAGTTAAATGCGAAAAAAGATAATGTAATTTGGGTTTGTCATGCTTTAACAGCCAATTCAGATGTGTTTGAATGGTGGGAAGGTTTATTTGGTGTAAATGCGTTATTTAATCCGGCAGACCATTTCATCATCTGTGCAAATGTTTTAGGATCTCATTATGGAACCACGAGTCCTTTAAGCACAAATCCAGTAACAGGCTTACCATATTATTTAGGATTTCCACAATTTACCATTCGCGATTTTGTTTCTGCTCATCAACTTTTGGCCAATCACTTAGGAGTAAACCAGATTAAGGTGTTAATTGGAGGCTCTTTAGGCGGTCAACAAGCCGTAGAATGGAGTATTGCCGAGCCAAATAAAATTGAAAACCTCATTTTGGTCGCAACAAATGCAGCGCATTCTCCATGGGGAATCGCATTTAATGAAAGTCAGCGTTTAGCCATTACTTGCGATCGCACATTTTTTGCAAACCAACCAAATGGCGGCAGTAAAGGTTTAAAAGTTGCTCGCAGCATTGCACTTTTAAGTTATAGGACCTACAATGCGTATGGCAGCACGCAAGTTGAAAGTGTTAACGATAAAACAGATAATTTTAGAGCATCTTCTTATCAAAACTATCAGGGAGAAAAATTAATTAATCGTTTCAATGCGTATAGTTATTACTATTTAACCAAAGCAATGGACAGCCACAATGTTGGGAGAAATCGCAAAAGCATAGCCGATGCTCTTAAGCTAATTAAAGCAAATACCTTGGTAATCGGAATTGAAAATGATGTTTTATTTCCGCTTTCCGAACAAAAATACTTGGCAGACCATATACAAGGAGCAGAATTCTATGCGCTACATTCCGATTATGGACATGATGGTTTCTTGATCGAAACCAATGCTTTAACCAATATTATCGGAAATTTCATTAAAGAAAGCAGCAATAAAAAAATTATTAAACTTCAGCACACCGCTTAAGATTAAATAAAAAATAATCAAACACAGATGGGATTTCAAATTAACTTCTTGTTAAACCTGTAGTTGAATAAAATAAAAACATAAAAATAATTTAGTAGCGAAATGCTTTTTTTAGCATGTAGTCTTGATACTCGCTACCTGATACTATAAATAACATGAGTAAGAATTTAAAAATTGGTTTATTTGGTTTTGGAGTTGTTGGACAAGGTTTATTGGATATTATTCAAAGTCAAAACCTAAACTTAGAGATCATCAAAATTGCAATTAAAGATCCAAGAAAAACACGTACCCTAAATAAAGATTTGTTTACCACCAACCGTGATGAAATTTTAGATGACACTGAAATCAACACCATTGTTGAATTAATTAATGATGCTGATGCAGCTTATGAAATTGTAACAAAAGCACTTAAAAATGGCAAAAATGTAGTGTCGGCAAACAAAAAAATGATTGCTACACATTTAAAGGAACTGGTAGATTTACAAAAACAATATGGAACATCTTTATTGTATGAAGGTGCAGTTTGTGGCAGTATTCCAATTATCCGAAATTTGGAAGAATATTACGATAATGAATTATTCCATGCGTTAAGTGGCATTTTCAATGGGTCTTCAAATTATATTTTATCGAAAATATTCAATGAGAATCAAAGTTATGGTTCGGCCTTAAAAGAGGCGCAAGATTTAGGTTTTGCAGAAACTGACCCAATTTTGGATGTTGGAGGTTACGATCCTAAATACAAACTGGCAATTGCTACTGCACATGCATATGGCTTGTTCATCAATCCAGATCACATTTTAAATATCGGCATTCAAAACCTTTCGCAGTACGACATTAACTATGCGAAAGAAAAAAACTTTAAAATTAAGCTGGTGCCAACAGCAAGAAAAATAGATACAAAGCAAATTGTAACTTATGTTTTGCCAAAGCTTGTGGCAAAGGATGACTTTTTATACAATGTAGAAAATGAATACAATGCAGTTACCGTTCAGGCTGCATTTGCAGATAAGCAATTCTTTTTTGGCAAAGGTGCTGGCGGGCATCCGACTGGTGCTGCCGTTTTATCGGATATTGCTGCTTTGCGTTATGATTACCGCTATGAGTATAAAAAATACCATCAAGAAAATGGAGTAATCCACACGGAAAACATCTTATTAGAAATTTATTTGCGTTATGCCGATGAAGATTTAATTACATTATTAGAATTCGATAACATTAGCGAACGCTATTCGGCTAGTAGTTATAAATATGTTATTGGAACAGTTAAGTTAGAAAACCTAATTAAAAATCGTGATCTACTTTTAGATGAGGCTGTATTTATTGCTTATACTGGAAGACAGATATACAAAGAAGAAAAGATTTCGACGACAACTTTTGTTGAAGCTGAAGCCGTTTTGTAAAGAATTTTTAAGGTTAATTTTTTTATTTGTTTTGTTGTTAAGCATAAAGGTCGGAGCGAGTCCGACCTTTTGCATTATTTTAAGTTGTCCAGGATTCGTTGCCGATCTTCGTTTTCCTTATCATTTTTATGGTAAAGTTCTATAAATACAATCTTTTTTTCATCTGGAAAATAAGCGTAATCATTTTTAATATGGTTTTAATACAAAACAATAACATGTTAGATTATTAAACAACCCCCTATCCTCTTCCTGCCATATCCATTAGCTTGTGCGCCAATTCTTTGCCAAGATAACCATCAATGATTCTATGAACGATATACAGAATTGGTGTCATTAAAATGGCTACAATAAATTTGTAAGTATATCCAACCAAACCTATTGCAAAAACCTGTTGCCAGCTATAATGATACTGTGGGTTTACATAAAAAGCGATAAAGATTACAACAAAACTATCTACAAATTGAGAAACCAATGTTGAACCCGTTGCACGAAGCCACAGTGCCTTTTCTCCAGTGATTTTTTTTATTCGATGAAAAATAACTACGTCTACCATCTGTCCAATAATAAAGGCAGTAATAGAACCAACAATTATCCACATACCTTGACCGAAAATGCCAGCAAACGCATTGTTCATATTCAGATCTTCACCATTTATGTTTTGGTGAACCCAGAAATCGGCAGCGCTTAAATGCATTGATCCCCAAACCACAATAAAGGCAAAGGCAATTAGAATGGAAGTCAAAATAGATAAAAATCGAACTTGTTTAACGCCAAAATATTCATTGATAATATCCGTCATAATAAAGATTATTGGCCAGGTTAAAACCCCAGCAGACATTACAAATGAAAGATGTGGAACGCCAAATAAATTGATGTCGAATTTTTTAAAGCCTAGGGTTTCTTCAACGCTAAATAATTTTACACCAATAAACTCTGATAATATTGCATTGGCCACAAAAAAACTACCCAGAACGAGTAATAAACGGCTTTCTTTCGTTTTAAAAGTCATAGACTATAAATCTAAAAATAAAATGCATCACATTACAGTTCAAATATTAATTTTTATGATTTTTATTTTCTTTAAAAATATTATCCTTTTTACAATCATTCGACCTTAAAAATAGTTTAAGAACTTAAATCTCCCAATCTTTGCGGCTTCAAAAAACCGGAAATCCTTATGGCTAAAAAACAGCACTTTTATCTCATTTTAATTTTAGGCTCTTTAGCCGCATTGGGGCCGTTTTCGATTGATATGTATTTGCCAGGCTTTATTGATATTGCCAAGGATTTACGCACAACAGAATCGGCAGTATCGCTATCCTTATCCAGTTTTTTTATCGGGATTTCTGTAGGTCAACTTTTGTACGGACCACTGTTAGATAAATACGGCCGAAAAAAACCTTTGTATTTTGGTTTAGTGCTTTACATTGTTGCTTCTATTGGTTGTTTGGCAGTTACAGATGTTAATCAATTAATTGTTTTGCGTTTTGTGCAAGCGATTGGAAGTTGCGCTACAGCAGTAGCTTCTGTAGCCATGGTTAGAGATTTATTTACCGTTGAAGAAAGCCCAAAGGTTTTTGCATCCTTAATGCTTGTAATTGCTGTATCTCCTATGCTAGCTCCAACAGCTGGAGGTTATTTAATCTCTGCCTTAGGGTGGAAATACGTTTTTGTATTTTTAGGCTTTATGGCGGTTTTGATGCTATTAGCCTCAATCTTTAAATTGCCAGAAAGCTATAAGCCTGATCCAGATTACTCCTTAAAACCAAAACCGATCTTAACCAATTTTCTTGTCGTTTTAAAAGAGCCTCAATTTTATACTTATGCGCTAATTAGCTCGATAACCTTTTCTGGTTTATTTGCCTATGTATCATCATCTCCAACTGTTTTCATGAAAATTTATGAGGTAAGTAAAACCGGATATGGTTGGATTTTTGCACTTTTATCTGTTTCATTTATTGGCTCAAGCCAAGTTAACAGCATAATATTGAAATGGTTTAGCAGTAAGAAAATTGTAACATGGGCATTAATTGCTCAATGTATCTTCAGTTTAGTATTCTTGATTTTTGCAATGAGCGATTGGTTAAGTTTGTATTCTACAATTGGTTTTATTGCATTATTTTTATGTTGCCTTGGGTTAATCAACCCAAATGCTGCTGCTTTATCTTTGGCGCCATTTAGCAAAAACGCGGGAAGTGCATCGGCTTTAATGGGCGCTTTACAAATGGGCTTAGGTGCGTTGGCATCTGTAATGGTAAGTTTATTTAGCGAACATTCCGTTGTCCCCATGCCATTGGTTATGGCGGTGGCGGCATTTACAGCCCTATTCTGTTTGCTTGTTGGCCGAAGATTTATTAAAACAGAAATTGAAGCTTCTGCAGATGCAGCAGTTGTTGCACATTAAATTTGGTTAACTATTTTTAAATAAAAAAGCCACTGATTTAAGGTTTCGGTGGCTTTTTATTTATTGTAAAATGGATTTGCTTATGATTTATGGCACAAATAACTTATAAATTAAATAACAGGCTATTGTTCCCACAGCAACAAGAATAAATCCACTTAATCTCTTTTTCTTGATGAAACAAATTAGGATAATCCCAGATATAGAAACCAAAGTCATTAACACAGCAGAGATATCGATAATCCAAGACCAAGCCTTACCAGAATCCCGGCCTTTATGCAGATCATTTATCACCGCAAAAACACCCAGTCTTGTAACTGTTAATTCATATTTTCCCGTTTCACGATCAACGAAAGAATCTGCTATATAACCCGGACCATTAAAAGTCATACTGCATTCACGGTCATCAATTCTGAAATCACTGAGGGCACCTTTAATCTGATGTTTGTTTCTAAAGTATTCTACCAGTTGCAACTTGTTAATTTTAGTTGTGTCTGGTTGGTTTACCCATTTAACATTCACATTTCCAGAGTCTTTAGTTACTACTTCTTTACCTGATGTAAACCAATCTGCATGATTTAAAGTTAAACCAGATACCGCAAAGAATAATAAAATGGTAAAGCTTACCATTGATAAATAAATGTGCAACCAACGGGATAAACCAGCTAAACGCTTTTTACCCTTGCCTTTTCCACTTTCCTTTTTTACCGCTTTTTTCCCTAAACCGGAAGGTGCAGCAATTACATTACTTTTTTGGGGTTGAAATTTTTCTGTAGTCAAGGGATGCTGAAGCTAATTCTGTATTAGGGGTTAATTCTACTTTTTTTGCCGAACCAGTAAATTTCATTGTTTGAGAAAGAATTTGATACGTTCCATGTTCTCTGGCAACTTCTATATAAACAGTATAAGTACCAGCTTTAACTAAGTTTCCGCTATCATCTTTACCATCCCAAGCTAGGCTGTACTTTCCAGGACCACGAGTTGCAGAACTGGTTGAACTTAATTTACCTTCAGCACCTTTTTTAAATTCATCACCGTTTGTGCGTGTCCAGGATTTTAAATCTGGTAACCAACGCGGTTTGTTGTACCAAATAGCAAGATTACGAACAGGTGCTTTCGCAGCATCTTCTACCCAAACGGCTACAAACGGGCGACGAACCCTCATTCCTTCAATCTGTGCTATTTCTAAATTTACTACCAATTCATATTTAGTATTCCAAAGTTTATCAGCTTTGTTGTTGGTTGTTGAAATGGCAACTGGCTTTTCTACTTTTATTTCATATTTAGACCAACCCTTGCTTTTAATTTCTTCTCCATTTTTGGTAACCAACAGATATTCTAAATCATTTCTTGAAGAAGCTAATTTTTCTATTTCATTGACAGATAATACATTAAATGAAGTTGCCAATGCACCAGCTTCACTTGCATTTGGTGCAATTACTGTAGCGCTAATGATCTCAGAAACTGGATTACCTGTACGCGGATCAACAATATGCGAATACCATTTGCCATTTACGCTAAAGCCTCTGCGGTAATTTCCGCTTGTAGCAACAGCCATATTTGAAACTTTAACAGTAGTTAAGGCTAAATCATTTTCAGCATCTGCCATAGGGTCTGCAATTTCAATACTTTCTGATTGAGATCCTTTTACAACCATATCGCCACCAATATTTACAACTACGTTTTCTATTCCTGTTGTATGGATTGCCTTATCTGCCGCTTTATTAATAATGTAACTTTTAGCGAAAGAGTTCAAAGCTAGAGGCGCTTCATCCAAACGTGTAACCGTTTGGTTTTTCTCATCCAAAACATAATGCTTTTGCTTTACCTTAGCAACTGCAGTTTGTAATTCAGTTACAGAAGGTAAACGATTTTCGCTAGATGCTTTCTTCCAAACTTTAGCAATTACTTCTGCGGATGCATCTAAAGCGCCATTGGTTAATATTTTATAATTTTCGAAAGCTTGTAAAACCTGAAATAAATCAGCAGATATCTTTGTAGGTTGATTACCATTTTTCATCCACTTATTAAACTCGCTATCAGCTTTATAAGCACTTAAAACATTATCTAATCGATCAATTTCCATTAAAGTATTAGTTTCAGCTTGATCGGCATCGGCTTGATTTAAAGCTTTAAATTTTAACTCTAAAGATGTTCCCAATACATTTTCGTAATTGGATACAAAAGTTCTTGGCGCTTTCTTTGGTGTTACGAAGGCAGACGCCGTAACAACCAGTAAACTAATGGTAAGGATGTGCTTAAATTTCATAAATTAAGAAATGTTTATATTTATCTGCAAATAAAAGGCTTTATTTGGATTAATTATAGATAACATTGAAATATATTTGAAATAATACAAAATGAGTTTATTCAAAATTTGCTGTGAGATTATGCAATAAGGTCACTGATTTTTAAAACTGTGACTGAATTTTAGTGATTACCGAATGGCTTGGCTTTAACCTTTATCCTTTAATCTTCGATGCTTTTTTCTTATTTTCGCTAATAGATGTTGAATATACAATCGAAACTTCCAGGCGTGGGCACAACCATTTTTTCGGTCATGTCTAAACTCGCTACAGAACACAATGCGATAAACCTATCACAGGGTTTTCCAGATTATGCATGCGATCCTAAATTAATAGAGCTGGTTAATAAGGCAATGAAAGATGGCTTTAATCAGTATGCACCAATGCCCGGCTCCAATTTATTAAAAGAGAATATTGCCGAAAAAGTAGAAAAACTTTATCAGGTAAAATACAATCCAGACACTGAAATAACAATTACCGCTGGAGGAACACAGGCAATTTTTACGGCTTTAACTACCGTTATTAATCCTGGCGACGAGGTAATTATTTTCGAACCCGCTTATGATAGTTATGCCCCAACAATTAAACTGTTGGGTGGCATCGTGAAAACTTATGAATTGGCTCCACCAGATTATGGCATTAACTGGGAGATGGTTAAAAAGTTATTTACAGCCAATACAAGGATGATTATTTTAAACTCACCTCAAAATCCTACCGGAAGTATTTTGGCTGCTGAGGATATGCAGGCTTTGATTAAGCTAATCAACGGAACGGATATCTTGATTTTAAGCGATGAAGTTTATGAGCACTTAATTTACGATGGGCAGAAACATCAGAGTGTCATGCTCTATCCAGAATTACGCCAGCGAAGTTTTATTATCGCTTCTTTTGGAAAGCTCCTGCATGCCACCGGCTGGAAATTGGGTTACTGCCTAGCGCCAGAAAAATTAACTGCTGAATTTAGGAAAGTACACCAATTTAATGTTTTTAGCGTTAATAGTGCAATGCAACAAGCAATAGCGACTTACATTAAAGAACCAGACAATTATACCGGTATAGGCAATTTCTTTCAACAGAAACGAGACTACTTTAGAGCGCTCTTAGCCGATAGCCGCTTTAAATTATTACCTTGTAACGGCTCATATTTTCAATGCGCAGGTTATAATGAAATAAGTGATGAGAGTGATAAAGATTTTAGTATAAGATTATTAAAAGAATTTGGAGTTGCCACCATCCCAGTTTCGGCATTCTACCAAAAGGGTACAGATCATAAAATTATCAGGTTCTGTTTTGCCAAAGAAAATTCCACACTTTCTAAAGCAGCAGAAAAATTAAGAAAAGTTTAACATCCCAAACAAACACATATGGAAGCACCTGTTTATACTCAAATAGAAAACCTGAAAGTAACCGTATTTCAGGCATATCTTTTTTGGGAAAACATTGAAAAAAACCTATTAAATCTTGCTCTGAGGCTCTCTATGGGTGTTCGGGAGAAAACCGATTTAATTGTGTTGCCAGAAATGTTTAACAGCGGCTTTAGTATGAATGCAGAAGTGTTGGCTGAAGAAATGGGCGGAAAAACCATGCAGTGGATGCAAAAAATGGCTTATCAATACAATTGCATCGTTACCGGAAGCTTAGTAATCAAGGAAAACAATCAATATTTTAACCGTTTAATTTGGATGGAACCAGATGGTGAATATCAACATTATGACAAGCACCATTTATTTGGCTTGGGTGATGAAGATAAGAACTTTACTGCTGGTAATGATAAACTGATCGTAAAGCTCAAAGGTTGGAAAATACGTTTGGCCATTTGTTACGATTTGCGTTTTCCGGTCTGGCTAAGAAACCAAAATGAGGAATACGACATTCTGTTACTTATCGCCAGTTGGCCAGATAAAAGGTCGCTCCATTGGAAAGCACTTATTACCGCTAGAGCCATTGAAAATCAAAGCTATGTCATTGGCGTTAATCGAGTTGGTCACGATGGCAATCAGGTTTATCATAGCGGGCATTCTATGTGTATAGATCCCTACGGAAGTACAGTTTATTATAAACCAGAAGATGAAGATTTGTACACTTTTAGTATTAACTACGAAGAATTGGTAAAAATAAGAAGGCAGTTCCCATTCCTTCGAGATGCCGACCAGTTTACGATTACTTAGCAATTTAAATATTCAGTATACCAAAATAACCGATTCAAGCAATTAGTCTAAAAATGTTTAACCGTCGTAAATTTATTAAAGCCTCTGCCCTTTCGGCCGGCTTATTGGCTCTGGATAAAACCAGCATGGCTGAAGTTTTACCTGCAAAACCTAAAACAGCAACCAACTTTCCGATTGTAATTTCTACCTGGGATTTCGGCATTGCAGCAAATGCCGATGCATGGAAAGTGCTTTCAAAAGGCGGACGTGCTTTAGATGCAGTTGAGCAAGGTGTTTGGGTTCCAGAGGCTGATGAAAAAAATCAATCGGTAGGTTACGGTGGTTTACCGGATCGCGATGGAAACGTTACGCTTGATGCCTGCATAATGGACGAATTTGGTAACTGTGGCGCCGTTTTAGCACTTGAGCATATTAAACACCCTATTTCAGTTGCTCGTAAAGTGATGGAAAAAACACCTCATGTTATGCTTGCCGGAGAGGGTGCACTACAATTTGCTTTAGAGCAAGGTTTTAAAAAAGAAAATCTGCTAACGCCTGCCAGTGAAAAAGCATGGAAAGAATGGCTTAAAACAGCAAAATATGCTCCAGTAATGAATATCGAGAATAAACTTTACGAAAAAGCCGCACCTCAAAAACTACCCGGAAATCAATACAACCACGATACGATTGGAATGCTTGCCATTGATGATAAAGGAAACATTTCTGGAGCCTGCACAACAAGCGGAATGGCTTATAAACTACATGGAAGAATTGGAGATAGCCCGATAATTGGTGCCGGATTGTATGTAGATAATGAAGTTGGTGGAGCAACATCAACAGGTGTTGGAGAAGAAGTGGTTAGAAATGTGGGTTCTTTCTTGGTAGTAGAACTTATGCGCCAGGGCTTTACACCGGAAGCAGCCTGCAAGGAAGCGGTAATGAGAATCATCAAAAAGAAACCCGAAACAGCCAAAAATATTCAGGTTGGTTTTTTGGCCATTAACAAAAAAGGAGAATATGGCGCTTACGCCATTCAGCAGGGCTTTAGTTACGCGGTATGCAATGCCGAAAAGCAAGATCTCTTAATTAAAGGAAAAAGCTATTACTAAAAATAAAAATCATCCCAAATCAAATCTTAAAAATCAATTAAAAAAAGAATGGGATTACTATCTAAAATTTTCGGAAAAAAAAATGTAGAAGAACGTCAGGGCGAGCCAGATATGGTTTATGTACCCAACGAAGACGAACGCATGAACTGGGCAATTGAAAAGGCTAAATTAACACTTTGGTACTTTGAAGAAAGCCTGGCAAACCCACAGCAACATCAGGTTTATTTCTCTGTTAAAGTTCATATAATTGATGGAGATAACGGCGAACATATTTGGTTAACCGAGCCGCACTTTGATGATGAAGGCAATCTATATGGTACAATTGGAAATGAACCGGTTAATGTGTCAACAGTAAAATTGAATCAAAAAATCGGCATTGATAGAAATTTAATTTCTGATTGGATGACCATTGAAAACGGCCGACTAATTGGTGGTTATACCATTCGAGCAATTAGAGATGGGGTTCCAGATGCAGAAAAACCAGCTTTTGATAATAGCATAGGTTTGTACATTGATGAGGGTGTAGATCATTTTAAAGCCGATTTTACCACGCCCGAGGGTGCTATTTTATCCTTAGAAAAAGCTTATAACAATCAGGATCTTGATGGAGCAATTGCTTGTAAAGATTTTGATGAGGAAGCTAAAGCGATGCTGTCTGGTATGAAAATGGGTTTTGATGAAGAAATAATCAATAATACGGCCGAAGTTTTAAGGCTTTCATTCATTAATAATATCGAAGAACAAGGTTTCCCCGATTTCACCGTAACGCAATCTGCATTTCCTGATCGGGAGAAGATAGACGAAAATCACTTCGTCATTACCGAAGTTTGTTGGTTTCCCGATGGTGGAAAATCTATTCAGAAACTTAATACTTTTAAATCACAAAATGGATGGAAAGTTATAGGGCCAGTTTAATGTCTAACTTTTTCAATACAGGAAGATATTAATCTAAACACTTTATGAGTTCCGATATAATGGATAGAAATTCAAACTCCCCTGTAGAAAACTGGGGATTGGAAGTATGTGCCAATGGTTATGAATCTGCTTTGGCAGCACAAAACGGTGGCGCCAAACGGGTAGAACTATGTGATAATTTGGCCGAAGGTGGAACTACTCCAAGTTACGCCCAAATTGCTTTGGCAAAAAAAAATCTATCGATCGAGATTTGGCCAATAATTCGGCCAAGAGGAGGAGATTTTTTATACACTGATCTGGAATTCGAGCTCATTAAAGAAGATATAAAAATCTGTAAATCATTAAATTGTGATGGAGTTGTAATCGGGATACTTAAGGCTGATGGAGAGATAGATAAAGAACGCTGTGCAATCTTAATAGAACTTGCAAAACCTTTATCTGTTTCGTTTCATAGAGCATTTGACATGAGCAACAACCTAGAAAAATCGTTAGAAGATTTAATTGAACTCGGAATTGTTAGAGTATTATCTTCTGGAGCCTCTTCATCAGCCATTAAAGGAGCAGAAACGCTGGCAAGGCTAGTTCTACAGGCTAAGGGAAGAATTTCGATTATGCCTGGCGCTGGCATTAATGAAAATAACTTACAGCAATTAATTGATAAATCCAGTGCTACCGAATTTCATGCTTCGGCTAAAGAATTTGTGTCCAGCAAAATGAAGTTTAGAAATAGCGAAAGTAAAATGGGAAATATTGACGACGAATATCAGTACGAGCTAAGTTCGGTAGAAAAAGTAAGGGCTTTGGTTAAAATTATTAATGATAACCAATAAATTTAATTTAATCTAATGCCTGGTGTATCATTGGGCATTTTGATTTATAGCGAAATGGTCTAAGTCATCACATCAGGTTTTAATATGAATGAAAAGTCTGGCTTAAATTACTCAACCAAATACAATCTTTTAATATTCAGATAATTAAGTATATTTAATAAACCAATTAACTAAATTAATTATTATGAAAAAATTCTCATCCCTAATGCTAATTGCACTGCTTTTTGCAGCCTGCCAAAGTAAAAATGCAACCAGTTCCGACTCAGCCAAGGCTGATACGACAAAATACCCTTACACTATAAAAAAAGCGAACAATTGGGAAATAAATACAGATAGTAAGAACCTTGTAATCGCAACTACTCTTATTAAAACCTTCGAAAACCTAGATACTGTTAATATGAGCAAAGTATTGGCAGACAGTGTTTGGTTTGTTCTTGATGGTTATAAATTTAAAGGGACAAAGCCTCAGTTTCTGAAAGAGATACAGGAAGAGTTTGGTAAAATGAGCAGTTTCAAAATCCAAATGCAAGATATGGAATCTGTTGTAAATAAAGATAAAAGTGAAGAATGGGTAAGCCTTTGGTATAATCAAATATCGACCACAAAAGACGGAAAGAGCGATACCATTAATTTGTTTAATGACATTAAATTAAAAAACGGCAAGGTTGAAGGATTATCAGAATACGTACAGCATCCTATGAAAAAATAGAATTTTCTGTAAATAATTAAATACGAGGAGATAATTTCCTCGTATTTTTTTGCTTTGATTTTTTACAATTCTATATTTATGGAAATTTTAACGCTCAAAAAATGGAAATTCCTACAAACAGCCATTGTAATGCTTGCTATAAAGCTTACTCACCAACCGATTTATTTTGTAATGGTTGTGGTTACCCACTTCAGGGTACTCCACAAGAGCAAGACTTCTTTTTATCAGAGCGAAATGTAAAGGAAATCGATTTATCTTCAATGAACGAAGCCGTTAGAAAAGCTGGCAACTCCCTTTTCTGGATTGCCGGTTTAACCGCAGTTTCATCTTTATTTATTTTGGGAACAGTAGCCGAAGAAGATAGATCATCAGTTTTAATAGCGAACATATTTTTATTTGTTGCCTTTTTGGGACTTGGTTTTTTAAGTAAATCGAAACCAACAGCAGCTTTAATCTCTGGCTTATCGCTCTATTTAATTATCCAGATTTTAAATGCCATTGACAACCCCTTAACCATATTTTCTGGAATAATCTTCAAAGTAATTATTATTGGTTATTTAATAAAAGGAATTAAAGCGGTTTTAGATGCTGATAAATTAAAGAAAGAGCTTAATATAGACTAAGTGGATAAAGAAAACCTTTCTTTTAAACTTTGCCAAAATTGTCAGCAGGAAATTCTCTTAAGCAATAGATTTTGTAATCACTGTGGAAAATCACAATTAGAGATTGACAAACAGGTTCATGAAAACAAATGGCTAAGCTTACAACAGGTTGCATTGTTTTTTACAATTGAAGTTTTATGCTGTGCCTCCTCATTTCTCATAGAGGAACATAATCTGTTCACTTTATATTTTCTTGATGCGATTATGGCAATTTCAGCTATTGCTTTTTTCGGCTACAGCTGGATTGAGAATAAAATTATACTCAAATGGCCAAATTTTTCATTTTTGAAATTGACTGGGTTAATAATTGCAACAATTTTAACTTCGGTAGTTGTTACATTTTTAGTCAATCATCTTAATAGAGATTTTTTGCACAAAGATCTTTCCTATTATTCAATTTTTGAATTTCATAAATACGGAAGGTATTTGATGTTTGCCTCTATGGCGCTGTATCCAGCAATTTTTGAAGAGTTAGCTTACAGGGGTTATTTAATGCAGAAATTATTAACGGTTGTTGATGAAAAAGAAGCGGTTTACATTTCTTCGGTTTTATTTTTCATTATCCACTTTAGCTTTTTATCAATTTTTTGGCTACTTCCTTTTGCCCTATTTCTTGGATATCTTAGAATTAAAACCAAAACAATTTGGTATGGTGTATTTGTCCACTTCTTTTTTAATCTTACCGCTTGTTTTCTAGACCTTTATCCTTTGGAGGATCTCTATAAAATGATTTTCTAATTCTGGTTATCTCCACTCCCTGGAACGTAACCTAGTCCTGGAGTTAACCAGTGTAACAGAATAACTCTGGAATATCGATAGTTGATTGGGGATAATAGCAGAACTCCAGCTAAGATTAAGCCCACATAATACCAAAGGTTTTCGTAAATTAGTGGCAAGCCTAAAATGTACGAAGCAACCCCTATTGTGATAATCTCTGCAACGTTCATGGCATAACTTACAAACATTGCAACGTAGAAAAAACCTGGCTCACGCTCAAATTTTAAATTGCAATAAGGACAACTTATGTTGGTTTTTTGTAATCGAAAAGCGTAAGCACTACCTGTAAAAATATCGCCTTTACGGCAACGTGGACATTTACATTGTAAAACAGCTTGAAATTTAGATAGCTCTGCCATAATTTTTTATTTGATGATGCAAATTTAAGTAATAGCTTATTCCTAAAACATGACCTACATCATACCATCAAAACCTTTTTTCATCTTAATGGTTTTAGAATTATCTTTTTATAATCTTGCCTCGTTTCAATTCAATGAGTTGTTTACCAGCAAGTAACTTAACTCCTCTAATTACAGTTTCTACTCGCAATCCTGTCATATCGGCTAACTCTTGCCTAGTAACTGTTAAGCTGGTTCCGACTTCCAGATCGGTGAAAAGATAGTTTATTATGGTTAGCAATCGATGCTCTGCCTTTTCGTTCGCCAATTCTTCGAGCATCATAGATTTATAAAAAAGCCTGTTACTCAAAACCTTAATTAAATCCATACTGAAATCTGGATCTTCTTTGAGCAGATTCAAAAAGTCTATTTTACCAACAGGTATAATCTGTGCATCTTTATTTGCGATGGTATATGCTAAATACGGTCGATCAATCAAAACTGCAGGTTCTCCAAAATATTCACCGGTTTTAAAAACACCTTGAATAAATTCTTTACCGTCATCGCTAACCGTAACCATCCTTATTTCTCCGCTTTTAATAAAGTAAACAAACCGTGGTTTTCCGGAAGGTTCATAAATTATCGAATCTTTTGGATATTCTTTAACAGCGAACCCCTGATCTATTAATTTTTGAATATCCATTTATTTGATGCCTAACCTAAAGTTTCTTTCATTAAGCGTGAGTAGAATTCTTTCAGGGTTAAACCCATAGCTGCAACTTGCTGGGGAATAAAACTTGTGGCAGTTTGACCTGGAATGGTGTTAATCTCGATAAAATAGAATTTACCGGTTTCGTGTTCTAAGAAATAATCAATTCGAACCACCCCCCTACAATTTAGCTTTTTATATACATCAGTTACCACTTGTTGTACTCTTACCAGTTCTTCATCATTCATACGGCCTGGTGTAATTTCTTCGGTGGCACCGGGAGTATATTTCGCCTCGAAGTCAAAAAATTCGTTGGCAGGAATTACCTCCGTGGTTGGTAAAACGGTAATTTTTCCTTCAGCACCAAAAACTCCTATCGAAAACTCTCTTCCACTTACAAATTCTTCAATTAAAATCTGATCATCCTCTTTAAAAGCCTTCTCAATAGCAATTTCCAAATCATCTGCATGTTTAACCTTACTCATCCCGATACTACTGCCACCACTGTTCGGTTTTACAAAGTAAGGCAACCTTAAATCTTGCTTAATTTTACTTAAACTATGATTTCCACTTTTAAAAATCTGAACCGATTTAGCAGTAAACAAGTTATCGATACCTTCTACAATGGCTTTAGTGTAGCCTTTATTCATTGTAATTGAGGAAGTTAAAGCATTACAGGTAGTGTATGGGATATTAAGCATATCAAAATAGCCCTGCAATTTTCCATCCTCTCCTGGCGAACCATGAATCACAATAAAAACACCATCAAATTTAATTTTACGGCCTTCAAGTGTTAAGGAAAAATCATTTTTATCTATTTCTATCTTAACAGAATCGGCAGGCTCATAAAACCATCCCTTATCATTAAGCATGATTTTGTAAACGTCGTATAAATCAGCATCAATATTTTGAGCAATAGTTGCAGCACTTTTTACTGAAACAACCCATTCGCCTGTGGTACCGCCTGTTAACAATGCAATAGTTTTCTTCATGTTGAGAATACTTTATGAAATAGAATTTGTTATAAATATATCCCCAAAAATATAAATATCTTTGTGCAATCCTTAATTTTGATGGCCTGATTATTGAATTAAAAACAAGAAAAGATGATTATTATTTTAAATAATATTGGACGATGTTTTTTAAGCCTCTAATCATTCCTTATTCAATAATTAAATTAATTACATTTGAGTTTGTACGCATAACACCAGAATTTAAGATTCATGTCTAAATTTATAGATTATTTAAAAACCCGATCATTTAGAAACAATGTTTTAGCTGCTATTATTACTGTAGTTGTACTTTTGCTTATTGCTTTCTTTAGTTTGAGATATTACACCAAACATGGTGAAGGATTAAACGTACCAATGGTTAAAGGCTTAACATTTGAGCAGGCCGTTATTAAATTGGAAGAAGCCGGATTAAAGTACGAGGTTGATTCGGTTTATATTATGGATCAGCCCCCTGGCATCGTAATTGATCAAGATCCAGATCCCAATACTTTTGTAAAAGATAACAGAACGATATACCTGACGATTAATGCAGGTAAAACTCCAAACACTAAATTTCCCGATATTGAATTTAAATCTTTAAGAGAAGCACAAGCTATTATTGAAAGCTCTAGATTAAAATTAGGCGACACCACATACAAAGCCGATGTGAGCAGAGACGTGGTTTTACAGGCATCGTTTGGAGGCCAACCCATAAAAGCGGGACAAATTATCCCCGTTGGTTCGAGAATCGATTTAATATTGGGAGATGGCCGCGGAAGTGAAGAAGTAGATATCCCACAATTGGTTGGCTTAACTATGGATGAAGCTAAATTTAGTTTAAAAGGATCCAATTTAGTTTTGGGAACAATCCTTTATGAAGGGCCGATTACTGATAGTGCCAATGCGATAATCATAAAACAAGATCCAATGCTTGTAGATTCATTAACGAAAGTTTCGATTGGAACACACATTAACATTACCCTATCTAACAAACAACAACCATAAATACGTAGAATACAAAAATGACTGAAGTAGAAAAAAAGAGCATGAGTGCGGGAAAAAAAATTACCCTTACCATAGCTGTTGTAGTTATATTAATTGCCGGGTATTTTGCCTTAAACCTGTATAAAGTTTACTTTGCCCCTAACGTAACCGAAAATCAAAAGTATTTATACATTAAAACTGGAAGTAATTTTGACACCTTAATTGAAGGTTTAAAGAAGAAGGATATTGTTAAAAGCATATCTTCTTTTACTACGGCTGCAGAAAAAATGAATCTCTCTGCAAATGTAAAACCTGGTCGTTATCGTTTAAAAAAAGGAATGACCAATCGCACTTTAATTAACATGATTAAAGCTGGTAATCAAGAACCTGTAAAACTGAAATTCCAAAACATCCGCAAAAAGGAAAATTTCGCGGCCTACTTAGCGAATAATCTGGAAGCCGATTCTTTAAGTTTCATCAACGTTTTAGATTCTGCTGCGCTGATTGGTAAATATGGCTTTAATCAAGATAATGTTTATGCCATGTTTATTCCAAACACTTATGAAATGTACTGGAATGTTTCTCCGGTTGATTTTTTTGAGCGCATGCATAAAGAGTATGATAAATTTTGGAATGCAGAGCGTAAACAAAAGGCAGCTGCTTTAAATTTAACTCCAGCCCAGGTTTACACTTTAGCATCTATTGTAGATGCTGAAGCGCTTTACGATAAGGAAATGCCAATTATTGCTGGCTTATATTTAAACAGATTAAACCGTGGTACCTTGCTACAGGCAGACCCAACAGTAATCTTTGCCAATAACGATTTTACGGTAAAGCGTGTAACCAATAAACTCCTACAGGTTCAATCGCTATACAATACTTATAAGTATGCAGGCTTGCCACCAGGACCAATTATGATGCCGAGCATTAATGCCATTGATGCCGTTTTAAATCGAGATAAAAACGATTATATTTATATGTGTGCAAAAGAAGATTTCTCTGGCTTCCACAATTTCGCGGCTACAAAAGAACAGCATGAAATTAATGCAAAGAAATACCGCGAAGCCTTAAATAAAAGAAACATTTTTAAATAATGTATAGCCACAGTACAAAAATTAGGGTTCGTTACGGTGAAACAGACCAAATGGGCTATATGTATTATGGAAATTATGCACAGTATTATGAGGTTGGCCGAGTAGAAATGTTGCGAAGCCTAGGCATGAGCTATAGTTCTATGGAAGCTGAAGGCATTATGATGCCAGTATTGGAATTGAAATGCAAGTATATTAAGCCTGCTCTTTACGACCAAGAAATTACTGTTAAAACCATAATTAAGCAATTGCCGGGAATAAGAATTTATTTCGAATACGAGTTGTATAATGAAAATGAAGAACTGATCAACTTAGGCTCTACAACGCTTGTTTTTGTTGATATGAAAAAAAACAAACCAACAACTCCGCCGGGAAATTTTATGGATAAGCTTTCGGTATTTTTTAATTAATAGCTACAGATGGAATGGTTACACAGGCAACTACTTAAACTTAAAATTTATTCAAAATTTATTGAATGGACTAAGTTTTGTGTTTTACCTGGGTTTAGCCCGCTTCCTCTTTATACCGTTGCCACTTTCTTTTTTAGAGAAATTGGTAAAGATTCTTTGGTAAACAAATCCTCATCTTTGGCTTACAGTTTTATGCTGGCCATTTTTCCAGGGATAATATTTTTATTTACATTAATCCCTTTTATTCCAATTAAAGGTTTCCAGGATCAGTTATTAAGTTTAATTGAGCTTGTTCTCCCGCATAATGCTTATGATGCTTTTGAAACCACATTAAAGGATATCATTAAAAACCAAAATAGTCGTTTACTTTCCTTTGGTTTTTTCTCGGCCATTTTCTTTGCCACAAATGGAGTTAAGAATTTAATGAAAGCCTTTAATAAATCATCATTAATTATCGAAACCCGTGGCTGGTTAAAACAGCGCTTTATTGCACTAGTTTTAACTACGGTAATTTGCTTCTCTATTATCATCTGCATAAGCGCTATGGCACTTGGAGAAATTTTATTAACCTATATCAAAAATGAGCTGCATATTAAAGATAGCTTAGTTGTTTATGCAATTCAGTTTACGAGATGGGCATTGCTTGCAGCATTATATTTTATTACCATATCCATTTTATATCGATACGGTCCATCACATACCAAAAAATGGAGACTTTTTAGCGCTGGTTCTTGGTTGGCTACCATTTTGGCCTTTATCACAATCTGGGGATTTTCTTTTTACATTAACCACTTCGCTTCCTACAACAAAGTTTACGGCTCTATCGGAACTTTAATCGTTGTAATGATTTGGCTTTACCTAAATTCTTTAATACTTTTAATTGGCTTTGAGTTAAATGCAAGCGTAGATGTGAGTAAAAGAAGCGTTAAAATCATCCGTCCAACCTTCAATTTGTTCAAAAAAACAGCCCCAATTGAAGAAAATATCAGCAAGAAATAACTTTTTCTCTCTCTGTGTTAAGCCATTATCAACTTTTTATAAAAAAAAAGTCAACACAGTTTGCAGATTTAAATCGGATTTGTACTTTTGTCGCGGAGAGTTGGCAGAGTGGTCGATTGCGGCAGTCTTGAAAACTGTTGACTTGTTAAAGGGTCCGCGGGTTCGAATCCCCCACTCTCCGCACTTAAATGCTGCCCAATAGGGTGGCATTTTTTGTTTACACAATTTCTGAGCTCTACCCTGTAGTTTTATTTAAATCTATTTCAGGAAAAAATCCCACAATCCACTTTGGTTACGAACAACATACTGTAAACCAGCACATTAATTACGGAATTTATTTTATATAAAATTTACTCAAAAAAATTGCAATAAAAGTTTGCAGTTTTAACTGGGATTTGTACTTTTGCGCCGGAGAGTTGGCAGAGTGGTCGATTGCGGCAGTCTTGAAAACTGTTGACTTGTCAAAGGGTCCGCGGGTTCGAATCCCCCACTCTCCGCACTTAAATGCTGCCCAATAGGGTGGCATTTTTTGTTTTAAATATTTGTTTGATCGTATGGTTTTACAAATAAATTTACTGCTCGTTAAAATAAACAACCACCTCCAATTGATTTTGTGAATATTCCCTGAAGACCATTCTTCCTGAAAGAAGATAAACGATAGAACGAAGCTTTTCTGCAAAATCCGTTCTGGGCACCAAAGGTCCATTAGGATCAAATGCAAAGCCGTAAGTTAAGCTAATCACTTCATTATCCAATCTTCCTACACTCATGCTTAACCCCCTTAAAAGATCAATATCAATACAATCTAGTGTTTGTTGAGTAAGTCTGAAAATAGCAAGCTCCATTTCCTCGCTTAAATTATCAGGCAGTTTAATAAAATTATTAAAAGCCTCGTGACTTATAAATTTAAAGCGAGTAGAAAATAACTCCTTAAGTGCGGCAAAAAGACCAAATGTTTCATAAATTTTCGGTCTCAGTTCAAATGAAGCATTGCGGACCCGATCTAATGCATGTGAGATCTCTAACTGTAATTCGGAGCTAAGATTATGATCAGATTGACTTTTTAACTGGAATAAAAGCTGGGCTATATCATCGTAAAGAAATGATGCCAAATTCCCCTTTTCAATTTCCGAGTCTAAAAAAATAGCTTTGCGGAGATCTTCTTCCGTTTCTATTATTGGCTCTAAAGCTCTTGGTTGTAGTTTAGGAATTTCCATTTAAACTTCAAATTGCAAAAAATAATTAATAAATGAAAGCTTAAATTTACCAGAAATAAAAAATACCCTTAATTGGGTATGCAAAATATTTAGTTAAAAAGCTTCATCTGCACAAAACGGTAAAAAACTGAAAATTAAATATGATAATGATTTCGTCTAAATAAATATTATCAAAATAATGGTCAAATAAAAAACTCCAGGCTTTTGGGACTGGAGTTTTTTAAAAGATCTTTCAAAGATTTAAGCTTGCGAGGTTCTTCTTTCTTCACTGCGTTTCAGCTGGGCATTTATTCTGGCCAAAACATCATAAATATCAAACGGCTTGCTAATGTAGTCATCTGCAAATGCATCAATAGCTTTTTGTTCGCTATTATTCTGAGCAGACATTACAATAATGGGAATGTGTTTTGTAAAAATATCAGTTTTTAAATCTTCACAAATTTCAGCGCCATTACCATCTGGCAACATCACATCTAATAAGAAAAGATCAGGCATAGCATCTTGAATATTTTTTTTCAATTCAGAGAATGATGATGATAATTGTAGTTCAAAACCTTCTTCCTTCAACAGAATCTCGATCACGTTTCTAATTTCTTGATCGTCTTCTAAAATGTGTATTCGTTTTTTTTCCATGTTCAAATTATACTTTTTGGTTTAGCTGCATAGATTGGAATTTCCTATACGATAGTTACAGTAACACCTAAACCCTCTAAATGTTTAACAATTTGTTCAGAAATTCCTTTATCTGTAATTATATGATCAATTTCTTCTAATCCGCATATTTTTCCGAATCCCCTTTTCCCGAATTTTGTTGAGTCGGCCAATACGATTGTTTTTTGCGAAACGCCGATCATTTTTCGATTAAGATGGGCCTCCATAGCATTGGTGGTCGTTAATCCGAAATCTAAATCAATTCCATCAACACCTAAAAACAGTTTGTTAAAATAAAAATCCTGCAAAACCTGCTCGGCGTAACTGCCCATTACAGATGATGAGCTTTTTCTCAATAAACCGCCCAATTGTATTACCTCAATGCTTGGCTCACGCATGAGCTCTAAAGCCACATTTAATGCAGAAGTAACTACCGTTAAATTTGTGCCCGAAGCAATATTTTTTGCAAAATATAAAACAGTTGTACCCGAGGCAATCACGATGGAATCATTATCGTTGATTAGCGAAGCTGCAGCAATACCAATTTTGTTTTTTTCGGTAGATTGAATTTTTTCTTTTTCATTCACTGGTCGATCCACAGTATATGGATTATTTACTGTTGCACCGCCATGCGTTCGAAAAAGTAAGCTTTTATCTTCAAGTAGTTTTAAATCCTTTCTTATTGTTACAGATGACACTTTCAGTTCCTTACATAAATCTACAACATTAATATATTGATCCTTTTGCAATCGACTAAGTATAAACTGGTGCCTCTCAGCTAAATTCATCATAAACGTGTTATTATATAGTGTGCAAATTAGCAAATAAAATAATCACAAAAATATTTTCTAGGAATATTTAATCAAATTTTAACAAATAGATAATATTGTTTCGATAATAATTTTATATACTTGCGTATTGTTTCGTTTTATTATTTTTAAACATAAATGGAAAGATTACATCATACGATAATACCAGAAAGTAATAAATGGGACCTGATTATAATTGGTGGTGGCGCTACGGGTTTGGGTACTGCATTAGACTCTGCGAGTCGCGGATTTAAAACCCTGCTGGTAGAGCAGTCTGATTTTGCCAAAGGAACATCGAGCAGAAGTACAAAATTGGTGCACGGTGGAGTTCGTTATCTTGCTCAAGGCGATATAGGCTTAGTAAGACACGCATTAAAAGAAAGAGGCTTATTACAACAAAACGCAAACCATCTGGTAAACAAGGAAGAATTTATTATCCCATGTTATGATTGGTTTTCTGTTACCAAATATCTTATAGGACTAACGCTTTACGATTGGCTTTCGGGTAAGTTTAGCTTTGGAAAATCTAAATTCTTTTCAGCAAAAGAAACCTTAAAAATAATGCCTGGAATTAAAGCTAAAGGCTTAAAGGGCTCTATTCGATATTTTGATGGAAAATTTGATGATGCAAGATTAGCCATAAACATTGCCCAGACAGCCATCGAAAATGGTGCTACGCTTTTAAACTATACAAAGGTTACCAATTTGATAAAAGATGCCGATGGCAAAATAAGCGGAATTGAAACAGAAGATACGTTAACGGGCAAAAAGAATTCCTTTAATGGAAAAGTAGTGATCAATGCGACGGGTGTTTTTGTAGATGAAATTTTGCACATGAACAATCCACATTCTAAAAAGATGGTACGGCCCAGCCAAGGCGTTCACATTGTGTTAGAAAAGAGTTTTTTAAATAGCGAATCTGCTTTGATGATTCCAAAAACTTCGGATGGCAGGGTTCTTTTTGCGGTACCGTGGCACAATCACCTATTGGTTGGAACAACGGATACACCATTAGATGAGCACAGTTTGGAGCCAAGGGCTCTGAAACAAGAAGTCGATTTCATAATGAACACGGCTACTACTTACTTTAATAAACCACCATTAGAAAGTGATATTCTAAGTGTATTTTCTGGCTTACGCCCTTTAGCAGCGCCAACAAGTGGAGATGGAAACAGTACGAAAGAAATTAGCAGAGATCATAAATTGATCGTATCAGCAGAGGGGCTAATTACAATAACAGGTGGAAAATGGACAACTTACAGAAGAATGGCAGAAGAAACTGTCGATTTAGCCATAAGCCATGTCGGTTTAGAAACGAAAGCATGTGTAACTCAGAATTTAAGAATCCACGGAAGTACGGAGCAAAAAACGGTGAGCCATTTAAATATTTATGGTTCAGACCAATCTAAAATAGAAGATTTGATGGAGGCACAACCCGAATTAAAAGCTTTACTTCATCCTAAATATCCATATACCGAAGCAGAGGTTGTTTGGTCTGCACGACATGAAATGGCTGAAACTGTTGAAGATATTTTAAGCAGGCGATTAAGAATTTTATTTATTGATGCACATGTTGCGAAAGAAATGAGCCCAAAAGTTGCTTACTTGCTTGCGAAAGAATTAAATGCAGATAAAATGTGGGAAAACCATCAAATAGAAATTTTTAATAAATTAGCTGATGGCTATATCTACAATTCAAATCGTACCATTAAACAACCAGAATTAGCCAGTTAAAACCTAACCAAATTTTAAATTATGAGTAAATATATCCTGTCTCTCGATCAGGGAACCACAAGTTCGAGGGCAATAATTTTTAATCACGACGGAGAAATCGTGGCAATAGCACAAAAAGAGTTTACACAAATATATCCGCAGGCAGGTTGGGTAGAACATGATCCTCTAGAAATATGGTCAACGCAGTTATCCGTTGCGGCAGAGGTAATAGTAAAAGCTGGTTTAACCGCAAAAGACATTAATTCTATAGGGATTACAAACCAAAGGGAAACAACCGTAATATGGGATAGAGAGACAGGACAGCCCATTTACAATGCGATTGTTTGGCAAGACAGAAGAACCTCTACCTATTGCGATGAGATAAAAAAACAAGGTTTATCAAAAAAAATACAGGATAAAACAGGCTTAATCATCGATTCCTATTTCTCTGCAACAAAAGCAAAGTGGATTTTAGAAAACATTGATGGTGCTAGAGCGAAAGCCGATGCAGGAAAACTTGCTTTTGGAACCATAGATAGTTGGCTGATCTGGAAATTAACCAACGGAAAAACGCATGTAACCGATGTAACAAATGCATCAAGAACAATGATGTATAACATCCATACTTTATCTTGGGATGATGAACTCTTAACACTCTTTGGAATTCCAAAACAGATGTTGCCAGAGGTTAAATCTTCAAGTGAAGTTTACGGAGAAACAGCGGGAAATATTCTTGCAGCGAAACTACCAATCGCGGGGATTGCAGGCGATCAACAATCTGCTTTATTTGGCCAAATGTGTACCGAAATTGGAATGGTCAAAAACACGTACGGTACAGGCTGTTTTATGCTCATGAACATTGGCAAAGAACCTAAAATATCAGCAAATAATCTTTTAACAACAATTGCATGGAAAATCAACAATGAAGTATTTTACGCTTTAGAAGGAAGTATTTTTATTGGAGGGGCAGTTGTGCAGTGGTTAAGAGATGAAATGGGTTTAATTTCCAAATCTGCTGATGTAGAAACCTTAGCTCAAAAAGTTAAAGATACCCAAGGTGTTTATGTGGTTCCGGCTTTTGCTGGTCTAGGGGCCCCACATTGGGATCAACATGCCCGTGGAACCATCACAGGCTTAACCAGAGGGACAAATAAATCGCACATTGCAAGAGCAGCCTTAGAAAGTATTGCTTACCAAACCATGGATGTTTTAAAAGCGATGGAAGCTGACGCAGGGGTTAGCATAGCAGAATTACGTGTGGATGGAGGTGCTACAGCAAATAATTTATTAATGCAGTTTCAGGCCGATCTATTAAATTGCAAAGTAATTAGGCCAGAAGTTACAGAAGTTACGGCCATTGGTGCTGCCTACTTAGCCGGATTAGCAACAGGTTTTTGGGAAAGTTTAGATCAAATTAGATCGCAATGGAAAATAAACCAAACTTTTATTGCTGAAAAAGGCATAGACAATTCAGAAAGAATTAAGGGATGGAACAGAGCAATTAAGGCCGCTCGGGTAAATGCTGAAGACTAACATAACATATACTAACCAAATATATCATGACAGAATTTGTAGCAGAATTTATTGGCACAGCCCTTTTAATTCTATTGGGAAACGGCGTAGTTGCAAATGTGGTGCTAAAAGGAACAAAGGGAAACGATAGTGGCTGGATTGTTATTACAACTGCTTGGGCACTTGCTGTTTTTGTAGGCGTAGTAATTGCAGCTCCATACAGTGGGGCGCATTTAAATCCTGCCGTAACCATTGCTTTGGCGTTGGCACAAAAATTTGCCTGGATTAAAGTTCCTTACTATATTCTCGCCCAGTTATGTGGTGCGATTGTGGGTTCCTTTTTAGTCTGGATAATGTATAAAGATCATTTTGATGCAACCGATGATCAGGGGTTAAAGGCAGCTCCTTTCGCTACTTCGCCGGCAATTCGAAACTTAAAATCAAATCTATTTTCTGAAATTTTAGGAACATTTGTATTGATCTTTGTAATCTTCTATTTTACAAATGCAGAAATGGGAAGCGACAAAACTCCAATCGGACTTGGTTCCTTAGGCGCAATTCCCGTAGCTTTTTTGGTTTGGGTAATTGGGTTGGCCCTTGGTGGTACAACAGGTTATGCAATTAATCCGATCAGAGATTTAGGTCCTCGTATTGTTCATGCCTTAATTCCAATGAAAGGAAAAGGAAGCAGCGATTGGGCATACTCTTGGGTACCCATTGTTGGGCCTATAATTGGTGCAACTTTGGCGGCACTATTATATCTGGCACTAAACATTTAATATTAAAAAAATATGAAGCACCTTATCTATACTTGATAGGGTGCTTTTTTATGGAATATCTTTTTCCTATGTAGAATTATTAACTCCTCCAAGTAGAAATCCTTAATAAACCTATTGATTTAACCCCCACTACTTTAATCTCAATCTGACCTTATATTAAAGCTGTAAATTAATTATCTTTGAATTGAAGGACGAACAAAATCCTTTATAAAGCTTCTAACTAAACACCTACAATTGCAAGATTTTTTCCTCGTTATTGATACAGAAACCTCTGGTTTACCCAAAAACTGGAAAGCTCCGTATTCGAAGGAAAAAAACTGGCCTCACATAGTACAAATTGCCTGGATAATTTATGATTTTCAATATCAGGAAGTAAAACGTGAAAATCATTTTATTAAATCGGATGGTTTTACGATAGATAAGAGCGCAGAAAAAATTCACGGGATTAGTGATGATTATTTAAAAAATCATGGCGAATCCCTGGATAAAATAATGAGTTTATTTTGCGATGATATAATTCGGTTTAATCCACTGATTATTGGACATTTTATCGAACTTGATTACCATATGGTTAATGTAGAGCTGTACAGACTGGGCAAAAAAAATGTTTTTCAAAATTCAACATTCTACTGCACAATGAAAACCAGCTCAGAATATGTAACCAATCCTTCTGTTAGCCACTTAAAATTGGATAAATTCTACACCCTATTATTCAACGAGGCGCCTTTACAAATTCATAATGCATTAGCTGATGCATTAAATACGGCCAAAATCTTTTTTTACCTAATCACCAATAAAAATATATCCTTAAATTCGGTGTACGAGCAGGAACACAGTTTTAACAAAGCAAAAGAAATTTCTAATAAACCCTCCTTAAAGCAAATTATACAGCGGTTATTCAATGGAAAATAGATTAGTAGATAAAATTTATACTTCAAGAATTGGTGATATCGCATTCAGAAAAATTGTGAGTTGTCTACCTCAAACACCAATTTTTGAAGTTGCTTTTAAAATGGCGGAGCACAAAACCAGTTGTTTATTTATTAAGGATGAGCAAGATAATTTTCTGGGATTTGTAACAGATATCACCCTAAGAGATAAAGTAATTGCAAGACAATTAAATACTCAGCTGGCTATAAGAGAAGTGATGGATGTGAATATTGTAACCATTTCTCCAGATGCATTTGTTTATGAGGCGATTTTAATGATGTTCGGTAAAAAATCCCGTTATCTTTTGGTTAATGACAATGGAAACTATCTTGGTTTTTTAAGTAGGAATAGACTTTTAAGCGAACAGGCAGAATCGCCATTGGTTTTTATTCAATCGGTTAAATCTGCCGTAAATACAGGCGATTTAAAAAGCAAATGGCAAAAAGTACCCGGAATTGTTGCTCAACTATTGGAAAGAGGTGTTCACGCAAAAATTGTAAATGAAGTTGTTACTACCATTGCCGATACCATTTCATTAAAAATCATTGAAGAAGTAATCGCAAAGTTAGGGCCACCACCTGCAAAATTTGTTTTTATGGTTTTGGGCAGCGAAGGCAGAAAAGAGCTAAGCCTTAAAACAGACCAGGACAACGCAATTATTTACGAAGATACAACTGAAGAAGACCGTGCTGGTGTTCGTTCTTATTTCCTGGATTTTGCAGAACAGGTTTCTGATAAGCTGAATTACGTTGGTTTTGTTTATTGTGATGGTGATTACATGGCCTCTAATCCAAATTGGACACATTCTTTAGAACATTGGAAGTACAATTATAAAAATTGGATAGAGGAAGCCTTGCCAGAAGCAGCCGTAAAATTTGCAGCGTTTTTTGATTGTAGAGCCATTTATGGTGATTTAACCATAATGGAAAAATTGCGATCGTTTGTTGATGAAGAACTTCAAAAACCGATAGAAAAATTCTATGTTTATTTGGCGAAAAATGCTTTGCTGTATGAACCTCCACTTACATATTTTAAAAACATACGAACTCAAAAGATAGCAAAAAAGGAAGTATTCGATATTAAAACGGCAATGACTCCGATTGTAGATTTAGCAAGGGTTTACGCACTTCAAAACAGAATTTTTCAAAAGGAGAATACTGGAGAACGCCTAAAAACACTTAAAGATCTGGGTGTTTTTACAGAGCACCAATTTGATGAATTATCTCAGGCCTATTATTATTTAATGGGGCTTAGGTTAAAACATCAGGCAAAACTTATTACCGAAGATCATATTGCTCCAAATAATTTTATCGAAATAGATGCTCTAACCAAGATAGAAAAAGTAACGTTGATTGAGATCTTTAAAACGATTCTGAATTTTCAAAGTGGGATAAGGATGAAGTTTACGAATAGTTTGGGTTAAAAATTCTTCAAATCGCATTTAACAAAAAAGGGCTCTGATATAAAATCAGAACCCTTTTTAAATATTATAATCGCCTAAGCGAGAATTTCTATTTTACTGCATCAATTACAGCTTTGAAAGCTTCAGGATGATTCATTGCTAAATCAGCTAATACTTTACGGTTTAAACCGATTTCTTTTGAAGCTAGTTTACCGATTAACTGAGAGTAAGAAATACCGTGCTGACGAGCACCTGCATTAATACGTTGGATCCATAATCCGCGGAATTCTCTTTTCTTAACTTTACGGTCACGGTATGCATATTGCAAACCTTTTTCTACTGTGTTTTTAGCAACAGTATAAACCTTACTTCTTGCTCCCCAATAACCTTTTGCAAGGTTAAGGATTTTTTTTCTTCTTCTTCTCGAAGCTACTGCGTTTACCGAACGTGGCATGTTGTTGTTGTTTTTTGGCAAGCGGCGTTCCGTTTAATCGGAAACTTTAAAGCCTGATACCTGGTGAAATTAATAAATTACTTTCCGATGCAAAGCATACGTTTAACGTTTCCTAAATCAGCGTCTGAAACTAGACTTGTTTGACCCAGTGCACGTTTACGTTTAGTGCTCATCTTTGTTAAGATGTGACTTTTGTATGCGTTGTTTCTTTTGATTTTACCTGTTCCAGTAAGCGAAAAACGCTTTTTAGCACTGGAATTGGTTTTCATTTTTGGCATAACCTGTTTTTTAATTTATAAACCTATTTTTATTTTTTTGCTACTTTAGGCGCAACTGTTAAGAACATACGTTTACCTTCTAACTTAGGTAACAACTCTACTTTCCCAACATCTTCCAAAGCCTGAGCAAATTTTAATAATAAAATTTCTCCCTGTTCTTTGTAAACAATTGCCCTACCTTTAAAATGCACATAAGCTCTAACTTTTTCACCATTCTCCAAAAAGCTTATTGCATGTTTTAGTTTAAACTGAAAATCGTGATCATTTGTATTAGGACCAAAACGAATTTCCTTAATTACAGTTTGTTTAGCGTTCGATTTAATCTCTTTCTGCTTTTTCTTCTGCTCGTAAACAAACTTACTGTAATCAATAATTCTACAAACCGGTGGTACTGCATTTGGAGAAATCTCTACCAAATCCAATTCCAGTTCATCAGCAAGCGCCAAAGCTTTAGCCAAAGGATAAATCCCTGGTTCAACATTATCGCCAGCTAAACGCACTTCGGGCGATTTAATAAACTGATTAATGTTATGTTCTGCTTCTTTTTTCTTAAAAGGTGGACGTGGTCCCCTGTTAAATCCTGGTCTTCCTAATGCCAAATTTGTACTATTTAATTAAACTGTTATTTCTTTTATTAATAAATTGTTGAATTCCTCCAACGTCATTTCGCCTAAATCTCCCTCACCATGTTTACGAACCGAAACTTTTCCTTCGGCCATCTCTTTATCGCCGATAATGAGCATGTAAGGGATTTTTTTAACTTCCGCATCACGGATTTTGCGACCGATTTTCTCATCTCGAAAGTCAATCAGCCCGCGAATATCGGAATTATTTAGCTCATCTAAAACTTTTTTTGCATAATCTTCATATTTTTCTGAAATAGGAAGAATTGTAAACTGTTCCGGACTTAGCCATAAAGGGAAATTTCCGGCACAATGTTCAATTAAAACGGCAACAAATCGTTCTAAAGAGCCAAACGGTGCACGGTGAATCATCACTGGGCGATGCTTTAAATTATCGCTACCGGTATATTCCAATTCGAAACGTTCTGGCAAGTTATAATCTACCTGTATAGTTCCCAGCTGCCACTTTCTACCTAAAGCATCCTTAACCATGAAATCCAGTTTCGGACCATAAAAAGCTGCTTCACCATATTCAACAACTGTATTTAAACCTTTTTCTTCGGCAGCTTCTACAATTGCGCTTTCAGCAAGTTTCCAGTTTTCATCAGAACCGATATATTTAGATTTGTTATCTGGATCTCTTAACGAAATTTGAGCGGTATAGTTTTCAAAACCTAAAGATTTAAATACATAAAGCACTAAATCGATTACTTTTTTAAATTCATCCTTAACTTGCTCTGGCATGCAGAACAAATGTGCATCATCTTGGGTAAAGCCACGCACACGAGTTAAACCATGCAACTCGCCACTTTGTTCGTAACGATATACAGTACCAAACTCTGCGAAACGAACCGGAAGATCTTTATAAGAACGTGGTTTGAATTTATACATCTCACAGTGGTGAGGACAGTTCATCGGTTTTAAGAAAAATTCCTCTCCTTCTTGCGGGGTTTTTATCGGCTGGAATGAATCTTTACCATATTTATCCCAGTGGCCGGAAGTAACATACAAATTTTTATTCCCAATATGTGGGGTAACCACTTGCTCGTAACCAGATTTTGATTGTGCCTTAGTTAAAAAGTTAACCAAACGCTCACGCAAAGCAGTTCCTTTTGGCAACCACATTGGTAAACCAGCACCCACTTTTTCTGAGAACATGAACAATTCCAATTCCTTACCCAACTTACGGTGATCGCGTTTTTTAGCTTCCTCGATCATTGCAAGGTACTCAGTAAGTTCACTTGCCTTAGGGAAAGTTACGCCATAAATACGGGTCAGCTGTTTTTTGGTTTCATCACCACGCCAATAAGCGCCGGCAACATTCATCAGTTTTACGGCTTTAACAAAACCAGTATTTGGAATGTGCGGACCGCGGCATAAATCGGTAAATTTACCTTGAGTATAGAAAGTAATTTTTCCATCCTCCAAACCATCAATTAGGTCTAATTTATACTCATCACCTTTTTCGGTAAAGTATTTAATTGCATCAGCTTTGCTTACACTTTCGCGAGTAAAGGTTTCTTTTTGCTTAGCCAGCTCAATCATTTTGGTTTCTATGGCTTTGAAATCATCCGAAGAAAATTCTTTCTCGCCAAAATCTACATCGTAATAAAAACCTGTTTCAATTGCTGGGCCAATGCCAAATTTAGTTCCTGGATAAAGCGCTTCTAAAGCTTCGGCCATTAAGTGGGCGGATGAATGCCAGAAAGTTGTCTTGCCTTCCGCATCGTTCCAAGTTAAAAGCTTAACGGAAGAATCTTCTTCGATTGGACGGGTTGAATCCCAAACTTGACCATTAACCTCAGCGGCTAATACGTTTCGAGCTAAACCTTCGGAAATTGACAATGCAATTTGATGGGCAGAAGTGCCCTTTTCGTACTGACGAACAGAGCCGTCAGGTAAAGTAATATTAATCATCTACAACTATGATTTTGTTCCTAATCCTTTGTTAAAACTTTGGAACGGTTTAAAAATATGGTGAATTCTAAATCACATACAAAGTGATTTTTATTTGGCGCAAAGATAGCGAAAGTTATTTGATTGGCTAAAATTTGGACAATTAATGTGTATAATCGTGATACAACTTAACTTATAGAATTTAAAAGGCCTGACAAGAGTATCTGTAAGTTAAAGACTTGCGAAGTTTCCCATCACACTCTTGCCCTTGAAACTTAGTAAGTCGAAACCAAACAACTTGCTAATTCAAGGAGTTTGGATTGGGAAGACTTTACAAGTTTTAAAACACAATTGGTGTGGGAGGTTTTGAATTGGAGACTGACGAAGTTTCCCATCACACTTTCCCTTGAAACTTCGTAAGTCGTAAAAAAAAAGCCTGCACAAATTAATGGGCAGGCTTAAATATTGCTTGAATGAATAATTAGTTCATTCCGAAGGTTCTTATTTGTCCACCACCACCTGGAGGCCGGTTGTTTCTAAAACGTTTCATCATGTTTTCCATTTTAGTTTTGTATTCCTCTTCGGTAATTAATTTAGCTTTTTTAGGGGCTGTAACATCTTTTGCACTTACATTTCTATATTCAATGCTCTTCGCAATAGAACTATTACCTCTACCTTCAATAGCTAAAACGGTTCCTTCTGTCCACATGTTAGGATTTGGAGAAAAATTGAAACCCAACTCGTTTGTGTACCAGATTTTGGTTTCTTCAACAACATTCTTATCCATATCCAAAAGCTTAATTGCTCTGGTTGATCTTACGATAACCTGCTTACAGGTAAAACCAAGAATTTTTTTAGTCGAATCTGTTTTAACAATTTCGATAGTTGGCGGTGCAACAGGTTTAGCTTTTGCTGTATCGCCAGGTGCTCTGTTCCCACCCATTCTCATAGATCCAATCGGACCACTTGTAGATAATGTTAATTTGCTCGGCATGTAATAAGTTGTATCGTTTAAATCGAAAACTTCAGTAAGTTTTTGATCTGCAAACGTGTAATAGTATTCACGATTACCGCCACCGCCACCAAAACGCATCATCATACGGCCCATTCCGCCTCCGTTTCCACCTCCACCAGCGCCATTACTGTCCTCAACTTCTTCTACTGGCATATAACTTGCATTAGTTGCCGTAAATAATAACTCGAAATTTGTCTTAAGTGCTGAAGACATTCTAGCTTTCTGCTGATCAGTTAACTGAATACCACTTGCAGATGCCATAGCAGCAGGATCTACCGTTGTTTCAAATTGTATAGCTCCAGAGGTTTTCTTTTGTGCATCAGCTATGGATACAATTGAGAAAATACTCATTAAAGCAAAAATTAATTTTTTCATTATATGTTGTTTTGTTGATTAGAGACTAAACTTGCTAAAAGGTTTAACAAAGGTATTGCAGATAAAACGTAAAGCTTGTTAATTTGTGTTAAATCTCTAGCAATCAGACGTAAAAAAATTGTTAGTATTCGGTACTTTCTAGCCAGCCATTACAAAGTACGTCTGCTATGTGCATTGTTTTAATCGGGAGATTATTCTTATCAATATAGCCTTGAAGATGTAAGAGACAGGATAAATCCGTCGAAATGATGTAATCTGCCTTTTGAGCCAACGCGTGATTAACCTTTTGCTCTGCCATGGCCGATGAAATTGCATCGAACTTAACAGCAAAGGTTCCACCGAAACCGCAGCACATATCGGTGTCTTCCATTTCCAGCATTTCCAATCCGTGCACTTTTGAGAGTAACTGACGAGGTTCATCCTTAATCTTGCATTCCCTTAATGCGCTACAAGAATCGTGATAAACGGCCTTTCCTTCTAGCTCGGCTCCGAAATAATCCTTCTTGGCTACGTGAATCAAAAAATCAGAAAGTTCCCAAATGTTCGATTGTAAACTACGGCATTTATTATGGACGATTGTATTGGTAAACAAATCGTTATACCCACTTTTAATCATTCCTACGCATGATGCTGAAGGTGCGACCACATAGGTATTTTCGGTAAAATCATTTAAAAATTTTGTCCCCACTTCTTTTGCTTCATCCCAATAACCAGCGTTATAAGCAGGCTGACCGCAACAAGTTTGTTTTGAGTTGTATTCTACCTTACAACCAGATTTCTCTAATAATCTTAAAGTGTTAAAAGCGGTTTCTGGATATAATTGATCGACAAAACAGGGCACAAATAATTCTACTTTCATAATAATCTTCAGGCTACAAACTTACGATTTTAGCAATTCTTTGCGTTCGATTTTTCGTAAAAGCACCAAAAAGATTAAGCCAACGATAAAAAATGAAGCCAATGCGATGATTGATTGACGCATATTATGTGTGAGCCCTTCTATCGAAGCAAAACTAAATAACCCAATAACAATGGCTAATTTTTCGGTGGCATCGTAAAAACTAAAAAAGGAGGCAGTATCTGTGGTGTGTTCTGGAATATGTTTAGAATACGTAGATCGAGATAATGATTGGATTCCGCCCATAATTAGGCCTACAATGGCAGCTAAACTATAAAATTGATATTCATTAACAATAGAATAACCATAAATACAGCATCCTATCCAAACCAATACAACAATTATAAGAACATTTACATTGCCCCATTTCTTTGCCAAAAGCGACATTAGCCATGCGCCTAAAATCGCAACCAATTGGATGATTAAAATAACCGCAATTAAACTTCCAGATTCTAATTTCAGCACTTTTGCACCAAAACCTGCTGCAGCTAGCATAATGGTCTGCACACCCATCGAATAAAAAAAGAAGGCAATTAAGTAGGTTTTTAAAAACTTCATTTTCCTTAACTGATTCCAGACCTTCACAAATTCGCCGAAGCTAACCTTAATAATACCTTCACCAACAAAACTTGTATTAGGCACATCTTTGGGCAATACCTTAAAAGGAATTTGCGCAAATAAGAACCACCAGATACCAACTAAAAGAAAAGAAATTTGAGCTGGTAGCGATTTATCGGTTATGCCAAAAATTTCTGGTTTCAATACAAATACAAAACATATCAACTGCAAGATTACGCTTCCGATATAGCCATACGAAAACCCCTGAGCACTTACCTTATCCTGATTTTCTGTTGAAGCAATTATTGGCAAATAAGCATTGTTAAACATTACGCCACCTACATAGCCCATTGCAGCCAAAACAAAGCAAATAATTCCCGCTTCCAAAGTTTCTAATTTGAAGAAAAACAAACCCATACAGGCAAACGAGCCAATGTAGGTAAACAATTTCATGAAAAATTTCTTCTTCCCCTTTGCATCGGCATAGGAAGATAATATTGGCAACAAAACCACCATTACCAAATAAGCAAAGGCCAATGCATAATTAGAGAGTACGGTGTTTATAAAGGTTTTGCCAAAAAATGTAACCTCATCTCCATGTTCTTTTGTTGTGGTAATGGCAACATAGTAAACCGGAAAAATTGTTGAAGTAATAACCAAGTTATAGGCAGAATTTGCCCAATCGAAAAAAGCCCAGGAGCGGATGGTTTTCTTATTGTCTTTTTCTATCATTTGTATTTAAAGCGGTTAACGGTTTGATGTGGTTAGTTGGTTAACTGTTAAATAAATTAACCAAACACTGGCTAAAGATAATACTTCTTCCCATCAGATTTTATCTTGCCGGCATCTAATAATTCTCGGATGGCTTCTATCCTATCATTTTCATTTCCGATCTTAATATTGGATACCAAATCATCTAAGCCTAACGCTTGTTGCTGTAACAAAGAAATGATTTCGAAATCGAGCTCATCGTTAATCTGATTTTCATTTTCGGCTCGCTTTTCTGCTAAACAAACATCGCAAACACCACATTTTGTAGCGTTGTGTTCATCAAAATAATTAAGCAACTGAATGCTTCTACAAATATGTGATGATGCGTAGGCAACAACAGCATTGACTTGCTTTAGCAGGATTTCTTTTCTTAGTTCGAGGTACTTAAAATCGACATCGAAGTGATCCATATCTACCCGCGGGCGAACATATTGCAATTGTGGCTGATCTGTTTGCTGAATGTAGGTAAGCATTTCTATCGACTGCAATTTATTTAGCAAAGCGATTACATCTTTGTAGGAGATTCCGATTTTCTTCGCTAAATCTGCTTCATTTATTTTTACGAAACCATCAAATGCGCCACCATGAGAACGAAGTATGGTTTTAATTACATTATCATAAGCTTTATTTTCTATTTGAAAGCGATAAACATCTTCATGACTTACAATAAACATCATTCTTGAGGGCAGGAAAACACTTTCTGACAAGGTAATATAGCCATCGTGCTCTAAAAATTTCAACGCAGAAATCGTTTTTAAAACACTAATATTAAATCGTTTACAAAAATCGGCTATATCGAAAGTAAAAGTTAATCCTTCTCCGGCGCCAAAAGCCAACTGAAAATAATTACCTAAGTAATGATAGGTTTTTCTAATGTCATCACTCGAAGGAAAACTATTAATGTATCGTGCTTCCAAACTCAAAACATCAGATTGATTGGCCAACAAAACGGCGTAACTTCGTTTTTCATCTCTACCGGCTCTTCCTGCCTCCTGATAGTAGGCCTCCAAACTTTCGGGCAAATCTAAATGGACAACGGTTCTAACATCGGCCTTATCTATTCCCATACCGAAGGCATTGGTAGCCACCATAATTCTGGTTTTATTCTGCTTCCATTCTTCCTGTTTTTTAAATCTCAGATCACGTTCTAAACCGGCATGATAAAAATCAGCCTTAATCTGGTTGCGATTAAGAAAATTAGAAACCTCTGCAGTTTCCCTTCTGTTGCGAACGTAAACCAGTCCTGTTCCATTTACATTTCTGCAAATATCAATCAGTTTTTTATATTTATCTTCTTGATTAAAAACAACATAAGACAAATTATCTCGAGCAAAACTTTTAACAAAAATCTGTGGATCTTTCATTTCAAGCTTATCCAAAATGTCTTTTCGAACAAATTCTGTGGCTGTTGCGGTTAATGCCATAACCGGAACATCGGGGTGGATCTCTCTCAGTTTGGCAATCTGCTGGTATGGAGGACGGAAATCATAACCCCACTGAGAAATACAGTGTGCCTCATCAACTGCGATAAGATTAACATTCATGTAAGAAATCCGCGTTCGAACCAGATCAGAAAGCAACCGCTCTGGCGATAAATAAAGGAATTTTATTTTACCATAAATACAGTTATCGAGTAAAATATCGATTTCGCGCTTCCCCATTCCTGCGTAGATGGCTATTGCTTCAATTCCTTTTGATTTAAGATTTTCAACCTGATCCTTCATCAAAGCAATTAGTGGAGAAACTACAATACAAATGCCCTCTTTAACTAATGCGGGCACTTGAAAACAAATAGATTTTCCACCTCCAGTTGGAAGAAGTGCCAAACTATCTTTTCCTTCTAAAACCGAAGTAATAATATCCTGTTGTAAGGGCCTAAAAGCTGAGTGTCCCCAATATTTTTGTAAAATCTCTATTGCTGTCATAAATCGGCAGTATCAAAACTATAAAAAAGCATCTGATATTACTAAATTGCGCTACAATTAATCCTGGTTTAATGAAACACCTCTACATAGTCACTGCTCTCCTACTAATTATTCTTACCTCAAATGCCCAAGAAAAGAAATGGGACGTAGAAAAATATCAAGGTACTACAAAAACCATCAACGTAAATACGGATGAAGGTACGTGGATGAATCTCGACGTAAGCCCTGATGGACAAGAAATTGTTTTCGATTTGCTTGGCGATATTTATTCAATGCCTTTTAGCGGAGGTGTTGCAAAATTAATTAGTGGTGGCATCGCCTGGGATGTTCAACCCAGATTTAGCCCCAATGGAAAATACATCTCTTATACCAGCGATAAAAGTGGTGGCGACAATATCTGGATTATGAACCGGGATGGTTCCAACAAAAAGCAGGTTACCAAAGAAAGCTTTAGATTATTAAATAATGCCACTTGGATGCCCAACAGCGAATATTTGATTGCTCGGAAACATTTTACGGCAAGCCGATCTTTAGGGGCAGGCGAAATGTGGATGTACAGCATAAACGGTGGCGATGGCGTACAGCTTACAAAACGAAAAAATGACCAACAAGATGCAGGAGAGCCAAATGTTTCGCCAGATGGGAGGTTTTTATATTTCAGTGAAGATGTAAGTCCTGGACCTAATTTCGAATATAGCAAAGATCCAAATGGAACCATTTACGCCATTCGTCAATTAGATTTAACAACTGGAAAATTAACAACTTTAATTAACGAACAAGGCGGTGCATGCAGACCCCAGGTTTCTCCGGATGGAAATTTAATTGCTTTTGTAAAACGCGTTCGTTTAAAATCGACACTTTACGTTCAGAATATTAAAACTGGTGAGGAATGGCCGGTGAATGAAGATTTATCTCACGATCAGCAAGAAACTTGGGCAATTTTTGGAGTTTACCCAAACTTTGCGTGGACACCAGATAGCAAAGCCTTGGTTTTTTATGCAAAAGGAAAAATTAGAAAAACAGAGGTTGGAACATTAATTAATAGTGATATTCCATTTCAGGCAAATACCATTCAAACCGTTCAAAAGGCTTTACATTTCGAACAACAGGTTTTCAGCAACGATTTTTCTGCGAAAATGCTTCGTCAGTTAACCACATCGCCTGATGGCAAAACGATTGTATTTAATGCTGCAGGTTATCTTTACAAACAAGAAATGCCAAACGGCACTCCAGAGAGACTAACCAATGGTTTAGATTTTGAGTTCGAACCGAGTTTTAGTCCGGATGGTAAATTTGTAATCTTTACAACATGGAGTGATGAGCTGCGTGGTGCCATTAAACGAGCGGATTTAAAATCTGGCAAAACCATTACGCTAAGCGATGAAAAAGGTTTTTATTATTCGCCACAATACTCTACCAAAGGCGATAAAATTGTTTTCAGAAAAGGTAGTGGAAATGATGTTTTAGGTTATAATTATGGTAGAGGAACAGGAATTTTTGTTATGCCAGCAAATGGTGGTTCTAAAATTTTGGTGTCAGAAAATGGAATCAGACCACAGTTTAACAACACCGATACCAGAATTTATTTTCAAAGTTATGCTGACGGGAAAAAGGCTTTAAAGAGTATCGATTTAAATGGCGCTAACGAAAGAACACATTTCACATCTCAATATGCTAATCAATTTGTAATTAGCCCCGACAATAAGTGGTTGGCATTTAATGAGCTCTTTAATGTGTACATCACACCGATGATTAACGTTGGAACAGCTCAAGATGCTTCTGCGGGCAATAAATCAATTCCTGTAGCAAAAGTAACCACCGATGGCGGAACTTATATACAATGGAGTGCAGATAGTAGATATTTACATTGGACGTTAGGTCCAAAATACTTCACGGTTGATGTAAATGGTGCCTTTAATTTTGATGGAACAACACCAAAAACAGAAGCTTCATCAACAGATATAAACTTAACCTTAAAAAGCGATGTTCCAACGGGAATAATTGCCTTGAAGGGAGCACGGATAATTTCGATGAAAGGTGATGAAGTAATTGAGAACGGAACAATTTTAACAGATGGAAATAAAATTACGGCAATTGGCAAAGCAGATGCAATCACCATTCCGGCAAATGCCAAAGTAATTGATGTAAATGGAAAAACCATAATGCCAGGAATTATTGATGTTCATGCGCATCTACGCACCAGTCCTGATGGAATTACGCCACAGGCAGATTGGAGTTATATGGCAAACTTGGCTTTTGGAGTTACAACTTCTCATGATCCTTCTAGCAATACAGAAATGGTTTTTAGTCAAAGCGAAATGTTAAAAGCCGGTAGAATGGTCGGGCCAAGAGTTTACTCAACAGGTTCGATTTTGTATGGAGCAGATGGCGATTTTAAAGTGGTTATAAATAGTTTAGATGATGCTTTGGCAAATCTTCGCAGGTTAAAAGCTGTAGGTGCATTTTCAGTTAAATCTTACAATCAGCCAAGAAGAGAGCAACGCCAACAAATATTGGAAGCGGCCAGACAGCTGAAAATGGAAGTGGTTCCTGAAGGTGGTTCAACATTTTTTACCAATATGAACATGATCGCAGATGGGCATACCGGGATTGAACATAGCATTCCTGTTTTACCTGTTTATAAGGATGTTACAAGCTTTTGGAATAGTACCGAGGTTGGCTATACGCCTACTTTAATTGTAGCTTATGGTGGCCAATGGGGTGAAAATTATTGGTATGATAGGACGAATGTTTGGGAAAACGAGAAGCTTATGACTTATACTCCACGTTCTATCATTGATTCGAGAGCAAGACGCAGAACTACTTCAGAGTACAGCGATTATAACCACATTGATATTGCAAAGGCAGCCAAACAGATTGCCGATGGTGGTACAAAAGTAAATTTAGGCGCCCACGGACAAATTCAGGGTTTGGGTGCACATTGGGAACTATGGATGCTGGTTCAGGGTGGATTTTCTCCCCTTCAGGCCATTAGAGCAGCAACATTAAATGGCGCTTCTTATTTAGGAATGAATAAGGAAATAGGATCTTTAGAGATTGGCAAACTTGCGGATTTGGTTATTATGGATGCGAATCCATTAGATGATATCAGAAATTCAGAAAAGATTAAATATGTTATGATTAATGGTCGACTTTACGATAGCGCTACGTTAAACGAAGTTGGGACTAGAGAAAAATTGCGCAACAAATTGTGGTTCGAAAATGCGAAAGGAAACGGTTATATCGTTCCTGTAGGAGAATCGGAAACTTGGACTTTTACTGTTCCACATTGCGATTAAATTAGTTGCTTTACCATGTAAGGAATGTAAGCTTCATTTAAGCTCAAAGTCTTATATTTTCTTACATTCCTTATATGGTTAGTTTCTATAAAACCAACAACCCAAATTCCCTCAAAGTATTTATTGGTTTAGAGTACCAGAACAATTCAAAGTTTTCTATCTTGGATTCGAAATCAGATTTTACTTCAGCAAAGTTGTAAACTTTTTCATTTGAAATGTGGATTTTTTCCAAAAATGAAATCAACCACTCACCTTCTTTTTTATTGGTTTGAACGGTAAAACTTTCACGTTTATCATGAAAAGTTAGCGACGCCATTTCCCATGTATTCCCTTTTTTCGATTTGGTAAAGAATTCCGCTGATGGACTTCCTCCTATCCACACCACTTTTGCAGTCAGTTTGGTACTAAATTGATTATCATCATTTAATGCTTTTTCAATAAAATCAGCAGGTATTTTAGTTCTGGGAATTTTAAAATCAAACCAATCCTGCAATTCATAATCTAAACAAATTCCATGCATAAAATTAAATAGGGATTTCTTTAATCCATAGCTAAATTTATTGTGGTCGATACCAGTCTTATCAATATAATTAATGTCGTTATTGGCGAAACTTCCAATCGTTTCAGTTTCTTTAACCACACCAAATCTTTCGGGATACATGCCCACAGGACTGTGTGCCGTCATAGCGAATTGATGCCAAAAACCTGATTGTAAAACACCTGCCTCAAACAACTGACGAACCATCTCCAAGCTATCGACCGTTTCCTGAATGGTTTGCGTTGGGTAACCATACATCAAATATGCATGAACCATAATACCAGCAGCCGTGAAATTACGGGTTACTTTTGCCACCTGTTCAACCGTTACGCCTTTATCAATCAGTTTTAATAAACGGTCTGATGCCACTTCCAAGCCACCAGAAACCGCAATACAACCCGAAGCATTTAATAACAAACATAAATCTGCAGTAAAGCTTTTTTCGAAGCGGATATTTGTCCACCAAGTTACGGCCAATTTCCTGCGGATGATTTCCAATGCTACCTCACGCATCAAGGCCGGGGGCGCTGCTTCATCAACAAAATGAAAACCGTTCTGACCTGTTTTGGCATATAAATCTTCAATTCTATCTACAATTTGCTTAGCCTGAACGGGCTCGTAAACCTTAATGTAATCTAAAGAAATATCGCAGAAAGTGCATTTTCCCCAATAACAACCATGCGCCATGGTCAATTTGTTCCATCGTCCATCGCTCCACATGCGGTGCATGGGGTTTACAATTTCAATTACCGAAATGTATTTATCCAAAAGTAAACCTGTATAATCGGGAGTTCCAAGGTCTGCTTGTTTATAATCTTTTCTAAATGAATCATTTTTATAAACAACTTCGCCATTTTCTAGCAAAAACGTACGTTTATACATTTGCATTTCTGCAGGCACAAATCCGCTAATGTTTTGGATCAGCAAATCAATTGGCAATTCGCCATCATCCAAAGTAATGAAATCAAAAAATTCAAAAACACGCTTATCAGAAAGTGAACGCAATTCGGTATTTGGGAAACCGCCACCCATCGAAATTTTAATTTCAGGATAATTGGTTTTTACCCATTGTGCACAACGAAAGGCACTGTATAAATTTCCAGGAAAAGGAACAGAAATTAAAAACAGTTTCGGTTGGATAGCTTCTATTTTATCCTTTAAAACTGAAATTAAAATATTGTCAATATATGTTGGTTGTTGGTATAATGCATTATAAAGTTCGTCAAAAGAATTTGCGCTTCTGCCCAAGCGTTCAGCATATCGGCTAAAACCAAAGTTTTCATCAATGCACTCTACAATATAATCTGAAATGTCTTCGAGATAAAGTGTTGCCAAATGTTTCGCTTTATCCTGTGTTCCCATTGCACCGAAAGCCCAATCGAGTTCTTCCAATTGCGCAAATCGAGATGCCTGAGGAAGAAAATCATCACCACAAATTTGAAGTGCCAATGTTGGATTTTTGCCTTGCAAGAAAGCAATTACCGCATCAATCGTTTTTAAGTATTCATCTTTTAAAGCTAGAATACGCTTTGCATTATCGCTTATTGGCCTCTGATTATTTACGGCAAATAAGTCGTTCAATCCTTTTTTTGAAAACAATTCTAAAATCACTTCAATGCCTAAATCGGCTTGGCTTGAAGATATATTCTTGGTATTCAAAAATCCTTTTATATACGCCGTTGCTGGATATGGGGTATTCAGTTGGGTAAATGGTGGCGTAATGGCAAAGATTTCGGTTTTCAAAGGGAAATTGTTTTTTTTTTGCAAAAGTAAGGGAATTTTAGAAGATTAGTCGCTTTTAATGCTATCATTAAAGGTTCGTCATTTCGAGCGAAGTCGAGAAATCCTTGTAATTGTTTTACTTGATTCAAAGATTTCTCCATTACGGTAAGCTCCAGTCGAAATGACGACTTATTGAAAATTCAAATATTTATAAGACAAAACCTCTTTCAATACATTCATTACAGATTCGTCATTTCGAGCGAAGCCGAGAATCCTTGTAATTGGTTTACTTGGTTCAAAGATTTCTCCATTCCACTGCGTCGCGGTCGAAAGGATGACTCTTAGAGAATACATTAAACTAAATCCACAATCCAAACGTTTTACAAATACATCAATACCTTTTTCTAACTGAATGAAAGTCTTTAATTTCTTTTTTATACTGCTTTTTGCGCAAATCAGCTTTGCTCAAAAAACATTTATTTTCCCTAAAATAAAGTCACAAGGAAATTCGATAGAACAACTTACGCCGAATAATTGGACCGTAATTGAAACAGCAAGCGGCGATTTAAATAACGATGGAACTGGCGATTTAGCCGTGATTTTCGAATCGAATAAGATTGCGGATGAAACCAGAACTTATGGTGATAATAACTCAGAAATTATAAAGGAAACACAAAAACCTCGAATTCTGGCCATTTATTTTAAGGATAATTCTTCAGGAAATTATCACTTATCTACCCAAAACAACGATTTCATTTTGCGCTCAGAAGAAGGTGGGAAACTTGGCGACCCGCTTAATCAAATTGGAATAAAAGACCAACAGTTATATCTTCGCTTTCAGGGTGGTGCAGAGTGGCGCTGGGAAATGGGCTATACCTTTAAGTTTGAAAACAAAGATTGGTTTTTAACGAGTGCGATAAACCTCTACTTCAATCAAAATACTGGCGATATGACTGAAAGGGTTTACGATTTCAGAACCCGTGAGCTATTTACCACCGTTGGTAATTTGCATCGAAGAGATATAGCCAATCGTAAAACAAGCGAAGTGCTTTATTTTTCGCAATTGAAAACTTTTAAAACCTTTAAAAAGCCCTGGGCTTGGGAAATTATGCCGAATGTTTATTTGTAGGTTGCTAAACAGTTATTGCTAGGTATATAACCTTCTGCCACGGAAACACAGAATACTCAGATATACGGAAATCGATATAACGGTCGTCATTGCAAGGTATGAAGCAATCTTAATGCGCTAAATTTAATGGCGATAGTAGTAGGGCTGCTCCGTGCCTCGCAATGACGAATATTTTGAAACTAAATATTTTGTGCTATCACAAATCCACTTGCCCAAGCCCATTGAAAGTTATAACCACCTAACCAGCCCGTAACATCCAGACATTCGCCTCCAAAAAAAAGATTTGGAATTTTCTTGCATTCTAAGGTTTTAGAAGAAATTTCATTGGTGTCAATTCCGCCACGCATCACTTCAGCCTTATCATAACCTTTATCGCCAGCTGGTTTAACTTTAAATTCGTGTATGGTTTGTTCGATTAATTGAATTTCTGTATTTGTTAAGGACGCAACAGGTTTGGTTAAGGGTAAAAACTTGCCTAAAGCATCAGTAAACTTTTTGGTGTAGAAGCGGTTTAACAAAGTTGATAACAGAGTTTTTCCATTTGATTTTCGCTCCTCATCCAAAAGTAAAACGATATTGTGATGTGGCAATAAATTAATATTCACTACTTCGCCCCTTCTCCAAAAAGATGAAATCTGTAAAATCGCCGGTCCGCTTAAGCCCCAATGTGTAAATAAAATATTCTCCTCGAAAGAAATTTCATCATTACTCACTTCGCAAAAAACCGAATTGCCCGAAAGTTGGGCAAACCAATCTTCATCTTTTCCGGTAATGGTTAAAGGAACTAATGCCGGAGCCGTTTCTATAATTTTTAAATCGTGTTTACGGGCAAATCGTAAGGCAAAATCTGTTGCACCCATTTTTGGAATTGGTAATCCACCTGTTGCAATAACAAGCTTTTCAGCCATTAAGACAATCTTTTTACCATTCTTTTCATAAGTAACGCTGAAACCATCTGATAAGATTTCAATATCTTTAACATCGGCATTGCATCGAATTTCCTGACCAAAATCTTCGCAAATGGAGGTAAAAACCTGAACCACATCCTTCGCATTTTTTTCATCGGGAAATAATTGTCCTAATGTTTTTTCTTTGCCTTGAATGCCATAAGTTTCAAAAAAGCTAATGGTATCGTCAACTGTCCATTGGGTAAATGATGATTTAATAAAGTGAGGATTGGCAGAGATAAATTGTTCAGCAGAAGCAAACTGGTTGGTATAATTACAACGACCACCGCCTGAAATCAGAATTTTGGCACCTGGTTTTTCGTTCTTTTCAAGTACAATTACTTTTTTACCCAAATAGCCGGCTTGTACCGCACACATCAATCCGCAAGCACCTGCACCAATAATTATTGCATCAGCATTCATTTGGCAAAGTTAGAAGTTTTAGGTTTATAGTAGCGACTTGTTTTAATAGCCCCGATTGCAGTGGAAAGCTTTTTGGTGTAGCAACTATAAATAGATTGTCATGCTGAGGTACGAAGCATCTGCAACCTATGAAACAGATGCTTCGTACCTCAGCATGACAGAAGTTAAAAAAACTTGTAACATAAAGCGGGACTGATTTTTAATAGCTGTGGTGTAATTGCGCTTCAAAAAACTTATGATACAAATTAACCATTGTTCCTTTATCCATCTTCTTTTTGCTATTTTTGCATTTCAAAAAATCTATCTTATTAATGGCAAAACAGATTAGCGAATTAAAACTGGGCATTTTAGGTGGTGGACAATTGGGCAGAATGCTCATTCAGCATGCCATAAATTACAACGTAACTTCTTTAGTTTTAGACCCTGACCCTGATGCGCCTTGCAAACACATTGCAAACCATTTCGAAAACGGCTCAATAACGGATTTTGATACCGTTTACAACTTCGGTAAAAAAGCAGATATCATTACCATCGAAATTGAAAAAGTAAATATTGAGGCTTTGGAACAACTCGAGAAAGAAGGAAAGATGGTTTTTCCACAATCAAGGGTAATTCGATTAATTCAGGATAAAGGTATTCAAAAACAATTTTTCAAGGAAAATGATATTCCTACCGCTCCTTTCCAAATTGTAAATACGAAAGAGGACATCGAGAATAGCCACTTCCATTTTCCCTATATATTAAAGTTGAGAAAAGATGGTTACGACGGTAAAGGCGTAATGAAAATCAATCATGCATCCGATTTAGATAAAGCTTTTGATGCGCCTTGCATTATCGAAAAACTGGTTGATTTTGAAAAAGAAGTTGCGGTTATTGTGGCTCGCAATTCAAACGGTGATATGAAAACTTTTCCAATGGTTGAGATGGAATTTAATCCAGAAGCGAATCTGGTTGAGTTTTTGATTTCTCCATCTACATTTGCGGAAAGCTTGCAACAAAAGGCAGAAAATATCGCAAAAAACATTGCCTCATCAATGAACATTACTGGTATTTTAGCCGTTGAAATGTTTGTTTGTAAAGATGGCGAACTTCTGGTAAATGAGGTTGCCCCTCGTCCACACAATAGTGGCCACCAAACAATAGAGGGCAATTATGTATCGCAGTTCGAACAACATTTACGATCGATTTATAATTTGCCATTGGGCGATACAAGCAGCATTACCAATGCCATTATGATAAACCTATTGGGCGAAAAAGGTTCGGAGGGTGTGGCGAAATACGAAAATTTAGAGAAGATTTTAGCTATTGACGGTGTTTACGTTCATCTTTATGGAAAGAAATATACCAAACCATTCCGTAAAATGGGTCACGTAACCATTGTTGATATTGATAGAGAAAAGGCCATTGAAAAGGCTAGATATGTACAAAGAACATTGAAAGTAATTGCTTAGACGAGCAAAGAACAAGGATTAAGGAACAAGGATTTAAAGTTAAAACAAATATAATGAGTGCGAAAGTAGGAATAATAATGGGCAGCAAATCTGATTTACCTGTTATGCAAGATGCGGCTGATGTATTAAAAGAATTTGGGATAGACTATGAAATTACGGTAGTTTCTGCTCATAGAACTCCAGAACGGATGTTTAATTATGCAAAAGAAGCACAAGGCAGAGGTTTAAAAGTGATTATTGCTGGTGCTGGTGGCGCTGCGCATTTACCTGGAATGGTGGCATCAATTACCACGCTACCTGTTGTTGGTGTTCCGGTAAAATCCTCAAATTCTATTGATGGCTGGGATAGTATCTTATCCATTTTGCAAATGCCAAATGGTATTCCTGTAGCAACTGTAGCTTTAAACGCGGCTAAGAATGCTGGTTTACTGGCTGCTCAAATTTTAGCAACTGCTGATGAATCTTTGATGGAAAAAATGCAAGCTTACAAAGATGAGTTGAGAAGAAAAGTTGAGGAAAGTGCTGATGGCCTTTAGTCCGAAGTCGGCAGTCCGATGATTTGACGTATTAATTAAACGCCATGACTTCGGTCTTCCGACTTCTAACTTTCCGACTAGTTTAATTCAAACTCGGATCTGATGGAAAATTACTTACATGAGCATATTTTGGACCCAAATTTACAATCACATCTCGCCAAAGTTTTTCATCATCAACATTAAAAATAATATCCGGGTTCGAAACATCGCTTACCATCCAAGAGTTCTGCTCTAATTCTCTATCCAATTGCCCGTCATCCCAACCAGAATATCCCATAAAGAACTTAATTTCCTCTTCGCTTATCGCATTGGTATTGATTAAAATTTTCAAAGTTTCAAAATTTCCGCCCCAGTAAAGACCATTTCCAATAGGCTCGCCACTTTGAAGCTTATCATAACATCTATGAATAAAATGAAGCGTATCTGTTGCTACGGGGCCACCGAAATAAATGTGGTTATTTCCCTCCCACAAATCTTGCATAATATCGCTTAAAATTAAGTTGCCAATTTGGTTTAAAATATAACCAACGGAACCATCATCATCATGTTGCGTTAATAAAACAACAGATCGCTTAAAATTCGGATCGGCCATAAAGGGTTCTGAGATGAGTAATCGGCCTGTTTTAGGTTTTATATTGTTCAGCATGATAATTATCATTTGTTGCACCATAAAAGATGCCTATTTTTGTTAAATGCAAGTTACAAATGAATTTCTACAAAACCTGCGCCAAGATTACAAAAGCGCAACGTTAGATGAAGCTGACGTAGATAACAATCCGATTACACAATTTAAAAAATGGTTTGACCACGCCGTTGAGGCCAAAATTTACGAGCCCAATGTAATGACTTTAGCAACGGCAGATAAATCTGGAAGACCAGATGCCCGAATTGTTTTGCTTAAAGGTGTTGATGAAGATGGTTTTCGCTTTTTCACGAATTATTTGAGTGCTAAAGGAAAAGAGTTAAAAAGGAATCCCTACGCTTGCCTGGTTTTCTTTTGGCCGGAACTAGAAAGACAGGTTAGAATAGAAGGATCAGTAGAAAAATTAGATAAAGAAACTTCTGAAGCTTACTTTTTAACCCGCCCTAAAGCCAGCCAAATCGGTGCTATTGTTTCTCCACAAAGCCAGATTGTACCCAATAGGGCTTTTTTAGAAGAACGATTTGAAGATTTCAGCAAAAAAAATGAGGATAAAATGGTTGCCAAACCGGCACATTGGGGTGGTTATATTGTTAAGCCAACAAGAATAGAATTTTGGCAAGGAAGACGAAGCCGATTGCATGATAGAATAAATTACGAGTGGGTTAAAAAAGAATGGGTTAAAACCAGATTAGCACCATAATTAAAATGCCTTTAAATAAATAAAGGTCAGCTATCCAGCAAGACCTTTATTTTAACTAATCATTAACTAACCTAAATTTACTAGGAAGTACTTTTATAAAAACGCTTCGATTGTTCAAATCTTTGCAGTATATTTTCTGTGTCAGGATCGATTAAACGGTTATTTCGTTTTCTTGATGGATCAAAAATCCTCTAAAAAAACTGCATTCTAACAGTTGTATCGATGAATAATTGGTATGTCTCGACGAAATTTAAATTAAGAAAAATTAACATCCGTGTTAACATTTTTTAACTTTATTAATTTGAAAATCAGCATATTATACACTAATAATTAAGCAGAAAATGCATCTAAATTTTTGATTAGAATGTTTAAAAAATTAAAAAGCCGAGGCAGATACCAAACTCCTTTTAAAGAATTTGTTATTTACCTCGACTTTAAAATCAAAAACAGCTAAGCTTAGTAGCCAGCGTTTTGAGCAATATTTGGGTTGGCATTTAACTCATCTGTTGGAATAGGCCAAATGTATCTGTAATCGCTATAGGCAATTGCAGCTTTAGCAGCTGCAGTAGTTGGTCTTAAAACCGCATCCCAATTTGATCCTGTTCCGCTTAAGGCTGTTACTAAGATTTTAGCAGGAATTCCTCCGCCAGCAACTTGGAAATTTGCATCTTGAGAAAGCCTTGTAATATCTGGCCATCTTCTGCCCTCACCAGCAAACTCAATTCTTCTTTCGTTTAAAATGGCTTGGGTTAAAGCATTTTGTGATGCAAAACTCGAGATTGTGTATTGACTTGCCGTTGGCACAGCACGGTTTCTAACCGCATTTAATAGCGTTAATGCTCTTGTATCTAAAGCTGTAGTTCTAGAATAAGCTTCGGCTACGTTTAACAAAACTTCAGCATATCTAATTATTGGTGCATAATCGGTTTTGTTTGTGTAATCTCTAAACTTGTAGTTAAAGAAATATTTTGCACCTGTTGTAGTTTGCTGAATCTGCAACAGAGTTCTTCTTGTATCGCCAGTAACCCAAAAAGAGGCGTTATACAAATTTGGGCTTGTGGCTACCAATCCACGGCCACCTAAACTGGCTGGCCCAAACATGTTGGCTAAAGCTCCATTTACGCCACCGTTTGCAGCGGCACTGTTTTCGATAGAAAATATAGACTCTGTATTATTGCTGAAACCCGTAAATGGTCCATCGGGAGAAGCCGTTAAGGCATAATTACCTATTGGACTTGTAAATGGTGCTGTGGTTGCCGATGTACCCAATTTTGCACCTTCAGTAATCACTCCAGCAAAATCATTCATATGAAGTTTTACCCTGGTTTTTAATGCAATTGCAGCGCCTTTAGTTGCTCTAGTAATTGCATAAGTAGATCGGGTAGCAGGCAAATTCGCTTCTGCATAATCCAAATCCGCTAAAATTTTAGAATAATCTTCTGCTACGGTTCCTCTTGGTACCTGGATTTGTGCTGAAACTGCATCTGTAGAATTTACGGCAACGGTACGGTAAGGAATTCCAATGTTGCTTCCATTTCCATCAACGTAAGGGCGAGAAAAATTGATCACCAGTTCGTGATGTGCCAAGGCTCTCAAAAATCTAGCTTCTGCAGCATATTGAGTAGAAACTGCTGTAGTAATTGTACCCTTTGCAGCCGCAGCTTCTACCCCAGCAATTAAAATATTACACTGATTAATTAGAGCATACAAATTACTCCAAAGGTTGATGTTGTTTGCCGTTGTAGAGGTATAAGTAGATTCATAAGTAATCTGGTAAAAAGTCGCCAGATTCACCATGTCTTCTCCCCTCATTTCACCTTGTTCTATCGAAGCGGCACCAAATGGATAACCTCTACCCGAACCTCCGTTATAAGAACCTACAGCAGCGGTATTGTAAACACCTGCGGCAACCAGTTCTATGTTTGCTGGGGTATCAAAAGCTGTTGCTTCTGATAAGGAGTTAATGGGATTTAACTCTGTATATTTTTGGCAGGATGATACTGTTAACAGGGTTAAAAGCAATCCCCCAAAGGCCAATTTATTTTTTATATTAAAAAATTTCATATCGTGTATTCTTAAAATCCAACATTTAAACCAACCAAAAACGTTCTAGCTTTTGGATTTGTATTGTAATCTAAACCAGCCTGGCTATTGGTTGATGTGCTATAATTTAATTCAGGATCTAACCCAGAGTAAGGCGTAATTACAAATGCATTTTGCACTTGAGCATAAATGCGTAGTCGGCTGAGTTTAATTTTATTGGTTAATGAAGTTGGGAACGAATAACCCAAAACAATATCTTGAGCTCTAATAAACTTACCATCTTCTACAAAACGAGAAACTGTGCTAGAAGTTAAATTGATAAAAGCATCTCTACCGTAATATAATTTGGGCACATCGGTTACCTGTCCAACGGTTGTCCATCTATTTAAAATCTCCGCTCCGTTATTTAAGAATTTCTGATTTAACAAACTTTCCTGACGGGTAATATTCATCACTTTGTTACCACCAGAAAAAACCATGTTAATATTTAAATCGAAACCTTTGTAACTGAAGTTGTTTACGAACCCACCATAATAGGTTGGGTTAGATTGACCCAAAATCTTTTTATCTGCAGCAGATAATGTGGTGGCCGTAGTTAAAGCAGTTGGATTTGCAGGATCATAATTATAGTACGTTTGATTGGCAATATTTCCCTGAATTACCTGCCCATTTGCCTTAACATATAATGGATTACCGTTGGCAGCATTTACGCCTGCATATTCGTAGCCATATAATGAACCTATCGATTCTCCAACTCTATTGATGTTATACGTATAAGTAATATCGGAGTTGTTGTTTGATAATTGAGTAATTTGATTTTTAACCAAAGTTAAGTTGAACGATGTATTCCACTTAAATGGTGTACTTCTTAAAATATCTGCATTAACCGCAAACTCATAACCTTTATTGTACATTTTACCAACGTTTTGGTTAATCGAGTTTCCTGGAACACCCAACGAAGGTGCCGTTGGCGCAGCTAAAATCAAATTATCGATGTTGTTTTTAAAATAATCGGCAGTAATGGTAATGCGATTATCAAAAAGTGTTGCGTCGATACCAACATCATATTTCCCACTGGTTTCAAATTTTAATGAACTATTTCCAACCTGAGTATAGGCTAATCCACTTTGAACGCCATAAGTTGCTGCACCAAAGGTTCCTGCAAATGGATAGTTGCCAATATCGGTATTACCAGTTTTAGCATAACCACCACGGATTTTCAAGTCGTTAATAAACTTTAACGATTCGCTATCCTTAATAAAACTTTCTTGAGAAATCCTCCATCCTACTGAAACACCAGGTAATTTTGCACTTTGATTACCTAAAGGAAGTGAAGAAATCGCATCGATACGATAAGTACCGGAAACTAAATAACGATCTTTATAAGCATAATTTGCTCTGGCGAAATACGATTTATAAGCATTTTCTGAAACACCACCACCAATACCATAAGTAGATTGAGTTAATGAATTACTGATGATGTTTTCTCCACTAAAGAAAGTACTTGATAACTGTGATCCGCTGGCATAAAATGATCTGTCTTTCGATTTTTGATATTCGATACCTACAACCGCACCGAATGAATGATCGCCAATTGTTTTTGAATAATTCAAGGTATTGGTCCAGCTGTATCTAAATCTTGGGATATACTGTTGCAACTCATAACCTTTCGTTGCACTTCCACCATCGCCATGTAAAGGATCTAAATATTGATAATCTTCGCCAAAAATATTCATTGTAGAAATTTGCGAGCGAAGATTTAAGCCATCGATAATTTTTAAATCAGCAAAACCATTTCCCATAAGCGTAAAGGTTTGGTTTCTAAAAATGTTGTGATCCAATACATATTTTATATTGGTATAGTTATCATCAATCTCTTTTAAGTTGGCTCCCTTACCTAAGCGAGCATTATCCGAACTTAAGTTGTAAGAACCATCTGCGTTAAAAGCACCAACGTTAGGCAATGCCCTAATGGCATTTCCAACATTTCCAGATAATGAACTTGTACCAGAGTTTAATCCAAAATTGGTTACATAAGAACCTGTGGCACTCATGCCAAAGGTTAGTCGATTGCTTAAAGCTTTTTGCTCAAACTTACCAGAAAACTGATATTTGGTTTGGCTATTTGCCGTTATAATACCCTTCAAATCTGCATAACCTAAAGAGAAGTAATAATTCGATTGATCTGTAGCGCCACTAAATGAAATGTTATGATTTTGCTGAAAGGCATCTTTGTTATACACAACATCCTGCCAGTCTGTATCAATTACATTTCCGCTAGCATCTGTTGCCAAAACTGCCTGTGGAGTTGTTGTTCCCGAATTGGCAAGTTTTTCGTTGGCAATAGTTACAAATTGATTCGCATTTAACAAATCGAAACGCTTAGCTACATTCGCCCATGCAAACCACGAATTGTAATTTACCTTGGTTTGGCCTTTTGTTCCTCTTTTTGTAGTGATGATAATTACACCATTAGCACCTCTCGATCCATAAATAGCGGTTGCGGCACCATCTTTTAAAACATCTACACTTTGGATATCGTTAGGATTGATATCACCCAATGGATTTATTGAAGCCACACTGCTCGACCCGCTTGATATAATGACCATTCCATCAACCACATACAAAGGATCTGTTCCTGATGAAATACTGTTTGTACCCCGAATTCTAATTCTCGGACCAGCGCCCAATATCCCGCTCGAATTGGTTACCTGAACACCGGTAACTTTTCCAGCCAAAGCTTGATCAAAACTGGCTACAGGTTTTCCAGCCAGGTCTTCGCCCTTTATACTGGCTACAGATCCCGTTACATCTTTTCTTTTCGCTGTTCCATAACCAATTACCACTACGTCTGTTAGCGCTTTTGCTTCGGATGTTAGCGAAACATTCACTTTTGTAGCCTTACCAATTGTTATATTTTGAATAACATAACCAATTGATGAAAACTGAATTACAGCATTTCCATTTACTTTGATAGAGTAAGTTCCATCAGCACCTGTAGAAACTCCATTTTTTGTGTTGGCAATTTTCACACTCACACCCGGTAATGGCAAACCATCTTCTTTTGCGGTTACCACACCGGTAACAGTTCTTTCTTGTGCGGATACTTTCGTTACCAGCAAAACAATAAAGAGCAACACACACTTTAGTAGTTTTCTTTTCATTTACATTTAATTTTAGTTTAAATAGTTAATAATATATTTGAAGAATTAATCACAGCAAGGCTTCGCCGAACTAAAAATGTTCTGCCACAAGCGCAAGCAAAATGATTAGTAGAAAAATTCATCGTGCGGAAAACTTGAGAGGATTTCCAGTTTTGTAAAAACCTATGCGATGATTAATAATTCGAGAACTAATAACAGTTATTGAAAAAAATTAAAATGTTAAGTAACGATGAAAGAGAAAAATGAATCGACAAACCGTTTTAACATTGTTAAAAAGCATTTTTTAACAAAATTTACCAATTAAATTCATAAAGAATCATTTTTAGATATGATGAATTGTTAATTTTTCAGCTCATTAGCAGACAAATACAAAATATAATGAGCGAATGCCTAATCTAAAACAATAATAAGAGCAAAAACTAACCAAAATGATAAAAAATATTTCAGTAATCGGATCAGGAACAATGGGAAATGGCATCGCACATACCTTTGCACAGTTCGGTTTTAAGGTAAATCTTATAGATATAAATCAAAATGCGCTAGATAAGGCATTGCAAACCATTACCAATAATTTAGAAAGACAGGTATCAAAAGGAACTTTAACCGATGATCAGAAGTTAGAGGCTTTAAAAAACATAAATTCATTTATATCAATTCCGGAGGGCGTAAAATATGCTGATTTAATTGTTGAAGCGGCCACAGAAAATGTAGATTTAAAGCTTAAAATTTTCAAAGAAATAGATGAATCCGCTCCTAGCGATGCGATTTTGGCTTCAAATACTTCTTCTATATCCATCACTCAAATTGCGTCCGTTACCAATCGTGGCGATAAAGTAATTGGGATGCATTTTATGAATCCTGTTCCGGTAATGAAACTGGTTGAGGTAATCCGCGGTTACCAAACCAGTGATGAAACAACTAAAACGATCATGGCTCTTTCTGAAAGTCTTCAAAAAGTTCCGGTTGAGGTAAATGACTATCCGGGTTTTGTAGCCAATAGAATCTTAATGCCAATGATTAATGAAGCCATTTATACATTATATGAAGGCGTTGCTGGCGTTTACGAGATTGATACGGTGATGAAATTGGGAATGGCACATCCAATGGGGCCTTTGCAATTGGCCGATTTTATTGGTTTGGATGTGTGTTTGGCCATTTTAAGGGTTTTACATGATGGTTTCGGAAATCCAAAATATGCGCCTTGCCCACTCTTGGTAAACATGGTTGCTGCTGGCAAAAAAGGCATAAAAACTGGCGAAGGGTTTTACACCTACACTGCCGGATCAAAAGATTTGGTGGTTTCTGATAAATTTAAAAAATCCTAATTTTTTTAGCATTTAATTTTATATTTGCTGTATGAATGAAAATCTGGATCCAGAAGCGCATAACTTAACCCCTACCGATCGTGATATCGAAAGGGTTTTGCGTCCGCAGGCTTTTGAAGATTTTACGGGTCAGGAAAAAGTGATGGAGAATCTAAGGATTTTTGTTCAGGCAGCAAAACTGCGTGGCGAGGCTTTGGATCATGTGCTTCTTCACGGTCCTCCCGGATTGGGAAAAACCACGCTATCTTATATCATTGCCAATGAAATGGGTGCTGGGATCAAAGTTACTTCTGGTCCGGTGTTAGATAAACCTGGCGACTTGGCTGGTTTATTGACTGGTTTGGATACGGGTGATATTCTATTTATTGATGAGATTCATCGTTTGTCTCCACTTGTAGAAGAGTATTTGTATTCTGCAATGGAAGATTTCAAGATAGATATCATGTTGGAAACTGGCCCCAATGCCCGTTCTGTACAGATTTCCTTAAATCCATTTACACTTGTTGGTGCTACAACCCGTTCTGGTCTGTTAACAGCTCCGTTAAGAGCCCGTTTTGGAATCAATGCCCGTTTAGCTTATTACGATGCCAAATTATTAACCACAATTGTACTTCGTTCATCAGATATTTTAAAAACGCCAATTAATGACGAAGGCGCTTACGAAATTGCCCGAAGAAGTCGTGGTACACCGCGTATTGCCAACGCACTTTTAAGAAGAACTAGAGATTTTGCGCAAATTAAGGGAAATGGAAACATTGATACCGAAATTGCTCGATACGCTCTAAATGCTTTAAATGTTGATGAGCATGGCTTAGATGAAATGGATAACAAAATTTTGGTAACCATAATCGATAAATTTAAAGGTGGACCTGTTGGATTAAAAACCATTGCAACTGCTGTTGGAGAAGATGAGGGAACAATTGAAGAGGTTTATGAACCATTTTTAATTCAAGAGGGTTACATTATGCGTACCTCTCGTGGTCGCGAAGTTACGGAAGCAGCTTATAAGCATTTGAAGAAAAATTATCCAGGGCAGACAGGGAAATTGTTTTAGATTTAAGATTTCCCGCAGATTTAAAAAGATGAAAACCGCAGATCAACGCAGATTCAAATAAAAAAAATGACGAATTTGCTGAACTCTTAATCAACTTTTTATCCTTTTAAATCTGCGTCCTTATCTGTGCTCATCTGCGGGGAAAAAATCTCAAAAATCTCTTAAACCATAAGCCTTCCTATAAATACTATTTGCAATATTATCTGTATTAAAGTTAATCAACAACCCTAGTTTAATCCCCGATAGCTTTAAATATGTAAGTAATTGCTTATGATGCACATTCAAAATCATTTCATTTGATTTTAATTCAATAATTACTTTTCGTTCAACTACTAAATCCAATCTATAACCAACATTAACCCTAATATTTTCGTAAACCATAGGTAAAGCAACCTGATTTTGAACATATAATTCTGATTTTTCTAATTCATATTTTAAAGCAGCTTCATAAGCCGATTCTAAAGTCCTGGCCCAAGTGTATTGTAAACTCTAAAAACACTGCCTCTAATTATATAAGAAAATTTCATTTTCCGTCATTATTAAAAATAACAATTAAAATTTATTATTCCTAAAAGGAGTATTTCTTTTGTTATTCATTAGTGTTATGTAAATCCGGTACAAACATTAAGGCATCTTCTCTGTTCATAATTATATAAATCAAACATTTTATGAATATTGAATTACGCAAATTAACCCTCGAAGATTATACAGATTTAAAAGAATCCATGCTACAGGCTTATGACAGTATGGGAGGCTCAATCTGGCCAAAATCAAGTATTGCAAAACTTTTAAATATTTTTCCAGAAGGGCAACTGTGCATCGCTGTTGATGATAAGGTAGTTGCCTGCTCGTTATCGATAATTGTAGAATATGATGAATATGGAGATCGCCATACCTACAAATTAATTACCGGCGATTATTCCTTTTCTACTCATGATCCGAACGGTGATACTTTATATGGAATCGAAATCTTTGTTCATCCAGATTTTCGCGGTTTGCGCTTGGGCAGAAGATTATACGAAGCAAGAAAGGAGCTTTGCGAAAGTTTAAACCTAAAAAGCATTATTGCAGGTGGACGCATTCCGGGATATCATGCTCATGCAGATAAATTAAGTCCGAGACAATATATTGATAAGGTCAAATCAAAAGAAATTTACGATCCTACCTTAACCTTCCAGATTTCAAATGATTTTCACGTTAGAAAAGTTTTAAAAAATTATTTACCGGGCGATCACGAATCTAAAGAATATGCTACCTTAATTGAGTGGAATAATATTTATTATCAGGGGTTAGATGCCTCAGCCCGTTCAGCCATGACCATTCGTTTGGGTTTAGTACAATGGGAAATGCGTTTATTTCCAGACATGGATGTGTTTTACGAACAAGTAGAATTTTTTGTTGATGCGCTTAGCGGATACAAATCCGATTTTATCCTGTTTCCCGAATTGTTTAATACCCCCTTGCTTCAACCTTATAATCATTTACCAGAGATTGAAGCCATGCGAAAACTCGCAGAAAAAACGCAGGAAATTGTAGATAAAATGCATGAGTATGCTTTGAGTTATAACGTAAATATCATCACGGGCAGCATGCCTTTATTAGAGAACGGGAAACTTTATAATGCTACCTATCTGTGCCATAGAACTGGGAAAATTGATGAATACAGAAAAATACACATTACGCCTAACGAACAAAAATATTATGGAATGGTAGGTGGAGATAAGGTTCAGGTTTTTGATACGGATTGTGGCAAAGTAGGAATCTTGATTTGTTATGATGTTGAGTTTCCTGAGCTTAGCCGGATTTATGCCGATCAGGGAATGCAAATTTTGTTTGTTCCATTCTTAACCGATACCCAAAACGGCTATACCCGAGTGCGTCATTGTGCGCAGGCAAGAGCAATTGAGAACGAATGTTATGTGGCTATTGCAGGTTGTGTGGGTAATCTTCCGAAGGTAAACAATATGGATATTCAGTTTGCACAATCTGCTGTTTTTACCCCTTCAGATTTTGCCTTTCCAACCAATGCTGTTAAGGCAGAGGCAACTCCCAATACGGAAATGGTTCTTGTTGTCGATGTTGATCTTCACCTATTGGATGAATTGCATCATTATGGTACAGTTAAGGTTTTAAAAGATAGAAGAACCGATTTATACCAAACAAGACTTTTAAAATAAAATTAAACTTCTTTGAAACAAAAAATGCCGGTCACATCACTAACCGGCATTTCAATTTAATCTAAAGCTAACTATTTTCTCATGGCAAACCATACAATTAAGCCAATAATAATGGCAATTGGTAAAATCCATTTTAAAACGGAACCCGCACCATTTTCATCCTTTTCTGTTACCGCCGGTTTTGCTGGTCCTGGATCTTCTTTATGACTCTCGTAATCTTTTTCTATCGGTTTTGGAGCTTCCCCTGACTCGACATGTTGTGGATCTATATTTTCCATTTTTTTATTTGAGTAAAGGCCTCTAATCATCGAGAAGCCAGTAATTAATTAATTTAGTTTTCTTCATTTACAACAAGTGATTAGTGAAAATGTTTTAAAACATAAGCCTTATCTTTGCAAATCTGTGTATAACAATTCAGCAAAATATAGCCAACTCATTAAAGATGAAGCCATCCGTTTAGGTTTCATTTCTTGTGGTATTTCTAAAGCCGAATTTCTAGAAGAAGATGCGCCAAGATTGGAAAAATGGCTTAAAAACAATCATCATGGCGAAATGAAGTATATGGAAAATTACTTCGACAAGCGCTTGGATCCACGTCTTTTGGTTGATGATGCAAAATCTGTAATTTCCTTATCTTTAAATTATTATACCGAAGAAAAACAGACTGATGCAAATGCTCCAAAAATATCAAAATATGCCTATGGCCAGGATTATCACACCGTAATCAAAGATAAACTTAAGGCGCTATTATTTTTTATAGAAGATAATATTGGTGAGGTTTCTGGACGTGCATTTGTAGATTCTGCGCCTGTTTTAGATCGGGCCTGGGCTAAAAAATCGGGTATTGGCTGGATTGGAAAAAACTCTAACTTAATCAGTAAAACTGATGGCTCTTTCTTTTTCTTGGCAGAGTTGATTGTTGATTTAGAATTGGATTACGATCATCCTTTCCAAACCGATCATTGCGGTACCTGCACTCGTTGCTTGGATGCCTGCCCTACTGATGCCATTATTGCACCACAGGTTGTAGACGGAACAAAATGCATTTCTTATCTCACCATAGAATTGAAAGAAGAAATTCCTACAGAATATAAAGGTAAAATGGCCAATTGGATGTTTGGCTGTGATATTTGTCAGGATGTTTGTCCCTGGAATCGATTTTCAAAAGTGCACAACGAACCAGCCTTTAAACCCGAAAATGGCTTGTTAGATTTAAATGAAAAAGACCTCACCGAAATAACAGATGAAGTCTTTAAAAAAGTTTTTAAGGGTTCTGCCGTTAAGCGTACCAAGTTTAATGGATTAAAAAGAAATATCGATTTTCTGAAATCTTAATTTTCATTAATCTTTGTTATATTTGATAATGACTGATATTCAATTGTATACTAAACTTTCAGAATTACCTACTGGACTAAAAAAAAAGGTATCTGATTATATAGATTCTTTGGTTAATAAGACCAGAACGGATATTCACAATCAAAAAAGAACTTCAGGGTTAGCTAAAGGTTTAATAATGATTAAAGATAATTTCAATGACCCAATTAAAGGTTTTGAAGAATATTTATAATGAACCTGTTACTTGATACACACATCGTAATTTGGTTTATTACTAGTGATAAGAATCTTTCTAAAACTATAAAAACTCAAATAGAAGATCCCGAAAATAAATGTTTCATTAGCATAGCTAGCTATTGGGAATTATCAATAAAATATTCACTTGGCAGAATCGATTTGAATGCAGCCCTTGAAAAAATATTTGATATTATCGAAGAAAGTGGGTTTGAGATACTTCCAATCACATTAACACATATTTTAAAATTGCAACAGCTAGAGCATATTCATAATGATCCTTTTGATAGAATTATAATTGCTCAGGCCACAGTTGAAAAACTCACTTTGGTAAGTAAAGATGCATATTTTCCTTCCTACCAAATTCGACTAATCCAATAATATCTAATTTAGTTCACTGAAAAGTTATTATCACTCTTAACCTTATCCGGAATGTGAGCACTACCCATAACCACTTTAGTTAGTTTTTTAGTTGTTTTAATTTCAACAAAAACTTGTTTATCTCCTTTTTCCCAAACCCCAATTGTATTGTGATTCTTTTCGATTGTACCATCACTATATGTTAAGGTTAAATCTATCGGTAACGGTTTAATGCTCTTATTTTCTACAGTAATCGTATAACCAGTAGCTGTTTTTTCTACTGCCTTTATAGCCATATCGGTCACTCCACCTTCAAAAAACCAAGCTTTCCAAAACCAGTTTAAATTTTTGCCACTCCCCTCGTTTATACTGTTAAAGAAATCGTAAGGCATTGGGTGTTTGCCATTCCAATTTTTAATGTAATTATGTAACGCCTTGGTAAACAATTCATCGCCCAAATAATCTTTTACAAATAGATAAGCCAAACCCGGTTTAGGATAAGAGTTTGTAAAAGAACCTGAACCTTTAAGATCTGGAGTTAAGGTCATAATCGGAGTATCATCCTTACCTCCCGAAGAAGATGCTGTAGGTTGGATACCATACTCATCTACAATCGTAGAATCAATCATTGGTGAAATTAACCACTCGCCTATTGTTGCCCAGCCTTCATCCATCCATCCGTATTTGGTTTCGTTTATACCCATATAAAATGGAAACATGGTATGGAAAATTTCATGATCCGTTAAAGTAATGGCATCAACACGATTATCAACCGGATTATCATTCACCATCATAGGATATTCCATCTGATCTAAACCATCAAAAATTGTTTCATGATTATAAGGAAACGGCCATTTTGGAAAAGTATAACTCATAGATTCAACCGTTTTACGGGCAAAATCGATCACCTCATAATAATCTTTATGTTTTGGATTGAAAACGGCATCTACACGCGTTCTTCTCTTTGTATTTGGATCTACAACCAAGCTCGAAGATTTCCATAAATAATGATCGCTTAACGCAAATACAAAATCGGTTACGTTTTTAGCTTCAAATTTGAAAGTGTTGAAATCATTAGGCTGTGTTACTTTTTTATCCGTGAGATCTTTTTCGGTAATCACATCAACAATACCATCATTCTTTTCTGCAGTTAACATTTTCGCAACAATATCTTTTTGGAAAACAGAAGAAGCATTTTTTAAATCGCCTGTTGCCCAAACGCCGTAACCGCCCGGAACGGTTACTTCTGCATTAAAATTATCAAAGTCGTTGTAAAATTCTTCGGCACCTGTGTACGGAAATTTATTCCAACCATCAACATCATCATAAACGGCAACTCGAGGAAAAAAGTAAGCAACAAAATGTGAACCTTCATCAACCTGCCCCGTACGCATGTGCGAACCTTTGTTAAGGGTATAATTATAATCTATAGAAAATGTAATGGTTTTCCCTGGCAAAACTGCTGGAACATTAACCGTCATGTTGGTACCATCAATCTTAAAATCGCTTATTGATTTTCCGTTTGATACCATTTTATTAATGGACACACCTTCGCCTAAATCCGACTCGGCAAACTTGGCTTTTCTAGGTGTTCCTTTTTTGTACAGATTTGGGTATAGTTTAAACCAAATTTCCTTTAAGGTATCAGGACTGTGATTGGTATATACAACTTCTACCTTCCCTTTTAATAATCGGTTAACTGGATTAAAATCAACTTTCAGATTATAGTTGGCACTATTTTGCCAATATTTTTTTCCAGGTTTTCCGTCTTCATTTCTTGTGCCTTTTGTATATGTATTTTTAAAGACTGGCTCGATCGGCAATTGAGTTTGTGCAGAAACTGAACCACAAAGAATTATTAAGGCAATAACAATTTTAACAAATTTCATAGTATATAAATAAATGAGAAGCTATCTGATAGAAACTTCTACTTTAAGCTTTGGTCTTTAAGCTTTTGCTTATTTTCCAAACTTCATTTTCAACTGCTCCAACATATCCGTATTAATTGGCTCTGCAGGCTTTTCTTTTTTAGGTTGAGGTTTTGGTGTATAAGGTTGTTTATTAGCTGGCGCTTGATTTTGAGGTCTGGGCGCTCTGTTCTCATTCTTTTTGGCATTGAATTTTGCCCATTCCTCATCTAATTTCTTTTTGGTGTACAAAGGGAAATCGCCTTGCTTCATCCAAGCATAATAACTTGGCTCAATCGCAAAAACCTGTTCAGTAGTTTTGCCTTTGTGCTTACCAAAATTGAAACAAACTTCATTATTATCATTATAAACCATTCTGCCTGCAAAATCAACAGGCTTGTTAATGTTTGTAAAAACGTGCAAAGCATCAACATCATTTACAACCGGTATGCTTTTAACACCTTGTTTGCTTTCATATTCAGTTTCTTTATACATTTCCAATTGGCCGAGCAAAACTTTATAAGTGGCAATTACATCTGCTTCTGCTGCGTGGGCATTAACTAAATCTTCCTGACAATAAAATTTATAGGCTGCTTTTAAGGTACGTTGTTCCATTTGGTGGAAAATATTCTGCACATCAACAAACTTTCTATTGTTCATGTCGAAATCTACATCTGCTCTTAAAAATTCTTCCAAAAGCATTGGAATATCAAATTTATTTGAATTGTAGCCTGCTAAATCGCTTTCTCCAATAAACTCAGCAATTTCTACAGCAAGCGTCTTAAATGTGGGCTCGTTCGCAATGTCTTCATCATAAATTCCATGAATTAAAGAAGTTTGCAACGGAATGGGCATTTCTGGATTAACACGCCATGTTTTAACAATTTCAGAACCATCTGGCATTGCTTTTAAAATTGCAATTTCTACAATTCTATCGGCACCAACATTTATACCAGTAGCTTCTAAATCGAAAAATGCTAATGGACGTTTTAAATTTAATTTCATTCTTTTATGATGTGAGATTAAGACATTGATTTGCCACCAATGTTCTATAATATTTTTTATTCAAAAGTGCTAAAAAGGTTTCATTACTTATCAAAAAGAGGCTAACTAATTTAAAAATATAATTGTAAAATTATTTTTGAATATTATTTCCTACCATTACCTTGCAGGTAAATTTCCGCTTTTCTCAAATGAAAATAATTTTAATACTGGTGCTATCAATATTTGGCGCCATTACCTGTAAGTGTCAAGATTTTAACTTCGGAGCAGTGACTCTACAAGAATATAATTTTGATAAAAAAACAATAGATAGCAATGCAAATGCTATAGTAATTCGCGAATTTGGAAAGGGAGCTTTCCAGATGAATTTTGAAGGACATATTGACATTGCTTTTACCTATCATGTTAAGATAAAAATCTTTAACAAAGAAGCTTTTAAAAAGGCAAATATTGTGGTTCCATTGTATAAGGGAGAGTATCGAGATGAAACTATAGAAGATTTAAAAGCATCGACATTTAATTTAATTGATGGAAAAATCAGCGAAACTAGTCTCGATAATAGTACCTTAATTACCGAAAATAAATCAAAGTATATCAATCTTGCCAAATTTACACTGCCAAATTTAAAGGAAGGTTCTATTATAGAATATAGCTATAAATTAATTTCGCCCAATGTTTTTAATTTCAAAACGTGGGAATTTCAAACTGATATTCCAAAAGCATTTAGTGAGTTTAATGCAAATATCCCAGCAACTTACAATTACAATGTTTCGCTGAGGGGTGATCAAAAACTTAATGATCAAAAAGCTGAGGTTTTAAAAAAATGCTTCACTTTCGCTGGTACTTTAATTAATTGCTCTAAATTAACTTACGTAATGAAAAATATTCCTGCTTTTATTGAGGAAGATTACATGACGGCTCCTAGCAATTTTAAATCAGCTATTCATTTTGAACTATCAGAATATCAACATCTTAATGCGGGTAAAATAAAATATACTAAAACTTGGAAGGATATTGAGGATGATCTTCTTGCAGATGAAAGCTTTGGAGTACAAATGAGAAAATCCGGTTTGTTTAAAAATGCAGTATCCAAAATCGTAGTAGATAATACGGATAATTTAGAAATGGCTAAAGCCATTTATGTCTACATTAAAAAACAAATAAAATGGAATAATCAATATGGAAAATATACGACCGAGAACCTTAAAAAAGCATTAGAACTAAAATCAGGTAATGTTGCGGACATTAACCTATGTTTAATAGCCGCACTTCAGGCCGCAGGATTAGATGTTGAAGCCGTTGTTCTATCTACAAGAGAAAATGGAGTGATTAACAAGCTATATCCCGTTATTTCGGAGTTTGATTATGTTATCGCAAAAGTTAATATTAATAACGAAAGCTATTTATTGGATGCAACTGATCCTTTACTCCCATTTGGATTGTTACCTTTTCGTTGTATCAATGATAAGGGAAGAGTTATAAATTTAAAAAAACCATCATATTGGATCGATTTAAAATGCGCTCAAAAAACCACAAAAAATTATTTATTAAACGGTTTATTAAGCACTGATGGGAAAATTTCTGGAAACCTGACCATCCACAGTCAGGGTTACGCGGCCTTAAACAAAAGAAAACAGATTAAAGGTTATAGTTCTATTGATGAATTTGTAGAAGACTATGAAGAAAGTATTGGAAGAATAAAAATCAAAAATTATCACATTTTAAATTTGGATAGCGTTGAAAATACCCTAACGGAACATTATGATGTTGAAATTAAAATAAACAATGACTTAAATAAGGATAATTTTTACTTTAACCCCTTCCTTATAAATAGCATTTCTAAAAATCCATTTAATCTAAATGAGCGAAACTACCCTATAGATTTGGCCACTAAATCTGATGATCGGGTAACTATAAATCTGGTTTTACCTGAAGGATTTAAAATGGACGAAAAACCAAAGAATCTTTCAATATCACTTAAAGATAATAGCGCGAAGTATTTGTTACAAACAGATTTTGAGAATAACGCAATACAATTAAATCAAACCTTGCAACTTAATAATGCTATTTATCAACCCTCAGAATACCTAAATCTAAAAGAATTTTATAGCAAAATAATCCAAAATCAAAAAACCGATTTCTTATTTAAAAAAATCAAATAGTAAATTATTTCATAATATTAGTTTCTACCTTTAAATTGCCATAAATATTATCCGCTCCTAATGAAAAATATTCTAACCATCTTACTCCTACTTTTCGGAAGCTTAGTCGCTAATGCTCAAAACTTTAACTTCGGAGCAGTTACTTACGATGACTATGAATTTAGTAAAAAGAAAATAGACAGTAACGCAAATGCAATAGTTTTACGGGAATTTGGAACGGCTTCTCTCCAATTAGATGACAACACGGGTAGATTGGAACTTGTATTTGATCATCATGTAAAAATAAAAATATACAACAAAGAGGGTTTTAAAGAAGCCAATATTGTGATCCCGATGTATAAGGATGACAGTCGTGAAGAAAGCATTTCTGATTTAAAAGCATCCACATTTAACTATGAAAACGGAAACTTTGTAGAAACCGCAATGGATAAAAAAGGTGTTTTTACTGAGAATAAATCCAGGTATTTACGGCTAACCAAGTTTACACTCCCTAATTTGAAAGAAGGATCAGTTATAGAATACAGTTACCGATTAAAATCTCCAAATATTTTTAATTTCAAGTCATGGGAGTTTCAGAGCGATATTCCGAAAGTGATCAGTGAATATATGGTTTACATCCCCGGAAATTACAATTACAATGTTTCGCTTCGCGGATTTCAAAAACTATCTGATCAGAAAGTAGAACTCGCTAAGGAATGTTTAAGGGCCGGCGGTGTATCTATGGATTGCTCGAAAATTACTTATCAGATGAAAAACGTTCCAGCATTTATTGAAGAGGATAACATGACGGCTCCAAGTAATTTTAAATCAGCAATTTACTTTGAACTATCTGACGTTCAAAATATTAATGGCGGAAAAACTTCTTACACCAAAACCTGGAAAGATATTGATTACGACTTGGCATCAGAGAAAAGAGTTGGCGCCCAGATGAAAAGAAAAGATGTTTATAAAGATCTTATTCCGGTAATTACCAAAAATGCCACTGATGATTTGAGCAAGGCAAAAGCCATTTTTGATTACATTAAAAAACAAATTAAGTGGAATAATTATGTTGGAATGTATTCTGAAGACAACATAAAAAAAGCTTTGGAAATTAGATCTGGAAATACCGCTGATATAAACTTAAACCTAATTTCTGCACTTTCTACCGCAAATTTAGACGCAGAAGCTGTAATCCTTTCAACGCGTGATAATGGCACGGTTAATAAACTTTATCCGGTAGTAAGCGATTTTAACTATCTCATAGCAAGAGTTAACATCGGCGATCAAAGCTATCTGTTAGATGCATCTGAACCTTTGTTACCATTCGGACTGCTCCCACTGCGCTGCATAAATGATCAAGGAAGAGTTATCAATTTAAAAAAGGCATCTTATTGGATTGACTTAAAAGCCTCTCAAAAAACAATCACCAGCTACATTTTAACAGGTAAATTAAATGATAATGGAAAAATTACAGGCACAATAACCACGCACAGTTCTGGTTATGCGGCCTTCAATAAAAGAAAGGATATAAAACGTTATAGTTCGCCAGAAGAATATGTAGAAAAGCTTGATGAGCGGATGCCTAAAATTAAAATTTTAAGCCAGCAGATAGACAATCTTGATAGCGTAGAAAATACTTTAACAGAACGATATGAAGTTGAGTTTATCGTATATGATGGTGTAAAAACGCAATTTTATTTAAGCCCGTTTTTTATCAATACAATTTTAAAGAACCCATATAATTTAAACGACAGAACGTATCCCATCGACCTTGGCACGGCTTCTGACGAAAGAATAATCATAAATATTGCCATGCCCGATAAGTACGAATTGCTCGAAAAACCAAAGGATATGGCCATCGGACTTCCAAACAACGGAGGAAAATATTTACTCAAAACATCATTTGAAGACAATTCAATTTCTTGTAGCCAAATTTTACAATTTAACAATGCCATTTATCCAGCAGAAGAATATCTATTTTTAAAGGAGTTTTACAGCAAGATTATCCAAAACCAAAAAACAGAACTTCTATTTAAAAAAGATTCAAAATGAGATTAATCATAACTTTTGCTGTTTTATTTTTTGTTGCCAAAACTGCTTTTTGCCAGGATAATTACGATGTAGACTTAATTCCTTCCGCTCTACGAAGTCGGGCAAATTCCTGCATCAGAAACGAAGAGCGAACTGTTGATATGCAATCGCCTGATAACGTTATGTTTAATGTTAAAAAGGCAATTACGGTTTTTAACGAAAATGGCGAGGATGAAGCTCGGCTGGTTTTATATTATGACAAAAACGTATCTATAAAGAGCATAAAAGGCGAAATATACAATGCCTCGGGAATATTGATAAACAAGTTTTCTCAAAGTAATTTCTCTGATGTTAGCGCAGCAGATGGGTTTTCGTTATTTGTTGATAGTCGCGTCAAACACTATTTGCCTTCAATTAATCAATTCCCCTATACAATTGTCTACAATTATGAAATTCGGAATAAGCAAAACCTGATCATTCCAGATTGGGTTCCAAAACCAGGCAACGATGTTTCTGTAGAAAAAAGCACATATACTTTTATTTGTAAGCCTACTGATGTAATTAGAATCAAGGCTCAAAATTTTGCTGGCAAACCAGAAGAAACCACTACAGAAAAGCAAAAAACTTTTATCTGGAAAACAGGCAACATCTCCGCCGTAAAAACCGAACCATTTAGTCCAGATGCAGAAACCTATGAAACAAGTATAAAAATTGCGCCACAACAATTTACTTACTATGGGCGTAAGGGCAGTTATGCTAATTGGCAGGAATTGGGCAAATGGATTTATGATGATCTGTTAAAAGATAAAACCGAGCTGCCTCCTGCTACCATTCAATATGTGAAGAATTTAGTTAAGGATGAAAAGACCGATCAGGATAAGGCTCGAAAAATTTATCAATACCTGCAGGATAAAACCCGTTACATCAGTGTTCAAATTGGAATTGGAGGCTTCCAGCCTGTGTCTGCATCAGAAGTAGATCGATTGGGTTATGGCGATTGCAAAGCCTTGGTTAATTATATGCAAAGTCTGCTAAAGGCCGTTGATATAGCGTCTTACTATTGCGTGGTTGAATCTGGAAGCACCAAAAAGAGCGTTGACCCAAACTATGCCAGTATGGTCCAAGGAAATCACATCATTCTTTGCATGCCTATGAAAGGCGATACCACTTGGCTGGAATGCACAAGTCAGAAAATTCCATTCGGGTTTTTAAGTGATTTTACAGATGATAGATTGGTTTTGGCCTGCACTGCCGAAGGTGGAAAACTCTTGCATACGCCTAAATTATCGACAGAAAAAAATCTTCAAATCCGTAAGGCAGATTTAATTTTACAAGCAGATGGAAACATAATAGGAAACGTTAATACCGTTTTTTCAGGTGCACAATATGATAATCAAGAAAGTATTATTGGTAAACCCCTGAGCGAGCAATTTAAGTTACTTAAAGAATATTATGATATCGATAATATTGATTTTAAATCCGTTAGCTACAATCAGAAAAAAGATATCAATCCAGAAGTTGCAGAAAATATCGCAATAAGCATAAGAAACTACGCACCTGTAAATGAAAACAAAATGTTTCTGTTGCTCAATGCATTTAATATTAAAAGATCCGTACCCGAGGTTAGAAACAGAACTTTGCCCGTTTATTTAAATAGAGGTTATACTGATGAGGATGTGATTACTTATACATTACCAGATAATGTTCAAACAGAGTTTATTATTCCTCAAAGTAAAAACTTAAAAAGCCCTTTCGGCGAATATATTTCCAAAACCAGTGTTGATGGTAAAAAGCTAACTTACTATAGAAAATTGGTACTTAATGAAGGTACTTTCCCTGCCGAAAGCTATGAAGCTTATGCAAAATTTGTTGGTGATGTAAATTCGGCAGATTATCTGAAACTGGCACTTAGCTTAAAAAAATAATTCCAAGGGTAATTCCAATAATCATAATAAGATACATTAAAATTTCCGTCGAGGCGAAGCGTTTGTATTTGGTCCAAAAAGAATAATCTTTATCGTGCTCGGGCATTTAAATTGTTTGAGCCGTAAAAATAGGCAAATTGATTTAATTTTTAGGTTTATAAGTCGTAATCTGCTTGGCCATGCCCTTAAATAAGATTACATGGAATGGCCACATTGCATACCAGTACATTCTTCCCCATAAACCTTTTGGCCTAAAAGTGGCAATCTGCGATAGAAAAGCTTTACCATGAAATTCAATTAGTTTAAGTTCTAGCCAGGCTTCTCCCGGCACTTTCATTTCGGCAAATAAGAGCAATCTTTTATTTTTTTTATCGGCCAATAAAACCCGCCAAAAATCCAGCACGTCTCCAGCTTGAATGTCGGTATTACTTGTTCTACCCCTCCTAGTACCTACACCACCAAAAATTTTATCTAAAAACCCTCTAAAATGCCAAAGCCAATCCATATAATACCAGCCTCTATTTCCTCCAATACTCCAAATGTTATCAAAAACTTCTTCAGCCTTACGCTCAAAAGGCATTTTCACTTTATAGTTTAAAGTTCCATTTTGCGGAACCTTAATTTGGTCCATGAAATCTGTAGTTAAATAACCGCGGTTTAAGGCATCCTTCCAGCTCGAAACAATAGAGTTTTGATCAATTTTTTCGAAGGCTAAATGAAGTGCTTCTGCATAAGTTAAGCACTTTCTTGGCACAACTTCGTGGATTTTGTTATCCTTACAAACCACTTCGTTCTTCATACTATCAACCAAACTTCGTGCTAAAGAATATGGAACTGGAGTAATTAAGTTTAACCATAGTGAAGATAATCTGGGTGTTAAAACCGGCAAAGTAATAATCCACCTTTTTAAGCCACGTTCGTCTGCATAACCCTGAAGCATCGCCCGATAGGTTAAAACATCGGGACCGCCAATATCAAATGTTTCATTATAGGATTTCTTGTTGTGAAGAACGCCGGTTAAATAAGCCAAAACATCTCTAATTCCTATTGGCTGACAGCGTGTATTTACCCATTTCGGTGTAATCATTATCGGAATCTTTTCTGTTAAATCTCGAATAATTTCAAATGATGCACTTCCAGATCCTATAATTATAGCCGCTCTTAAAATGGTACAGGCAATTCCCGATGCTTTAAGCTCCTCTTCTACGGCTAATCTAGAACCTAGATGTTTGGATAAATGATCATCATTGGCAATTCCGGTTAAATATATAATCTGCTTACAAGTTGTTTTTTTTATTGCCAAAGAGAAATTCTCGGAAGAGGTTCTTTCCATCTCCTCAAATTTGGCATCGCTTGATGACATTGAATGAACCAAATAATAAGCTGCATCAATATCTTTCGGAATCTCCGTTAAAGTTTCTGCCCTTAGTAAATCTCCATTAATGATGGTTACTTCTTCACTTAAATCAGATTGAAGTACAAATCGTCTTTTATCCCTAACCATGCAAACCACTTCATGCTTTTCTTCTAAAAGTAATGGCAATAGTCTAGTTCCAATATATCCGTTAGCTCCCGTAAGTAAAATTTTCATTTGAAATGTTTGAATAATAACACTTGTATCCAGGCTTTGTTGATGATAATCAAACATTTAAATTAAAATAACATTCCAAAAAGCTATAACAGGATCAATTGCGTCATGATAGTGTAAAGGAAGTCCCTTAAACATCGTGACAGTTTAAACAGACACAACAAATATAATTTCACATCGTATAAGTAGTTCAATATAAAATCAAACATCCCTGAATGAAGAGAAACATCATGGGCATTGCTGCGATTATTTTGGCGGGAATCAGCATTGTCGGAACGAGTTGGAAAGCGGTGGAGGCTCCACACACACAACAACAAACAATTAAAAATATAGCACAAGATAGTCTTTACAACCGCTACATTTTAAATCTTTACCACACTGCACATTTAGATTCTGCTGGTTTAAATGAAGCGGTTTTTGAAAAGGCACTAACCGGATATTACAACATGAAATATTCGGGTTTACTACACTCAAAATCTATTCTAACCATTGCAGATTTTGATCAGGAAAGCTGTAAAAAGCGTCTTTACATCATCGATTTAAATAAAAAAGAACTGCTTTTAAATACGTGGGTTGCTCACGGGCAAAACAGTGGAGGTGATAAACCCACTGCTTTTTCTAACAACATGAACTCGAATCAAAGCAGTATTGGGTTTTACTTAACCGGAGAAATTTACTTTGGTAAACACGGCCGTTCTTTAAAATTGGATGGCATGGATAATGGCTTTAACAGCAATGCCAGAGAGCGGGCAATTGTGGTTCATGGAGCAGATTACGTATGCCAGGAAAGCATTAACCAACTGGGTAGATTGGGCAGAAGTCAAGGATGCCCTGCCGTTGCTACCAAATTGGCAAATCAAGTCATCAACACAATTTCCGATCGAACGGTCTTATTTATTAATAATTCAGAACAACGCTACAACTCACAATTTCTTAATGAGCAATTGGCAGCAACTGTAGCGCTTAATAACGAAGAGGTTTTGGCCTCTAAGGTGGATTAATGATTTTTTAAGTTTGTGGCGTTTAAGTTTTTAGGCAATAGTTTTAAAATCGGTTTTTTGAATTTTGATAAACAATCCCAAATCCAACGATTACTGTCTACATCTTTTTCGCCACAATCTACAATTTCTGCCCGTTTTAAAAGTTTGGCAACCAAATTCTGAATCCAATGGATTCTTACAAAACGGTTAAATCCCAAACCTATGTAATCGCAATAAACATGCACTACAATTTCGACAACCAAAGAATCATTTGTAATATTTAATTCCTTTCCATAGCAGTTTTGATAAGCTGCTTTTATCGTTTCAATTAAAAGGTCGAATCTTAAGTTCGGCTTTCCATTTAAAAAACGCCACAATTCTGCGTCGCTGTAAACACGAATTAGCTGTGGTTCCAAATCAACCCTAATTTTGCAATTTTCTAATTCGTAAAATTCATTCATATCTGTTTTTAGATGTGCCAGAGCCTATTTTGTTACTAAAATCCCATCCTGCTAACACATAATGAGCGAAAAGGTTTCTGTTACAACAGGTTATAGTGTGAGTAAAAATTTGAGTCGTACACAAATAATTTTAATCATCTTTGAGGTTTAGAAAACATTCTAATTCATGAAGATTGTAATTGCGGAAAAGCCCTCTGTTGGTCGCGAGCTTGCAAAAGTTTTTGGAGCGACAACCAGAAAAGATGGATACATTGAAGGTAAAGGATATTCTTTTACTTGGGCTTTTGGGCATCTTTTACAATTGGCACCGCCACAAGATTATGGCTTTATTGGCTGGAGAAAGCAACATTTACCCATGCTGCCTCAAAAGTTTAAACTGGCCATTAGAAAAATTAAAACCAAAGATGGTTTTGTTGAAGATCCGGCGGTTAGAAAACAACTTGACACCATTAAAAGGTTATTTGATGAAGCCTCGGAAATTATTGTTGCAACAGATGCCGGACGTGAAGGTGAACTCATTTTCAGGTATATTTATTATTACTTAAAATGTAAAAAACCTTTTAAACGTTTATGGATTTCTTCTCAAACTGATGAAGCGATTAAAGACGGATTTAGAAACTTAAAACCGGGTACCGATTACGATACCTTGTTTAATTCTGCGCATTGCCGTTCAGAATCTGATTGGCTTGTAGGAATGAATGCGACTCAGGCTTTAAGTATTTCTGCCGGGAACCGAACGGTTTTATCTTTGGGAAGGGTACAAACCCCTACGCTAGCCATGATTTGTGCCCGCTTTTTGGAAATCAAAAATTTTGTTCCTCAAACGTATTTCCAGATTAGCATCCAGTTAGTAAAGGACGAGCAAACTTTTAAAGCTGTTTCAATATCCAATTATAAAGAAAAAGAAGAAGCCGAAAAACTCTTCGGTCTGATCGAAGATGTGCCATCAGGTTTTACAAATGGAGGAAATATTACTGCGGTTGAAGCAAAACCAAGAAAAGAGCCACCACCATTATTACACGATTTAAGTAGTTTACAGCAAGAGGCCAACAAGAAAAAAGGATTTACGGCAGATCAAACCTTAAATCTTTTGCAGAATTTGTACGAAAGCAAATTGGTTTCCTATCCCCGTACTGGGAGCCGGTATATAGGTGATGATGTTTTTGCGGGTGTTCCAGATTTGATCTCTAAGTTTACAGACCATCCTGATTTTGGAAAGCAAGCTCAGTTTTTACAGACCACCAAATTAAACAAGCGGAGTGTAAATGCAAAAAAGGTAACCGATCACCATGCCGTTTTACCTACAGGTGAGCAAGCTTATGGTTTAAGCAGCGATAAACAAGCCATTTACGATATGGTGGTTGGGCGAATGATGGAAGCTTTCCATCAAGAATGTTTAAAGGAAATTACCAAAATTACCATCCAGTCAGGTCTCACTTTTATTGCAAACGGTACGGTTATTCGTTCTGCTGGCTGGCGCTCTGTTTTTAACGAAACAGATGAAGATAAAAAGGATGAAGATAATGCTGCTTTACCAAAAGTTGCCGTAGGTGAGCAACTTCCGATAACCGAAAAATCGTTACTAGAAAAGCAGACAAAGCCAAAATCGATGTATAACGAAGCTTCACTTTTAAAAGCACTTGAAACATCGGGCAAGGAAATTGAAGATGAGGAATTGCGTTATGCCATGAAAGATAGCGGACTGGGAACTCCGGCAACACGAGCATCGATTATAGAAACACTGATTACTCGAGAATACATTACCAGAGAAAAACGTAACCTAGTTCCAACGATAAAGGGATTGGCTGTTTACGATGTTGTAAAGGATAAGCAGATTGCCCAGGCAGAACTAACGGGCCAGTGGGAAAAAAGATTGGAAGAAATTCGTTCTGGTGCATCAGTAAAGGATTTCAAATCTGAAATTACGGAATATACCAAAACAATTACTCAAGAACTTTTAATTGCCGGAGCATCAATTTCTGGTAAATTGGAAGATCAAAAATTAGAAAAAGCTTAGTCTTTAAACAACTTATCTACAAGTTCGCGAGCCGAATTGCCCATTTTTTCATCTTTTTGGATAAATCCTATTGCGCCGGCATCGTAATAACTCTGTTCTAGTAAAGATTTATCATTTCCTGAAAACATGCAGACTTTTAAACCGGGTTGAATGGCATGGATTTCGGTAACGGTTTTAGGATTGCTATCGCCATTTGGCATGTTAATATCTAAAATCAGCAAATCAAATGGCTCATTTTTTACAAAATCGAACGTTTCATTTAAGTTTGATGCTTGCTTAATTTCTGGTGACGTGAGCAATTTTGTAAAAAAGCCCTTCATTACAATCCGCATCAATTCGCTATCATCAGCAATTAAGATTTTGAGATTATTAGTCATTATGAGAGATTCTGCTTAGGATGATTTATCAAAAGTAACAAATTATTTGATTTAAGCCTAAAATCGGAAAATGATCCCAATCACTTTTAAAAATCCATAAATGCCCAAGCGCTATGATAACCGCCCAAATCTTCAGCATACTGAATAAAGTTGGCATAGAACGATGACTTCGAGAGTGTAGAACTGTCTCCAATTACAACGAGTTTTTTTCTGGCCCTCGTCATGGCAACATTCATTCTTCTAATATCCGAAAGAAAACCGATTGAACCCTCTGCATTGCTTCTAGTTAAACTAATGTAAACCACATCACGCTCCTGGCCCTGAAAACTATCTATCGTATTTACAGAAATTTGATCAGTATATGATGCAAGCACTTCGTTCTCTTTTACCAATCCCTTTAAAATTTGAACCTGCTGCTTATAGGGTGATATTACCGCGAAAGTAGGAAAACTTCCATTTAGCTTTTTTTCTTCAAGAGTTTCTACAAGGTTAACAAGATGTTTGATTAGAAAACTTGCTTCTTCCGGATTTGTTGTACTGGTTCCATCCAACTTTTCATCAAAGCTACAGCCTGCCGTATCAATAAAAGTTAGGGCCTCATCTTCAGGAAAAAGCAGATGATGTGCTACAGATTGATGCGCATTTAGTTGATTTTCATAAAATACTTTGGAAGAATATTTCATGATTTTCTCATTCATTCGATACTGTTCGTTAAGAAGCACAACCGCTTCTGGATGAAGCAAAACCGATTTTTCCAATAACGTTTTACTTAAACCGTTTCTTGCTGCCTCGTTCGATTTTATTGTTGGCGAAAGCTGAAAATGATCTCCTGCCAAAATTACTTTTTGCGCTTTTAAAATTGGTATCCAACAGGCAGGTTCCAACGCCTGTCCGGCTTCATCGATAATGATGGTATTGTAGGTTAAGTTTTTAACCGTATAATGATTTGCACCTACCAGAGTTGCTGTTATAATTTGTGCATTGGTAAATAGATTGTCCATAATGTACTGTTCAATCTGTTCTACTTCCTTCCCTATTTTATGCGCTTCGTTAAAAAGTGCCTTACGCTGATCTCGCTCTGCTTTACCAAAACTTCGTTTATATTTATGAGCCATGTTTTTGTACTCATTTGCCTGTTTTTTTAAGGCCTTAATGTTTTTCATTTCTACATGATCTGCCATTTTATGATCAAGTGTAGAAGCCATTAAATGTTCAGAAACCCGAGCGGGATTACCTACACGAATTACATTTAAACCTTCCTTCGAGAGTTTTTCAGTTAATAAATCCACTGCCGTGTTACTTGGCGCAACAACCAAAATTTTTTGATTATTATGTTTCACCAGCGATTTTATGGCCTGTACTAGCGTAGTCGTTTTACCCGTTCCCGGTGGGCCATGAACAATTGCCAAATGATCGGCAGAGATAATTTTATTTACCGCAAGCTGCTGAGATGCATTTAGGTTATTCGGCAGAATAAACTTTTCTTCATTTTGAAAAGATGGTTTATCGCCTTTGGTTAAAATCTTAATAAGTTTATTTTCGGTATCATGATCGGCAAGATTGGTGGCTTGTTTTAGCGCACTCTGCATCTCATCATAGCTATTGTTATCAAACAGCAAATCGATACCCAGCTTGCCATCTCTGGCCCAATCGGGCATTTCATCAATGCGAAAATTAATTTTCATCTTATTTCCGCTAAGATGCGTAATCACACCCTCTATACGATCGATTTTTGCATCGTGATTAGAAAAAAGCACAGCTGATGAACCAAATCTAAATTGATGGGAAAATTCCTGATGAGTGGTCCGCTCTAATTCGACTGTTAAATAATCACCACGACCAATTTCTGTGTTTCTAATGGCTATAGGGTACCAGGTTAAACCCAACGCTCTCCTATCCGCAGCAGAAGTATTTTCGGTAAGTTTTAAATACGATTGTAAATCTTCCTCACGCTCTATGTTGAGCAAATCTTGAAGATTTTTAAAATATTCTTTAGGCAATGGGAAATTTTTAACTGTGAAAAATGAGATAATGACGAAGTGTTATAGCAAAATAAATATCTATAAAACCAATTCCTGATGCAGTTTCAGCAATGTTTCATTGGGATCGGTGCAAAACCCTGGGTGAACCTTTGAACACTGCACTACTGTACTCCTGGTAGCGGTTAGCCACCTAAAACGCGATGCCTGATCGTATTTGCCAATTGGCCCAGAACCAGCTGATCCTTTACTAATTCGCTGAAAGGCGTTAAGATTATCTGTTAACTCATTAATATCAATCTCTTTCGAAAAAGCATTAATTTTGCTTTCATCTAAATAAAAAATACTTTGAAGATACTTTTGTTTTGCACAGAACAAAATAATGCCCACATTAAGAAACTCTTCGCGTTCTACCCTAGGCATAACCCGAATAACAGCATACTCAAATAAGAATTTCTCTTGCATGCTGTGCTTCTTTTAAAAATATATCAGAATGTGCTAAACGCGTTTCTAAAAAATACGCATAAGCTTTACGATGTTCATCCTTGGTGTCAAAATTTGTTTCGCCTTCCAACCATTCATCGGGAATTAAATTAATTACAGCCTGAATTTTTTCAGCGTTTAATATTGATCTAAATTCTTGATCAACCAGTTCTAATTCTGAGGCCCACTGTAGCAAAACGTGGTCTTTAACCAAAACAAAAGGTCTCTCGGCCTGCTCTTTCCAGTTTTGCCAAGAATGGTGAAAGTATAGCGCAGCGCCATGATCTATTAACCAGAGTTCTTTATGCCACAACAACATGTTGGTGTTTCGACAAGTGCGGTCCATATTGGTTAAAAAACAATCTAACCAAACAATTTGAGATGCCAATCTGGAATCGATTTCGGTTACTGTTGGATCGAAAGTAATTGCACCAGACAGATAGTGCAGCGCTAAATTTAAACCCACACTGGCTTTTAGTAAGTCTTGTATCTCTTCGTCGGGTTCTGTTCGTCCAAAGGCTTCGTCTAAATTTGCAAAAACAAGCTCTGGTACTCGTAAACCTAAAATTCTTGCAATTTCTCCACCAATTAGTTCGGCAATTAATGCTCTTGGCCCCTGGCCAGCACCACGGAATTTTAATACATATAAAAAACCATCATCGGCCTCAGCGATTGCAGGCATAGATCCACCTTCTCGCAAAGGCGTAACATATCTGGTAACATTAACGGTTCTTAATTCTATTGGGAAATTATTCATAAATATGAATCGACGGGTTTTTTAGAAAAACAATCCCCATCCAAACTTTCGACAAATTTAGCAGAAATCCACGAATTATCAGATTTAAGAATTTAAGGCTAAAGTTGGTGCTAGTCGTGCCCTAAATAAGCATTTCCAGCTGGTGTCATTGCTGCAGACCATTGTACGGCATCGCGATTAATGGTTACTAAACCCATGCTTTCAAGTTCTTCATACTCTTCTTCCATTCCACCCAAAACCGAAGAACTTACTTGTTGGTTAATTACCTCAAGTAGAGATAAAATTTCTGCTCTTTCCATAATGATATAATCGATTAGATTTTAATTAAACATAAATATAATCAAAATGTTTACCGCTTAAGTAAAACATTATTAAAGGTTTGAGGTTGATTAATTAATCCCTTTTTTAATCATTCATCCTAATGGAAACACATATTTATTACCTTTTTATTTTGGCGCTACCCGTTGCCTGTATTGCATGGACGGTTACGAAAGAAGAGATTTTTAGAGAAGCTAGAGAATTTTGCGTTGATAAATCAAAAAATTGCAACAAGCTAATCAAGCGGAAATTTTTCTATGTTTTTACTTGCGAATATTGCTTTAGCCATTATGTTACTGTATTGATTCTTTTTCTAACTGGATTTACACTTCTTTATCATGATTGGAGGGGTTATATTATTGCTGGTTTTTCCATCGTTTGGATTGCGAATGTTTATATGAGTTTATACAACATTATTCGGATCGATTTAAAGAAGGAAAAAATAAGGGTTGCCAAAGAAGAATCTGAATTAAACAGCTAAATCTGAAACTTTTGAGAGGAAAGAGATGTTTTTAAAACTTCTAAGCCATTATATATGCCATCATCAGTTATTGACCATTTTAGTTATGATACAAAAACAAAGGCATTAAGAATAACTTTTTTAACCGGAATGGTTTATGAATATAAAAATGTTCCGCAAAAAATTTTCGATATGTTTCGGGTTTCAGGCTCGAAGGGCCGATATTTTAACGATCAAATTAAGGGAAGTTATAAATTCAAAAAGTTAAAAGCAGAATAATATGCCCGAGGGTCCATCAATTGTTATTTTAACAGAACTAATCGAAAATCTGCATCTACATAAACCAGAAATTATTGAAGTTTCCGGAAATGTTACAACGATAGATCAGGATAGGCTTCTACATCAGAAAATTCAAGAATTTAGAAGTTTCGGAAAACGTTTCTTAATCTGTTTTAAAGATTTTACCCTCCAAATTCATTTTATGCTCTTTGGAACTTATCTTATAAACGACACCAAAAAAACGCCTCTTAAACTTGGCTTAACGCTTAAAAAAGATCAGCTAAATTTTTACACTTGCAAAGTTGATTTATTAGAAGGCAAAGCCGATAGTTTATATGATTGGTCTATCGATATTATGGGCGATGAGTGGGATAGCAAAAAGGCCATTAAAAAACTAAAAGAACTTCCAGATTCTTATATATGCGATTTACTTTTGGATCAGCATATTTTTTCTGGTGTGGGCAATATCATAAAAAATGAAGTCCTTTATCGATCGAGGATTCATCCTTTAAGTAAAATCAAAGATTTACCATTGGCAAAAATTAAGGAATTGGTTGCAGAGGCGAGGCATTACAGTTTTGATTTTTTGAAGTGGAAAAAAGAAGGAACATTAAGCAAACACTGGGAAGTATACAATCAAAAGGTTTGTCCCAAAAACCATCCTATCGCAAAAAAGGAAATTGGAAAAACACATAGACAAACCTATTATTGTCCTGCATGTCAGAAAAAGTATAATTGACGGTTCAAATATTTTTTTCTACAAAAACATTTGTAACTCTTCAACAACTTTGAAATGAGAGATTTAATTTGGTGTCAAAATTCCCAAGATTAACCAATTATAATTTTAACGTAAAAGAATTGTTAACCTTTTAGGATTTATGGAAAGTAACCCTATATTTGTCCTCGAGAGCGTTAATTTAGATACGGGTATATGGCTTAGGCTGTATGCCCGTTTTTTATTTCCATTAACCTTTTAAATGGCTTATTACCTTGTTCAAACAGATTTTAAGCCAAGATGTATACAATTCTGGATGCAACTCAATATCCTGTTTTAGTGAAGTTAAATCAATATACTTATAACTTTCAACCTCATCCCTGTTTATTTTAGGAAGATCATCCGACAATCCAAAAAACACATGATCAAGCTCATGTTCCGTTAAGCCATCTTCAAAGTCGGCTCTGTATGTAAAACTGAAAAGATACCGTAAATCACAAACCATTCCCATTTCTTCAAGCAGTCTTCTGTTCGCGGCATCGAGATTATTTTCTTCTACACGGGGATGGCTGCAGCAGGTATTGGTCCATAAACCTCCAGAATGATATTTATTAATGGCTCTTTGTTGCAACAAAAGCTCGTGATTAGAGTTAAAAATAAAAACAGAAAATGCCCTGTGGAGCGCTCCTTTTTCATGAGCCTCCATTTTTTCCATTTGACCAATTGGCAGATCATCTTTATCAACTAATATTACCTGTTCGTTCATTTACTGCAAATATTTTTTAAATCACGTTTAGTTTATGGCGAATTACAGAATCAAACATTAAACCTATTTTATGATGATTGGGTATGCGGATTCTTTCAGTCATAATTCTTTCTGCGGTTAAGCCTTTTATCTTGTTAAATAACTTTCTATAATAAATATAAGCTAAATAAACACCATTTCTGGAGCACGAAGGTAACATTTTGATTCCAATCAGGGCTTCTGTAAACTCCGATTCAATTTCTTCTTCTATTTGTTTCTTTTGATTATCGCAGAATAATGCCAAATCTACATTCGGAAAATAATTTCTATTTAAGGCTTGATGATCTGCTTTAACATCTCTTAAAAAATTCACTTTTTGAAAAGCCGAACCCAGTTTCATGGCATAGGGCTTCAATCGCTCGTACTCTTCCTCATCTCCTTTTGTGAAAACCTTCAGGCACATTAAACCTACCACTTCTGCAGAACCCAAAACATAAGCATTATAAAGTGCTGGTGTATAATTCTGTTCGTTCAAATCCATCTCCATGCTCTTTAAAAAAAGATGAATGAGCTGATGATCTATTTGATATTGATTAATTACCTTTTGAAATGAATTTAAAACCGGATTTAAACTAATTCCCATTTTAATGGCTTCAAATGTATCTGCAGAAAATTTATCGAGAAGATATTTTTTATCAAATTGATGAAAGCTATCTACAATTTCATCCGCAAGCCTTACAAAACCATATATTGAATATATTGGTTGCCTTACCTCCCTGCTTAAAAAATAAATTCCAAGCGAAAAACTAGTGCTATACCTTTTGGTTGTTAGCTTACTGCATTCTTCTGATAACTGATCAAATATTTCTTTCATGTGGTAATTCGTGTTGGAATAGAATTTTCAAAATCGTTAAGGCTTTTTATCCAGTTAATATGACTGATGTTTTCTAATTTTTCAATAACATTTCCATTTCCTGCCAAATGGATTTTAGCATTTTGGCAAATTTCCGATAATTGATAAATGTATTGTTGTGCCATTTTAACGTGGCGGGATTTGACCATAAAAAACAAAATATGATCTATATAATTGGTTGCAAAAACTTTTTCTAATGAACTTAATGGAACCTTACTGCCTAAGAAAATAACTTTTTGATTAGCCGATCGAAGAAAATAATTGGCATAAAGCAAACCAATATCATGATCTTCATCCTCTGGAAGAAAAAGAAGCCAGGTTTTTTCCGCATCTTCGGCTATTGGAATTTCATTAATTGCCGAAAAAATTTTCTGTTTGATGATGTTTGTCAGGAAGTGCTCGTGTGCGGGACAAATATCTTCTTTTAACCACATTAACCCTAATCGCGTTAATAGCGGATACATTATGTTTTTGTAGGTAGCGGATAATCCATAAGTGGATAAAGCCTCATCCAATAAACTGCAGAAAGACTTTTCATCAAAAGCAATCCCAAATTTTATAAGTTGAGTTATATAATATTCTACTTGTTGATCGGTGGAAATTTGGTGATATTCCTTAACCAAAAGTGTTTTCACTTCAGCATCAGAAAGTTTGCAGATTTTAGAGATTTTTAAGCCAGATTGATTTAAACTTACAATATTTAAGAGCTTAACAAGTTGCTTATCATCATACAAACGTGTGTTTCCTTCAGATCTCATTGGCGTTAACGCATTATACCGCTGTTCCCATATCCTAATGGTATGAGATTGAATGCCTGAAAGCTGTTCAAGATCTGAAATGGTATAAGTCATTTATTTTGTTTAAAAATAGGCAATATTTATTTAAACAAAACTAAACTTAAAAAGTTTCCCCATCAATTAAAAGTTCAGGAATATTTATCCTTAAACTTTTAAATAATTTGATTGTAAGGATTTTAACGCAAAGATTTTTCGGTCAGTAAAACACCCCTTTCGCCATTTGCAGTTTCTATTGTATGCACATGCTTGTAGGTTTGACTCAATAAATCATAACCATGCTCTCTTTGACGCACTGAAACTGAATTTAATAGGTATGTTCTGTTGTTCTGCATACAAAGCAAACTGCCGTTAGCTAAGAGTAAAAAATCGAAATCATAACCAATATCCTGAAGTTCGATTACTTTTTTCGTTATAGAACTATTTAATTTCCTGGTTGCTTCGGTTCTGTTTTTCATGGCTTTTTTGTTTTAGGTATAGGTTTGCGTTGTGATTATGAAAATAAGTCAACAACACAGTATAAATTATACGGAATAATTATTAATATATTGTAATCCAACCGTTTAAATTAAATTGTTTGAGAAAAATCAACAGGAAAAATTGTTCAAAAAGGTTTTTAAGGTGTTTATAAAGAATTAGTTATAAAATATAAACCTATTATTGAATATATTTTATCCAAACCAACCAAATTCCTTTACGAATGAAATAAAAACCGTTACAAATGCTTTTTATTTCTTAATTTGAGAATCAAGCTTTAATTTGGCAATAAATTATCCTACTCAACCTAAAAATGAAATTAAAATGTATTGTGATCGACGATGACATTCATGCCATTAATGGCATAAAGTCTTACATCAACACATTATCAAATATTCAACTTGTACATGCTTATACCGATCCTTTAGAAGCGCTAACAGAAATTAGCGGGGGAAATGATGTAGATATTATTTTTATGGATGTTGATATGCCGATGATTTCGGGTATCGAACTTTCTAAAGCTGTTCGCCATAAAACCAGTAAATTAATCTTCACAACATCGCATTCAAAATATGCTTATGAGGCATTTGAAATGCATGCCAGTGCATATTTACTTAAACCTTATACTTTTGCTCGATTTGCCGAAACTATAAATCGGTTATTTCCGCAAACTCCGAATGTTCAAAATATAAACATCCAACAAGAGGATGATTATTTTTTTGTACGGAACAAAAATGAACGGAATAACCTAATTAAGGTTCGTTACACTGATATTGTAGCAGTAGAAAGTCTTCAAAACTATGTTAGAATTTACACAGTAGATGAAACCATCGTTACCTATATCGCACTGTCTGAAATTAAAGTTATTTTAAAGGAATATCCAAATTTTGCGCAGGCCCATCGATCATTCATTATCGCAAAAAACTATATTGAAAAGGTAGAAGGAAATATGCTTAAAATGATCAATAACCTAACTGTAAATATTGGCAACAACTATAGAGACGAAATCCAAGCCTATATAAGGGAAAAAACAATTAGAACAGGCAGATCGTAGATCCGCCTGCATTAATTTATTAGTTCTTTTTAATGAAAACGATGTTCCCTCCTGATATGGAGGTTGAAATCGGATCTGTTGGATCTGTAGAATAATTTACTACAAGTCCGTTTCTTTTGAATACAAATACTGTTTTTTTGGTGATTGTCTGTAGCTTTTTCATAGTTCTTTTTTCTATGAAACTAGTCTGATAATCAACCGAGTAAAAAATCCTTACACATACAATATGATATCCTACACGGACAATAAGAATCAGGCGACAAATAGAATTTGGAGCTTTATCAAAATGAAAAAGATCCACATTATAACCTGGATCTTTTTCATCTTTTACGAAGCTATAATTGCTGGCTTGTTAAGCGGAAGGTTTGGCACGTTTCGCAACTACGTAATCCACTACACCCTGAACATTGCTTTATTTTATATCCATGCCCACATTGTTTTAACATACGGGCTAAAAGATATAAAACAAGCATACTGGAAAATTCCACTTTTTTTTATTACCGAAATATCAATATATTTTTTCGCCATTTATGGCATTGAATTTTTATCCATAAAATACGGTGGTTATATAAGCACTAAAAAATTTGAGCTTAGCGTATCCTATTTTATTGGTCCCTTATACAGATGGACATTTTTTACAGGCTTTGCAACAGGCTATTATTTTCTGATAAACTTTTTAAAAGAAAGAAAGAAAACTGAAAATTTGGAGCAGCAACGCTTAAACAATATTATCCAAATTGCTAAATCGGAAAATGCATTTTTAAAGGCGCAGATTCAGCCTCATTTTCTATTTAATACCTTAGATTTTATCTATCATAATGCGAGAGAATCGTCTCCAATTGCTGCAGAAACTATTCTTTCCTTATCTGAAATGATGCGATATGCAGTAGATAGCAATCAAGATGGAGAATTTATCTCTTTAGGAAATGAAATTGATCAGGTAGAGAATTTAATCAACTTACATCAGCTTAGACAAAATCATTCGCTACAGATTAGATTTGATTACGATGATGAAGTGAAAGACCTCCAGATTATCCCACTGGTTTTAATTACGCTTGTTGAAAACATTTTTAAACATGGTAACCTAAATAATTTAAACCATCCAGCTGAAATAAGTATTAATCAAAATGACCACACCTTGATTATTGAAACTTCTAACTTGGCTAATTTGGTACCAAATAAAACCGGTTTAAACTCGGGAATGGAAAATATTCGAAAGCGTTTAGCATATACTTATAATAATTTAGCTACTTTTGAATACTATATTGATGATAATCAGTATTTTAGAGCGAAACTAACTATTTATAATTCTTAACATTAATTCAAGACAAAAAAATCACCTAAAACGGATTGTTTTTTAAGCTTAATAACACAGAAAGCACATATTCCTTTACCAACTAACTACAATACTTTACCAAATGCGCTAGTTTCAGTATTAGATAATGAAATTGTAATTTTGATTAACCAAAACTAAATTAAATGTCTATAAGTTGCATCGCAATCGACGATGACCCTCACGCTCTAGAAAGCTTAAAAGCATACATGACCAAGTTGCCTGATTTAAAACTTGTTCAAAGCTTTACAGAGCCACTAAAAGCACTCGCAGAAATTTCTGTTTCTAACCCAGTCGACATTATCTTTATGGATGTGGAAATGCCAGCCATTTCTGGAATCGAGTTGGCAGGCTTGCTCAGAAAAAAAACCAAACATCTTATTTTCACAACAGCCCATGCACGTTACGCAATTGATGCATTTAAAGTTGATGCCGATGCATATTTGTTAAAGCCCTATTCTATACTTCACTTTGCAAAAACAATAAACAACCTTTATCCAACAGGAAAAAAAACGCATTTGCCCTTTTCTATCTTTGAAGATCACTTTTTCTATATTCCATTACAAAATGCTGATGGCGATCTGGTAAGAATAGATTTGAACGAGTTGGTTGCCGTTGAAGAGCTTAAAGAAGAAATTCATTTTAGAACGGTTAAAAGTTCGTATTTAAGTTCGAAAATAAACTTTATCAAAATGATTAAAATGTTGAAAAAGCATCCTGCCTTTATCCAAATTAGTCAGTCTGCCATTGTATCTAAACAACACATAAAGAGCGTTTTAGGCGATCAAGTTGTTTTATCTGGTGGTGTATCTTATGGCTTAACCAACCCATATAAAGAGGTTTTTACAACTTTCATCAAACACAATCTCCTAAAAAGCAAAACTAAAGCCATTAAAAAAGAAGACTGACCTATTTTCTTCGATTATAAAATCAGCCTCTAAATCAATACAATAGTCAATTCTGCTAACTAAATAAAACTTTATCCAATCCAATTTGTATTAGGAGTGTTTATTTGATTAACTAATTGATTATCCTGCTTTGAAAAGAATATTGGTCGTAGATGATGACCCTGATATATTAGAAGTTTTTCAGCTCGCATTAGAGTCTGAAAATTATCGCGTTTATCCCTTATTATCGCCTAGATATATTTTTAAAACCGTTCGGGAGTTCAATCCAGATTTAATCATACTCGATATTATGCTGAATGGCATGGATGGAAGAGCCGTATTTAAAGAATTAAGATCTAATCCTGAAACAGAATCTATCCCTGTGATAATGGCTTCTGCCAGATACGATGAAAATTACATTGTTTCTCAAAAATATCATCCTGATGATTATTTAGAAAAGCCTTTTAATATTGCAGATATGCTGCAGAAAGTAAACTTGTTAACCGAAAATTAAAAAACATGAAATTAAAATTACTAACGGGTGTTATGCTGTTAACGATAGCAATCGCCACAAATGTTAAGGCACAAACCACGAGGCCAGACAAGTTATACTCTATGAGCGGAATTGGCTTTGCTTTTCCTATGGGAGAGACATCCGATTACCTGAAACCTAAATTCTCAACCAGTTTAGGTTTAAATTTAGGATTGGGCAATGGAGGATTATTTTTATATCCAAAAGTAAGCTTACACGCTTTTACATTTAATCAAATTACGCCTGATGCCGGATACACCTATACCTTACAGAAAGGACGTGCAACTACTTATTTGTTAAATGTGGCGCTTGGCTATAGAAAAATTGTAGATAAATGGGCTTTTTATGGTTTCGCTGGCGGTGGCGGTGGATTTATTCTAACACCGCAGGCAGGTGTTAATTCAACAACATTGCAGGTAACTATGGATAATAAAACAAATTCTATGGGCATTGTTGAAGCTGGTGGTGGTATTGAATATAATATTGGTGGTGCTAATTTATTTGTTGAGGCCAGTTATATGTATGGAACGGGCAAAATTCAGAACAGGGTTTTTAATACAGTTTCAATTCAAATAGGCATTAAACCAAATTTAAGTAAATTACTTAGTAAACTTTAAGCAAACCTACATACAAAATATTGAAGCGATTACGTTAAAAACGTAGTCGCTTTTTTTTATGAATTTTAAACCGGACTTAAAATCATTCCAATATTTGATTTATATATTTAAGCAACAAAATGTATGAACAAACACTTTTATTACTAAATATTTTAGCATAGATTTGTATAATAATTAAACTTGAATGTTATACGCAATTGTAGATATAGAAACAACTGGTGGCCACGCTTCTGCAAATGGAATTACTGAAGTAGCCATTAATATTCACGATGGCAATCAGGTTGTTGAAACTTATACTACGCTGATTAATCCGAAGCGGGAAATACCCGATTACATTACCGCATTAACAGGAATTGACAATGTCATGCTGGTAAATGCACCAACTTTTGATGATGTAGCTTTACAGATTTATCAGCTTCTTAATGATAAGGTATTTGTTGCCCATAATGTAAATTTTGATTATTCTTTTCTTAAACATCATCTTTCTTACGCTGGCTACGATTTACAGTGCAGGAAACTTTGCACAGTGAGGTTAAGCAGAAAACTTCTTCCGGGCAAAACTTCGTATAGCTTAGGTAAACTGTGCAGCGCATTACAAATACCAATTCAAAATAGACATAGAGCCGGTGGAGATGCTGATGCAACGAGTATTTTATTTAACATGCTCTTAGAAGCCGATCAAGAAGGCGTAATTGCAGAAATGCTTAAGAAAACATCTAAAGAGCAGGTTTTGCCACCGCATTTAGATAAAAAGGTAATTTTAAAACTCCCAAATCAGCCTGGAGTATATTATTTCAAAGACAATAAAGGCAAGATAGTTTATGTAGGAAAAGCAAAGGATTTAAAAAAACGGGTAACTAGTCATTTTACAGGAAACAAGCCAAATAGACAGCGACAGGATTTTTTACGAACCATTTATAATGTTGATTATGTGGTTTGCGGTACCGAATTAATGGCGCTTATTTTAGAAGCAAATGAAATTAAGCGTTTATGGCCCGAAAATAACCGGGCCATGAAACGATATGAACACAAGTACGATTTATATGTCTTTGAAGACCAAAACGGTTATCTCCGCTTAGCAATTGATAAGCACAAAAAGAATAACAAAGCATTGCAAAGCTTCAATAACTTGTTGGAAGGGTACAATTTTTTAAACCAGCTGGTGGATAAATATCAACTCTGCGCCAGACTTTGTTATTTACAAAAAACAGCTACAAAATGTACCGCACATGAGAATGGTCAATGTTTTGGTGCTTGTAGTGGAATTGAAACGGTTGCCATTTACAATAAAAGATTAAACAATGCTCTACTGGAAATTCAGAATATGCAACCCAGCTTTGCGTTAGTAGACGAAGGTAGGAAAGATGAAGAATTTAGTTGCTTACTTGTAGAAAAAGGCAAATTTTATGGCATGGGCTATTTTACTGATAAAACCTATTTATCTGACGGACTTGCGCCCATTAAAGAAAATCTTTCAACCTATCAATCTAATAGTTACATATTAAATTTGATCTTGAATCATGCTGAGCAACATCCGCAAAAATTGTATAAGTTATGAGTTACAAGCTTAATCCAATGTTATTTAAATTACTTGTAATCTTAATTTATCAATTATTCACCCTTACTGCTTTTGCCCAGAAAAGTGAAACTGCTACTGTGGATTTAATCCAAAAGAACATTGGAAAAGAAATTTTAAAAATAGATAAATATGGAGATTCAAAATCGACATATTTGGGAAAAATAATCGACGAAAATGGAAATACAAAATATTATGTTGCAAAAGAATTTTATAGGATTAAAGCGGCAATAGTTTATCATGGACACAGCAGAGTTGTATTTTATAATTCTTCAAAAAAATTCATTGCTCAATACATATATAATATGCCTAATGAACTTCCTTTCAAGTTAAAATCTAATAAACTTTATTATAAATCAAAAGAAGGAAAAGTATCTACACAAAAAATCGGTGCTATTTTACCAAAGATGTTATGTAGTGACGAAGCAGGGTGTATTGAAATAAAATTGACAATCTGATGAATTCAAAAATCTTTATAAAACTTGCATTGTCTTTTAGCGAATCCATCGAACAGCCACACTTCGAAAAAACATCGTTTAGGGTAAATAAAAAGATTTTCGCAACGCTAGATTTTGTTAATTTAAGAGCATCCTTAAAACTCTCCGAAATTGATCAATCTGTTTTCTGCGATTTTAGCCCAGAACATATTTATCCTGCTAAGGGCGCATGGGGCAAACAAGGCTGGACAATTTTCGAAATCAACCATTTAAAACCCGAAATGGTTCAAGATGCCCTCACCCTATCCTATTGCAATATTGCGCCTCAAAAACTTTCTGATAAATATAAAATGTAATTTTATCTTGTCTTAAATGCCCCTTCAAAATTTCGCTTTTGGCAAGCCGTACTCAACATTCAGAATACTATCTTTACATACAACAAAATATAAACGTTATGACAAAATCACTTTGGATCAACCTGCCGGTTAAGGATGTAAGTAAATCAAAAGAATTTTTTATCAAATTTGGCTTTAAACTTAATCTTAAGTTCGGAAGCCGTGAAGATTCAGCCTGTTTTATGATTGGTGACGATAATTTTATCGTTATGCTTTTTGAAGAACCATTATTTGAAGGATTTATTGCAACAAACATAGCTGATCCAAAACTGGGCACCGAAGTTTTATTTTCAATTGATGCAGAAAGCGTTGAAGAAGTGAATGAAATGGCAAAAAAAGCTGTAGATGCAGGCGGAACGCTGTACGCAGAACCGGGCTTTAAAGATGGATGGATGTATGGTTGTGGCTTTATTGATTTAGATGGACACCGTTGGAACATTCTCTATATGGATACAGCTAAAATGCCACTTGGCTAACCGCAATCCTAATTATATTTTTTTTTGACCAAAAGTTATAAATATGAAAAACGATCCAGTTATAGTTGAACGCGTTTATAATGTGCATACAAAAGACATTTGGAATATTTTAACCGATAAGAATGAAATTAAAAAATGGTATTTTCAGTTAGAAGATTTCAAACCAAAAGTTGGTTTTAAGTTTGATTTTCTTGGTGGAGCGGATGAAGGTCCAAAGTATTTGCATTTATGTGAAATCACAGAAATTATTGAAGGAAAAAAAATTGCTTACTCTTGGCGATATGATGGTTATCCTGGGAATTCTATTGTAAACTGGGAATTATTTGATCAAGGTGATAAAACTTTGGTAAGAATAACCCACACAGGTTTGGAAACCTTTGATGAAAATGGAAAGGATTTCAGCAAAGAAAGTTTCAGAGGTGGCTGGACTTATTTTTTAAATGATGCATTGAAAAACTATTTAAGTGCGGAATAAAACACATTCGCTTAACCTTGTACTGGTCTCGAAGCGTCTCGCTACGACCCATAACAGTACAACTGCATTAAAGTCTTAGCGGGACGCTAAGACTAGTTTTTTTTCAAGAACTTTCGTCATTGCGAGGTACGAAGCAATCTTACTACTATAGATTGTAATAAACGCATTTGCTTCATGCGCCTCTCAATGACGAAATAGTTTGGCCTTAGCAAGAGACCTTACAACTAATTTCCACTATATTTCTTCCAGCGCTGATTTTATAGCAGCGTAAACGTAATCTAAATCGTCGTTGCTGATGATGTAAGGTGGCAAAATGTAAATGATATTGCCAAGGGGTCTTAAAATGATTCCCTTATCTAAAAAATACGCATAAAGCAGATTTCGTAGATTACTTAAATACGAGGTTTCGTTTCCTGTTTCCCATTCAATAGCAATGATAGTTCCCGTTTGGCGAACGGCTTTTACTTTGGCATGTGTTTTTATCTCGTCCAAAAAAACCGAATGTTTAGCTTCAATTCTTTTAATATTCTGCAGAGTCGTACTTTCTAAAAGGATATCTAAACTCGCCAAAGATGCTACACAAGCAATTGGATTGGCCGTAAATGAATGTCCATGATAGAGTGTTTTAAGCTTATCGTCGCTTAAAAAGGCATTGAAAATTTCATTGGTACAAGTGGTTACCCCTAAAGGCATGGTTCCACCGGTTAAACCTTTGCTCAAACAGAAAATATCTGGTTTGTTCGTTAACTTTTCGCAGGCAAAATATGTTCCCGTCCGACCAAAACCTGTCATTACCTCATCGGCAATAGTCAAAATATTATTTTGTTTACACGTATCAATTAAATCATCAAGATGTTTAGCCTCATACATCAGCATTCCACCAGAACCTAAAATCAATGGTTCGAAGATGAAGCAGGCAAATTCGGATTTTAGATTTACGATTTTGGATTTTAGATCAGAAATATTATCATCATTTGGCAAATCGATAAATTCCACATCAAATAACAGGCTATTAAAAGCATCTGTAAAAATACTTCGCCCACTTACAGACATTGCACCAAAAGTATCGCCATGGTAAGCATTCTTAAAGGCCAAAATCTTAGTTTTTGGTTGCTGTTTATTATCCCAATACTGCAGACACATTTTTAAGGCAACTTCAACCGCTGTTGAACCATTATCAGTGTAAAATACTTTGTCCTGTTGCCCAGGAAGGATTGGCAACAATCTCTCAGCCAATAAAACTGCAGGTTCGTGGGTAAATCCAGCAAAAATTACATGTTCCAAAACGGTTAATTGTTCAGCCACTTTTTTTGCAATATAGGGATGTGCGTGCCCATGAATATTTACCCACCAAGAAGAAACGGCATCAATATATTCTTTACCATGCTCATCAAAAACATAAACGCCCTCTCCCCTAACAATTGGGATATGTGGTAAAGCGTTTTTCATCTGAGTATAAGGATGCCAGATTACGTTTTGATCTCTTTCTGTTAAATTGAGTTTAGCGTTTTGGGGATTTAAAGAATCGGACATGAATGTTATATTGATGGATCTGAAAATTGTTTTTTTAAAAGTTTGGCAACCGTTTTATCAGTTCGAAAAGTAATTTCTTCAACGGATAAATCTTGAATTTTTACCCATCTGAAAGCCTGAAGTAATTCTCCATTCCCATCAAAATCGTATATTTTGGTTTTAAAGGCCAACTCGAGCGGTGCCTTCTCTTTTACCAAATAATATATGCTTATTACCTGACTATCATTGAACGAAGACTTTTCAAAAAAATCTGTGGTATAAAAATGAGAAACAACTTCGATTTCAGCATTGCATTCCTCAACAAATTCACGTTTAAGTCCGTCAATAAGTCCTTCTCCAAATTCTAATCCACCGCCTGGAAATTTGCTAAATCTTACACCGTATTCCTCTTCATCACTTACTAAAACTTCGTTGTGTTGATTAATAAGCAAACCATAAACGCGAACATTAAAGTAACTCATTCTCGAAATGTTTTTTGTTTTTAATTACAATTTCAGGTGTCCAGACAATTTCCTTTCTGAATGCTTCTGCTCTTACAGGACATTCGCTCATGTGGCAATAATGGCAACATTCTGGCAAACAAGGATCTGCATGGATAAAAAGTTCTGCCTTTCTAAAACCGTTTTTGTTAATCAGTTCATCAATCTGAGATATTTCTCTATGAACTTTATTTAAATCAAAATAATAAGGCAGTGTAACGTGGCAGTCTATGTGGAATTCTGGCCCATACTGTTGTGTACGAAGGTTATGAACATCAATCCAAGGGTTATGTCTGTTCTTTTGCAAAACATCAACCACCTCTTCAACCAAAGTAAAATCACTCTCATCCATTAGTCCCCCAACAGAGCCACGGGTTAGTTTATAACCAGAGTAAACAATATAAAAACCAACCAAAACAGACAGCAGGCTATCCATCCAGATTATGCCGGTAAGCTGAATTAAAACTAAGCCGATAACAATTGCAATACTCGTATAAGTATCGGTGAGCAAATGCTTTCCATCTGCCTGTAAAGTAATGGAATGCTGGTCTTTTCCTACATTAATAAGATATAAGCCGACAATCATATTAATTAATCCGGTAATGCCGATAATCAGTGTACCTTCTAACAGATTGCCTACTTCGTGCGGATAAACCAAGTTGTAAGAAGATTTAAAGATGATAATCACCCCTGCAATTAAAATCAAAATCCCTTCAACAAAGGCAGAGAAAAATTCTACCTTACCATGCCCATAAGGATGATTTTCATCGCGGGGTTGCGTGCTTAAGTAAATGCTGTAAAATGCAAAACTGCCCGCAATAACGTTTACAATACTTTCGGCAGCATCTGTTAAAATCGCGTTGGATTCAGTAATAAAATATGCTACAAATTTGGCTAGCATCAACACCACACTCACCACCAGCGAAATTACAATTGCTTTCTTTTTAACCGTCACAAGGATTTTTTTTTCAAAAATACGGTTATCAAATAAATTAAATGAGAAAAACTCAGTCTTTTTTAGTGCAGAATAATATTTGGTTTATATATTTGCGCACAAAGTAATTAACCATGAGCACCTTATCCAAAAGAATCAACAGTCTATCAGAATCTGCAACACTAAAAATGACCAAACTTGGCCGTGAATTATCTGCCAAAGGCGTTAATGTTATTAGTTTAAGTGTTGGCGAACCCGATTTTAATACGCCCGATCACGTAAAAAATGCCGCTAAAACAGCATTAGATGAAAATTACACCCGCTATTCGCCAGTTCCAGGATATCCCGATCTGCGCCAGGCAATTGCAAATAAGCTTAAAACGGAAAACAATTTAGATTACGATGCTTCACAAATCGTGGTGTCTACCGGTGCCAAACAATCGCTTTCAAACGTTATCTTAACTTTGATCGATCCTGATGATGAAGTAATTATCCCTACTCCTTATTGGGTTTCTTATTCGGAAATGGTGACGTTGGCAGAAGGTAAATCTGTTTTTATCGATACAGATTTGGAAAGTAATTTCAAAATTACAGCTGAGCAACTAGAGGCTGCCATTACGCCGAAAACGAAATTATTTATGTTTTCTTCGCCATGCAATCCAACTGGTTCAGTATACAGTAAAGAAGAACTTGCTTCTTTAGCCAAGGTTTTTGAAAAACACCCTAATATTTTTATTTTATCGGATGAGATTTATGAGCACATCAACTTTGTTGATAAACATGAATCTATTGCTCAATTCGATAGCATTAAAGACCGCGTAATTATTGTAAATGGCTTCTCTAAAGCATTTGCCATGACAGGCTGGCGCTTAGGCTACATCGCTGCAAACAAGGAGATCGCTGCTGCAAATGATAAGCTGCAAGGCCAAACAACTTCTGGAACATGTTCAATTGCTCAGAGAGCTGGCATTGTAGCTTACGAGCAAGGTTTGGAAAGCGTTTTGGAAATGAAAAAGGCCTTTTTACGCAGAAGGGAACTTGTTTATAATTTATTAAACGAAATTCCAGGCGTAAAAACAAACCTTCCAGATGGCGCTTTTTATTTCTTCCCGGAAATTAGCTCTTTCTTTGGTAAAAAAGATGCTGATGGAAATGTAATCAAAGATTCATCAGATTTATCACTTTACTTATTAAATGTTGGGCACGTGGCTACAGTTGGTGGCGATTCGTTTGGAAACAACAACTACATCCGTTTATCTTACGCCGCATCAGACGAGAGTTTGTTAGAAGCGCTTAAAAGAATAAAAGAGGCATTGGCAAAATTAAGTTAATCAGCCAAAAACTTTAAACCAAAAATCCCTCGTTAATTTATATTAGCGAGGGATTTTTTTTTGAAAACGAAAGCAAGAATTCCATTTGAGCATTTGCCCTTCTTTCCGTTGCAAGTCCTCAGCAATCGTTCCTCATGCTTCCGGGCTTTTCACTTCAATAAGGTTTATTAAGTAAGAACAGTGCATAGAAACTAAAACTGCAAATATTTAGCTTCGTATAGCTTCAACCGGATCTAACCTAGAAGCAGAATATGCAGGCCAAAAACCAGAAATTGTTCCTATAATAACCGAGATTCCTATCCCTAAAATAATATTATTTATGCCTAAAATTACTTCGAAGCCAGATACAGCCGTGATAACTTTGGCAAAGAGAAACACAAAAAACAGTCCGAGCAATCCGCCTAAAATACAAAGCGAGATCGATTCGAAAATAAACTGAAGTAAAATAAAGTAGTTTTTTGCACCCAATGATTTCTGAATACCTATAATATTTGTACGCTCTTTTACAGATACAAACATAATATTTGCAATGCTAAATCCGCCCACAAGAATAGAGAAACCTCCTATTACCCAGCCTGCAATGTTTACCATATTAAACATGGTATCCAACTGGTTAGAAATCATTGTGGTTTTATTTAATGCAAAGTCATCTTCCTGCCCTGGTCTAATCCTATGAATAGAGCGCATTAATCCGGTTAGTTCACTTTCAACTTCTTCTAAAGATACTTTTGTTGAACCTCTAACGGTAATTTGAGGGTTATATCTTTCGTTTTGAATGTCCAAAATCCCTTTGGCAAAATTAATTGGAATATTTACGCTTTTATCCAGTGAAGTGCCAAGCATATCCTCACCTTCTTTTTTAAATACACCAACTACCGTAACTCTCCTACCCAAAATCTGCGCTTGTTTACCTATTGGGTCTTCGCTACCAAATAAACCTTCGGCAATATCGGCCCCCATTAAACAAACGGGAGATCCATTTTTGCTCTCATTGTCGGTAAAATATCTTCCAGCCTGAAGCTCAAAACTCCAGGTTTTGTTAAAATCCTGCGATGCTCCTGTAACCGAAATCCCTTCAACAGAACTACTTCTATATTTAATGGTCCTGTTCCCAGTAGAAATTTCAAAAGTAATTCCGTCGGCATTTTCCATCCTATCGCGGAGCGAAGCAAAATCTCTTAACGATGGCTGAGGACGATTCATGTATTTCCACCAAGGATAATCTCCGAAAATCCATGGCCATTTTTGAACGTAGATTGTATTAGAACCTAACTTATCTACACTGGACTGCAGTTTTGCCCTAAAACTATCTACAGCCGAAAACACCGCGATAATAGTAAAAATACCAATTGTAATCGCCAAGAGCGATAACATGGTACGCAATTTATTTTGACGCAAAGCATCAAACGCAAAACGGAAACTCTCGCCTATTAGCCTAAAGATTATCATAATTAGGGTTTAGACACAAAGGAGTTAAAAAGGTTACAGCTCATTTTCAAAACTAATTAATTTTAAACGACGGAAGCATAATTAGATTCAGTTTTTTAACGAAAAAACGATCAAAACATAATATAGTATAATTGCGTTTGATAAAATACGGAAAAGAAAAATTAAATTCGTATTTTTGCACCTCAAAAAATTCATCAGGAATGAAATTATCACAATTCAAATTCAACTTACCAGAATCTCTTATTGCCAATAATCCGGCCGAACAACGCGACGAAGCACGTTTGATGGTTTTGCATAAGGACAGCGGTAAAATTGAGCATAAAATATTTAAAGATGTTTTAGGTTATTTCGATGACCAAGACGTAATGATATTAAACAACACTAAGGTTTTTCCTGCCCGTTTATATGGAAACAAGGAAAAAACCGGTGCTACAATCGAAGTTTTCTTGTTACGTGAATTAAATAAAGAGCTGCGTTTATGGGATGTTCTGGTAGATCCAGCTCGTAAAATCCGTGTTGGCAATAAATTGTATTTTGGTGATGACGATTTATTAGTTGCTGAAGTTGTGGATAACACCACTTCTCGTGGCCGTACCATCCGTTTCTTATTCGAAGGAACTGACGAGGAATTTAGAAGAAACGTAGAAATTTTAGGAGAAACACCTCTTCCTAAATACATTAAACGTAAAGCCACTGCCGAAGATAAAGAACGTTACCAAACTATTTTTGCCAAACATGAAGGTGCTGTTGCCGCTCCAACTGCTGGTTTACACTTCAGCCGTGAGTTGATGAAACGTTTGGAGCTTAAAGGAATCAATTTTGCCGAGGTTACTTTACACGTTGGTTTAGGAACTTTTAGAACTGTAGAAGTTGAAGATTTGACTAAACACAAAATGGATTCTGAGCAATTTATTATTGAGCAAAAAGATGCTAATATTGTAAATAGGGCTTTAGAAGAAAAAAGAAAAATTTGTGCAGTGGGTACCACATCTATGCGTGCCATAGAATCTGCAGTATCTGCCAACAGAACTTTAAAATCAGCTAATGACTGGACAAGTAAATTTATTTTCCCTCCTTACGATTTCAGTATTGCCAACTCGATGATTACCAATTTCCACACACCTGAATCTACTTTATTGATGATGGTAAGTGCATTTGGCGGTTACGAAAACGTAATGAATGCTTATGAGGTTGCTGTAAAAGAAAAATATAAATTTTATAGCTATGGCGATGCCATGCTAATTATCTAGATTAGATTCAAGTATTAAGTATCAAGTATCTCGATTAAGCTCTACTACTTGCTACTTGATACTAAATACTTGTTTTTTTTGATAATGAAATACTACGCTATAATTGTAGCAGGCGGTTCTGGTAATCGGATGCAGACTGAAACCCCAAAACAATTTTTGTTGCTTAATAACCTTCCGGTTTTAATGCATACCGTAAAAGCTTTTGCATTAAGCGATTCTCAACCCAAAATTTTAATTGTCTTAAATCAAGAACAGCATAATTACTGGGCTAGGTTATGCGAGGAATTTAATTTCCGCATTCCACACCAAGTTATTGCAGGAGGCACAGAACGTTTTCATTCTGTTAAAAATGCAATTGACTCTATTGAGGAAGAAAGCTTTGTTGCTATACATGATGCGGTTCGTCCTTTAATTTCAAAAACCCTGATCGATAGCTGTTTTAACAAGGCTGTAAAATTAGGAAACGTAATTGCAGCTGTTCAATCTAGCGATAGCGTAAGGATGCTTAGGGCAGATAAAACCTCTGCCTTAAAACGCAACGAAATTTATCTTGTACAAACTCCACAGACTTTTAGTTTGCCTGTTCTAAAAGAGGCCTATAGACAGGAGTTTAATAACAGCTTTACTGATGATGCAAGTGTGGTAGAATCAATAGGCTATGAAATTAACATTATAGAAGGCGAACGCAACAACATTAAAATCACCTATCCGATAGATCTGGAGTTGGCAGAATTGCTCTTAAAAAAATAAAACAAATGTATCTATCATAAAAAAAGGGAATCCCATAACTGAGATTCCCTTTTTAAGTTTTATTAATTTCAAGCTGGGCTTATAAATCAATAATGCTCGCTTTTATATTCTTATGTTGCTCTGCCTATCACTTTAAGCAAGATTGCAATTACTGCGATCACCAATAAAACGTGAATTATTCCGCCCACATCGCCGAAGCCGTGAAACACAAATCCTATGACCCAAAGTATTACCAATACTACTGCGACCAAATACAATAAATTTCCCATAGTGTTAATTTTTTTAAGTAATTAAGTTTGATGTATTAACACGCAGGTTTAAACTTTGTTTAAAAAATGTAATAAAAGTTAATAATATTTTTTTTTGATAGAGCTAAAAGAGGTAAAAAAATATAATAAAAAGAGCAAAAAAAAGCCTCCCAATTTTCTGATTGGAAGGCTCTTATCTTTTTTAGATTTTAGTATTCATCCTCGTTAAAGAAGAAATCTTCCTTAGTTGGATAATCCGGCCAAATCTCCTCAATTGTCTCATAAGGCTCACCGTCATCTTCTAATGCCTGTAGGTTCTCAATAACTTCAACCGGGGCACCAGAACGGATACCGTAATCAATTAATTCATCTTTAGTTGCAGGCCATGGTGCGTCTTCCAAGTGCGATGCTAATTCTAATGTCCAATACATATCTTCAATTCAATTAAATTCTTGTTCTTAATAATGCGCAAAGTATATTAAAATTTTTGAGCAAAACAAACTTATTTTTCAACTATTAAATACGCGGTATCCAAATGTTTTCTTCCACGTTAAAATCATAGTTCAGTTTTCGTGCCAAAACGAATAAATAATCACTCAATCGATTCAAATAAATGGCTACACGTTCATCTACAAAGCTATTTTCAGCAAGTTCTACCGTTAAACGCTCTGCTCTTCTACAAACACAACGGGCTATATGGCAGTAAGATACTACCGTATTTCCACCAGGCAAAACAAAATGTTTTAACGCAGGTAATGTTTCATTCATGGCATCCATTTCATTTTCTAATAATGTGATGTCTGTTTCATGAAGATCTGGAATTTTCATTTTGGATTTTTCAGGGTCGGCAGCCAAAGAAGCGCCAACTGTAAAAAGCCTATCCTGAATTTCTTTTAACAACAGCTGATGGTGGGCATCAATTGCCTGGCACATAATTAAACCAATATAAGAATTGAGTTCGTCTACGGTTCCGTAGGCCTCTATGCGGAGATGATATTTTGGTACGCGGGTTCCACCAATTAATGATGTTTGTCCCTTGTCGCCCGTTTTAGTATAGATTTTCATTTAAAAAGTTTAAGGTGAAAAGTAAAAAGTTAAAACTTAAAGCTTCAGCATACAAATCTTTAATCTTTTCACTTTAAACTTTCAACGCTTTAATTAATTTTTTCCCAATCGCTACCACTATCTTTTAGGGCCTGCAGGCGTGGAGAAACTGATTTGACCTCATCATTTTCGTAATCGTTTTCGATCAATCCATCACGCATTCGCACAATGCGATGTGCATGTTGAGCAATGTCCTCTTCGTGTGTTACCAAAATAATTGTATTCCCTTTACTGTGAATTTCTTCAAGTAAAGCCATAATTTCGATTGAGGTTTTTGTATCTAAATTCCCCGTTGGTTCATCGGCAAGGATAATTGAAGGATTATTAATGAGCGCCCTTGCAACCGCCACACGCTGGCGCTGTCCGCCCGAAAGCTCATTGGGTTTGTGATCCATACGATTACCCAATCCAACATTTTCTAATGCTTGCGATGCCCTGGCATCTCGATCTTTTTTACTTGCCCCAGCATAAATTAATGGAAGCGCAACATTATCTAAGGAAGTTGATCTTGGAAGTAAGTTAAATGTTTGGAATACAAATCCGATTTCCTTATTTCGAACTTCAGCAAGTGCATCATCGCTCATATGGCTTACATTGGTTCCGTTTAAGATGTATGTACCGCTGGATGGAGTATCCAGACAACCCAAAATATTCATCAGTGTTGATTTACCCGAACCGGAAGGACCCATTAAAGCCACAAATTCTCCTTTGTTAATATCCAACGAAACAGATTTTAAAGCGTGTATCACTTCTGTTCCAATTACATATTTACGACCAATTTCTTTTATAGTAATGAGCGGTTTCTCCATGTTTTTTCTTTTTTAGACAAGCTGAATGGTCGAGATGTTACAGGTAGGTTAAATTACTTTTCAATAATTTTGGGAACCATGAAAAATTGATCGGTGTGTTTGGCTGAATTTTTTATTCCATCTGCAGTTGATATTTCTTGTTTAACAACATCTTCTCTCCAAACATTAACAGATTCGTTCATGTAAACCAGGGGTTTAACATTCGAGGTATCAAGTTCGTTTAACTTTTCCATGAACGACAGAATTTTATTCATTTCAGGAATTAAGGTATCTACTTCTTTTTCATCGATATGAATTCTTGCCAAATCGGCTATTTTGTGAATTGTTTTTGCGTCTAAATTCATGTTAAATTAACTTACTATCAATCAGTTGGAAAACTTTTTCTTTTAACACATCCGAATCCACATCTGCCAGTTCCGAAGTATCAATGGGTTTATGGACGTAAATATCGCAAATTCCCGGCTTACTTCCATACTTGGCACCGTCATCCCAGTTTATTTGCCAGACGTTTACAATACTTACCGGAACCAATGGAATGTTTTTATCGATTGCCAAGCGAAAAGGTCCATTTTTAAACTCCCCTAATCTGGGCGGATAATGATCATCTATTTTGCCTTCCGGAAAAATGATCAGACTCATCCCCTTTTCTAAATTTTCGCCCGCTTTTTTAAAGGCACGAAATGCAGAAATTTTACTGTCCCGATTTACCGAAATATCGATGGTTTTAAAGAAGATGCCCAAAACTGGATTATTCAGCAACTCATCTTTTCCCATAAAATGGAATTTCCCGTGGCACATGATGCAAAAAACCATAATATCCAGGTTAGAGGTATGGTTTGCGCAATAAATATACGTTTGATTATAATCTAATTTTTGCTCGTATTTATAATTGAAAACTACTCCAGAAAAAAGACTGCACAAAAAACTATTGGCTTTTCTGCAAAAATTAAGTAGAGTATAATACTTAGGATCTCGCGATGTGAGATAGTACATCGGATAAAAAAGAATGAAGAAAAAAAGTATCCAGAATAAAAACCATATTCGGTGTACTTGCCTTAGAAAGTGAATCATAGATGTATCAAAAATATAAATTAGTTTGGTATTTAATAACCCGGATTAAATGAGGTGCATTTTTTACTTAGAAATCCTGCATTCGAAGTTTTTTTTTATTGAAGAGACTGACGAAGTTCACCGAAACACCGCCCTTCTAAACTTCGTAAGTCGATATGGAGATTGACTCCCCAAGTTTGAAAAGATTTATTTGAAGAGACTGACGAAGTTCCCCAGAAACACCGCCCTTCGAAACTTCGTAAGTCGGTATGGAAATTGAACCCTCCAAGTTTAAAAAGATTTATTTGACGAGACTGACGAAGTTCCCCCCTAAACACCGCCCTTCGAAACTTCGTAAGTCGGTATGGAGATTGACTCCCCAAGTTTTAAAAAGATTTATTTGATGAGACTGACGAAGTTCACCGAAACGCCAGCCTTCGAAACTTCGTAAGTCGATATGGAGAATCAACTTCGTAAATTCATAGAAACTGATAAAATTAAATCTATAATATACTTTGCTTGCTTTTTATTTTTAATTTCGTGCCATTATGAAAGAAACAGTGGTGAGTGGCATTAGGCCAACAGGAAAGCTACATTTGGGTAATTATTTTGGTGCGGTAACCAATTTTGTAAAGATGCAATATGATTACAACTGCTATTTTTTTATTGCAGATTTACATTCTTTAACCACACATCCAACTCCCGGCGATTTACATGGTTACGTAAAACATGTTTTAGTGGAGTATTTGGCTTGTGGAATTAATCCAGAGGAAACAACAATTTATGTACAATCTGATGTTCCAGAGGTTTCGGAACTTTACTTATACTTAAATATGAATGCATATTTAGGCGAGTTGGAGCGCAGTGCATCATTTAAAGATAAAATCCGTTCTCACCCTGAGAATGTTAATGCTGGTTTATTAACGTATCCAACGCTAATGGCTGCAGACATTTTAATTCACAGAGCTACGAAAGTACCGGTAGGAAAAGATCAGGAGCAACATTTGGAAATGACCAGAACTTTTGGGAACCGTTTTAACAGATTATACAATGCAGATTATTTCCCTGAATCATTTGCGTTTAACTATTCTGAAAACTTGGTAAAAGTACCAGGTCTGGAAGGCAAAGGAAAAATGAGCAAATCAGATGGAGATGGAAACTGTATCTATTTGGCAGATAGCCCTGAAGTCATTCGCAAAAAAGTGGCTAGAGCGGTAAGTGACAGCGGACCAACGGAAGAAAATCAAACTAAACCTGAAGCCATTCAGAATTTATTTGATTTAATGAAAATTGTTTCTACAGCAGATACAATAGAACATTTTGATAACCTGTACAACAAAATGCAGATCCGTTACGGAGATTTGAAAAAGCAATTGGCAGAAGACATGATAATTTTCAACACACCAATTCGCGAGCGTATTGAAGAGTTATCAAAAGATGAAACTTATTTGCGTCAAGTAGCAAAACATGGTGCATTAAAAGCACGTGAAAGTGCTCAAAAAACCATCAGAGAAGTACGTAACTTAATCGGATTTAAAAGTTTTTAATAATTTTAATAGATTTGAGAAGATAGAAGTTAGATATTAGACCTAAAGTTGAAACAAATTGCTAACCTTCAGTCAAAATTCTAACATATCATATCTCATATCTCATATCTAAAAAATATGCACATAGCAATCGTAGGAAATATAGGCGCTGGCAAAACTACTTTAACAGGTTTGCTGGCAAAGAATTATGGATGGGAAGCTTTATACGAAGCTGTGGACAATAACCCTTATCTGGAAGATTTTTACAGTGACATGAAACGTTGGAGTTTTAACCTCCAGATTTATTTTTTAAACAGCCGTTTCCAACAAATTACAGAAATCGAAGTCAATAAAAGAAACGTTATTCAGGATAGAACCATTTATGAGGATGCGCATATTTTCGCTGAGAACCTGCACGATATGGCTTTGATGACGACTAGAGATCATGATAACTATCGGGCTATTTTCGACAATATCACTTCGTTTATAAAACCGCCAGATTTACTGGTGTATCTGAGAGCATCAGTACCAACTTTGGTAAATAACATTCAGCGCCGCGGGCGTGAATATGAGGCCGGAATCCGTATCGATTACCTTTCTAAACTGAATGAAAAATACGAAGCTTGGATTAAAGGTTACAACTTGGGTAAATTGTTAATCTTAGATAAGGATAAATTGGATTTCACCAACAATCCTGAAGATTTGGGTACTGTAATTCAAGCCATTGAAGCTGAAATTAACGGTTTGTTTTAACCCCCCATCCCCCTGAAGGGGGAACTACACGCAAATTGAAAATTACTGTTCAATAAAATCAAGTTTTGAGATTTGAAAATCAATATATGAGCGATAAAAATTCAAATTCCGCTTTAGGGGATTTAAGGGTTATCGGCATAATTCCTGCTCGTTATGCCTCTACCCGCTTTCCGGGCAAGCCCTTAGTTGATATTGCCGGAAAAAGCATGATACAAAGGGTTTATGAGCAAGCGATGAAAGCAGAAAGTTTATCAAAAGTGGTTATTGCTACCGATGATGAAAGAATTGCAGAAGAAGTTAAAAGGTTTGGTGGAGAATATATTTTTACCACATCGACACACCAAAGTGGTACAGACAGATGTGCCGAAGTTGCAGAGCAATTGCCTGAATATGATATCGTAATAAACATACAGGGCGATGAACCTTTTATTGAGCCTGCCCAGATTGATCTACTTGCAAGTTGCTTTACCGAAGAAAAAGTACAATTGGCTACCTTAATAAAATCAATAGAAAGCCAGGAAAGTGTGTACAATCCAAATAGTCCGAAGGTTGTTATTGATGTAAACGGAAGAGCAATTTATTTTAGCCGAAGTCCAATTCCTTTTATCAGAAATGGAGAACCGGGCGTTTGGGCAGAAAAACACCAATTTTATAAACACGTTGGCATTTATGGCTACAGAAGCGAATCTCTAAAAGCCATTACCAAACTACCACCATCATCTTTAGAAATTGCGGAGAGTTTGGAACAGTTACGCTGGATAGAAAATGGATTTTACATTCAAACCAAAGTAACCGATTTAGAAACTGTTGCCATTGATACGCCTGAAGATCTTAAAAAATTAAACAAGCTGTTAAAAGCTTTGAAATTAGAGTAACTATAAGAGATAATTGCAGATTTACAGGTGCAATAATGTAAATCTGCTGTTATTTACTTTATAATATATTCCATCTGAATGTTGCATCGCGTGTATGGCGTTGGCTTACCGGCAACTTTTCGAAAACCCAGCTTGTTGTACAGATTGATAGCGGGCTTTAAAATGGTATTGTTTTCCAAATAAACTTTTGATGCACCTAAAGATTTGGCCCTTTCCAAAACTGCGCTTGCCAACAAAAAACCAATATTTTTTCCCTGTGCTTTGGGCGAAACGGCCATCTTCGCCAATTCATAATCATATTCGTTATCGTCCATTTTAATCAGCGCACAAACACCCAATGGCTCTCCATTATACAATGCGATTAGGATATAACCGCCTTTATCCAAAATATAATCCTGCGGGTTATCCAAAGCCTTGTAATCTGCATCTTCCATGGTAAAATAGGTAGAAATCCATTCTTCATTTAGTGCCTTAAAAATCTCCTGATATTTTGGTTGATAATCAATGATCTCTACATTTATGCTGTCTCGGTCTTTTTTCTTTTCCATAACTCTTCTTAAAAGCGTTTTTTGCTCCAGCAAAAATTCCCATTCACCAATGGCTTCCCAAAGCTTATTGTGGGTTTGAGCAGATAATTCCTCAATTGCTGCGTTTACATCTATAAGTTGATCCTGAATTTTGACCGCAACCTCCTGCCCTTTTTTAGATAAGCTTACAACATTTCTCCTGCCATCAGTTTTATCTTTTTTTTCTAAAACATATCCTCTTTGCAACATCTCGCTAATAATTTTACTAACAGATGGGTGGGAATGCCCAATCGCTTTTGCCAACTCGGTTATTGTTTTTCCTTCGCCTTGTGACAAAGAATAAAAAACGGGAAACCACTTGGGTTGCATATCTATATCGTAGAGTTTATAAATTTGAGATGCATCTTCAGTAACCTTATCCGTTAACATCCTTAACCTACTTCCTATAGCTACCTTACCGGTTCTTTCAAAAAAATCCATAAAAAATTAATTACGTAATCAATTACGCAAATTTACAATTATCTATCAATTTATCAATACTCATTTTTTGGATTAATATATTTTATATTTTAGGACAGCTTATCCCTTGGTATGAAAAAAGTATTCCTGATATTTATCTGTACTTACATTACAAATTTAGCTTATGCCCAAGAGCAAGGTGGATTAATTGTTAGAACCAACATTTTAAATTTAGTAGCCAAAAGACCGTCTGTATCCGTTGAAAAAACATTCTCGAATATATATGGCCTGGAATTATCCTATTCATCAGGCGAATTTCGACATACGTTTTCGAGGGATTATTATGAATATGAAGGTTTCTTACTTAGAGCAAAAAAGTATTTGGTTCCAATTGAAAAGCGAGAAGCAAATGCCTTTTATGGCCTTTACGTAGGTTCTTTACAAAAAACGTTTCAAAATCAAGGTCGAAGTGGGGAAGGTTTTTTTGATACCTCGACTGCTACTAGAGATTTTACAGCGAACTCGGTTCGTTTTGGTGGGAATTTTGGAGTGATGTTTATTCCTGCCAAACATTTAACGTTAGAGGCATTAACGGGTTTTGGATATGGAAAATACTTCAATATGAAAAGTAATCCAACTTACAGTGCACCCCCAAAAGGCTATGTAGATTTCCAATTGTGGTTATCAGTTGGTTATTATTTTTGATACAATATTATTAATCCTAAATTAGAAATTTTAGAAATGACGAATTTCCCGCTCCAGAACTATATCATAAGTTTCATTCTATTCGTAATTTTAATCCCTTCGGTGAAGGCACAAGAGCAGAGTGGATTCTTGCTTAAAACCAACCTATTAAATTTGGTTGCTAAAAGACCAACAATCTCCATCGAAAAAACATTTGCCAGAAAATATGGCTTGGAGTTATCATACACTAGTGGAGAACTTAATATTGGCCACTACTATAAATACGACGGCTTTTTATTGAGGGCAAAAAAATACACTCGTGAAATAAAGACAAGGGATGCTATTCCTTTTTATGGTGCTTACATAGGCAATGTAAACAGAAAGATAGTTAGAGATGGCTATTATGAATCGTGGCTTTTTAACCAAAAAGAGAAGAATTTTGAAGCAAGCTCAGTAAGAGTAGGTGGAAATTTTGGCATTTTATTTATACCTGGAAAAAGATTTGCATTAGAAGGATCGACCGGAATTGGTTACGGAAAATACATAAGCACAACCAATTATACCCAATATGCTATCCCAAAAGGCTACTTCGATTTCCAATTGTGGCTTTCAGTTGGATATTATTTTTGACGGAATTATTATTAAAGCTAAAATTAGTAGTTTTGAATATGAGAAATTTTTCGCTCCTAATTATTATTTGCCTATTTGCATTAACTGCTTGCAATTCCAACAACAAAAAAGATGCAGGCTCTATTGAGTTTAAAAATGTTAACCAAAGCATTACCAAATCTTTTTCGAGCTTAAAAACGCTTGATACGTTTAAGATAGAATTAACTGGCCGAACACCAGAGGATATGGTTTTGAATTTCACCATAAAAAATGTTGAAGGAAAAGAAATATACAGTACGAAAATAAAAGGCACTGAATTATTGGGAAGCACCGATCCAAACGTAGATTTAACCAAAGAAAAAGATCAGATTATCTTTTTGAAAACCATTGCCGATGATTTTTTTAGTGATGATAATTTTCTTGAACCTGCTGTAATGCCAGAAGATAAAGCAGATAATTATGTTCCCGATAAAGCGCTTTACGAGGAGCTTAAAAAATCGGGGTTAAATGGCTTCAAATATCGTTTGGGCAAGGAAAATAACCTTTATATTGCCTGGAGTGAAAAAGAGCATAAAGTTAAAATCTATTACAATTGCTGTTAATCACTGAACATAAATAGCTTAAACTCTGCCGAGATGGCTAACAGAAATTTATCTAGCATATATTTATTAACCAGCAAAAACTAACCAATTGCTTTGCATTGTTAGATTAAAATATAAATGATCGTTAAATATTTAACTTTTGGAATCTCAATAACATTTATTTCCTGGATAGTCGGGATGATTATTAATGCTTTTTTAATTAAAACAACATTCTACGATAAAAATTTAACTTCATTAAATTTTATTAAAAGCAAAAAGCTGAACAAACGAATTGGGATTGGAATTGTAAAATGGATTGTAAAGAATACTTTCTTTAAATTTTTCAATCCAAATCTTAAAATGAAAAGGAAAATCGAACTTTCCGAATTAGATCAATTACGGAAAGAAATGACCTTAGCTGAAATTAACCATCTAATTGCATTTGGCTTCGTGGCGATTTTTGCAATCGTGGCGGTTGTAAAAGGCAACTACATGTCTGCGTTGATTATGATGTTGGTAAATATCCTGATGAATTTATATCCTTCCCTATTGCAGCAAGAAAATAAGCGTAGAATTGATAAGCTAAAGCTGGTTTTTAATCGAATTAACCCTTCTTTCAAACAACAGGCTTAAGTTACTAAACCCGGTTGTAGCGGTATACTTTTTCGAAGTACAAACTTGGATTTTGCAATTAAAAATTGCGAAAAAGATTTAGCGAAAAACGGGACTTGTGTTGCCAAAAGCCTCAAACCTTAATTTTCTTACCTATATTTTTTTTGTTTTATTTTTTAAAATTCTGATAAACACAACATTATCATTTTTAAAATATGTTATTTTTAAATCAGCAGAAATGAGGAATTTTCTTACCTTTGTATCCCGTACAAAAAGCAGCAATTATTACATCAGCTGTAAAAAATCACAATCATGACAAAGTATATTTTTGTTACGGGCGGTGTTACTTCCTCTCTTGGAAAGGGCATCATTTCCGCTTCTTTAGCTAAACTTTTACAGGCACGTGGCTACCGTGTAACCATTCAAAAATTCGATCCGTACATTAATATCGATCCAGGAACTTTAAATCCATACGAACATGGCGAGTGCTTCGTTACCGAAGATGGTGCAGAAACCGATCTGGATCTTGGTCATTATGAGCGTTTCTTAAACGTTCCAACTTCTCAGGCAAACAACATCACCACTGGCCGGATTTACCAAAATGTAATCAATAAAGAACGTAAAGGCGAGTATTTGGGAAAAACCGTTCAGGTTGTGCCGCACATTACCGATGAGATTAAACGCAACATGCGTATTTTAGGTGAAAGTGGCGATTACGATATTGTAATTACAGAGCTTGGCGGAACAGTTGGAGATATTGAATCTTTACCTTTTATAGAAGCTGTACGTCAGTTTAAATGGGAAGAAGGCAGTACAAATGCAATTGTGATTCATTTAACATTGGTGCCTTATTTAGCTGCTGCCGGCGAATTAAAAACAAAACCGACCCAACACTCGGTTAAGGCTTTGTTGGAATATGGAATTCAGCCAGATATATTGGTTTGCCGTACCGAACACCACATTTCTCAAGATATCAGAAAAAAAATTGCATTATTTTGTAACGTTAACATCAATGCAGTAATCGAATCAATGGATGCATCTACCATTTATGATGTTCCGTTGCTGATGTTAAAAGAACAATTGGATAAAACAGTTTTATCAAAATTAAAACTTCCAACTAAAAACGATCCGGATATGGAAAGCTGGAAAGATTTTCTTGGTCGTTTAAAAAACCCAACAGCCGACGTAAAAATTGGTTTGATTGGGAAATATGTAGAATTGCCTGATGCTTACAAATCGATTATCGAATCTTTTGTACATGCAGGTTCTAAAAACGAATGCAAAGTTCGTGTGGAATACATTCATTCTGAAGGACTTTTCCCAGATAATGTTAAAGAAAAATTAGGACACTTACATGGTGTTTTAGTCGCTCCCGGCTTTGGTAGCCGCGGTATTGAAGGAAAAATTGATGCCATTAAATACGTTCGCGAAAATAATATTCCATTCTTTGGTATTTGCTTAGGAATGCAATGTGCCGTAATTGAGTTTGGCCGCAATGTTTTAGGGCTGAAAGATGCACACACTACAGAAATTGAAGAAAATGCTGCAAATCCGGTAATTAATATGATGGAAGAGCAGAAGAAAATTACCAATAAAGGTGGAACCATGCGCTTAGGTTCTTATCCATGCGACATTAAAAAAGGCACCAAAGCTTTTTCTATTTATGGAAAAGCCCACATTAACGAGCGCCATCGCCACCGTTACGAATTTAATAACGATTATTTAAAGCAATATGAAGAGGCTGGAATGATTGCTTCGGGTATGAACCCACAAACCAATTTGGTTGAAATTGTGGAGCTTAAAAACCATCCTTTTTTCGTTGGCGGACAGTTTCATCCTGAATTAAAATCAACAGTTGCAAATCCTCACCCACTTTTTGTTAAATTTGTGGCCGCTGCAATGGAGTTTGCGAAAAAGAAAACGAATTAAAAGCAGTATAAACATAAATAATGGATAGAAATACCTTTACAGGATTGTTCCTGATCATGATCATTTTGGCAGGATCATTCTACTTTTTTAAGCCAAGTGAGGCTGAAATTAAAAAGGCCAAAGAAACAGAGCGAGCTGACTCTATAAAAAAAGCTGGCGTTGTTGCCCCTAAATTAGATACTACAAAAACTGCAGCCGTTACTCAACCAGCTGTTGATTCATTAGCCTTAAAAGGTCCTTTTGGTACTGCTTTAACCGGCACAGAACAAAATGTAACTTTAGAAAATGAAAACTTATTAATCACTTTTAGCAATAAAGGCGGTAAAATATCCTCAGTAGAAATTAAAGGACAGAAAACATTTAATGGTAAGCCATTAATTTTGTTTGATGGAAACCAGAACAACTTTGGATTAAACCTTAACGCTGCTGGCAAAGTAGTTAACACAAACGATTTATTCTTTAAGCCAACAAAAGCAGGAAATACTTTAACCATGCGTGCCGATTATGGTGCAAATGCCTATGTAGAATATGTTTACGACTTAAAAGGCTTAAGCAACAAAGTTGGATTCAACATTAATCTTGTTGGCTTACAACAGGTTATTTCTGGAAACAGCATTGGCTTAAACTGGGAAACTGTTTTATTGCAGCAAGAAAAATCTATTGAAAGTGAACACCGTTACTCTGCCCCATACTACAAATATCTGGACGGAGATGTAAATCACCTAAGTGTATCTAAAGATGAGAAAGAGGATTTAGCTAAAGGCAAAATCCAGTGGTTCTCTTTTAAACAACACTTTTTCTCGGCTTCTTTAATTGCAAAACAAGCCTTTGAAAAAGGCAGCTTAGAGGTTAAGATACCAACCGCTCCTGGCCAGGTTAAATTTTATGGTGCGCACATGCAATTGCCATATGCGCATACTGCAAATCAAGTGTATGAAATGGAGTTCTACTTTGGTACAAACAAATTCTCTGCTTTAAAAGCTCAAGGTTACGATTTAGAGCAACAGGTAGATATGGGTTACTGGCCGTTAAAATACATTAACCGTTTCATCGTATTGCCTGTATTTAACTTCTTAAACAGTTTTGGCTGGAACTATGGTTTAATAATCCTTGTACTTACCATCCTGTTAAAAGTTGCTTTATCTCCATTAACATACAAGTCATACTTATCGATGGCTAAAATGAGGGTTTTAAAACCAGAAATGGATGAAATTAAAGCTAAAGTTGGTGAAGATAATCCTACTCTAGTACAACAAGAATATTTAAAGCTCTATAAAAAAGCAGGTGTAAATCCGCTCGGAGGATGTTTACCAATGGTTTTACAACTGCCGCTGGTAATGGCTTTCTTCTTCTTCTTCCCGAATTTATTCGAGTTAAGAGGCGAAAGTTTCTTATGGATGAAGGATTTATCTACTTACGATGAGTTTATTCGTTTTGGTGTTAAATTACCATTTATTGGCGATCACTTAAGTTTAATGTGTGTATTGATGACGATCTCTACATTGATTATGACTTATTTTAACAATCAGGTTTCCGGTGCTACAGGACAAATGAAGTATATCGGCTACATTATGCCAGTTATTTTCTTAGGTGTTTTAAACAGCTACCCAGCCGGATTAAATTATTATTACTTCTTAGCCAACTTAATGACTTTCGGTCAGCAGTTCCTGATCCGTAAAATGGTTGATGATGAGAAAATCCACGCATTAATTCAACAGAATAAAGCCAGGCCAGTTGATGAGAAGAAGAAAAAATCTAAATTCCAAACACGTTTAGATGATTATATGCGTCAGCAACAGCAAGCAAAAAAATAATTTTATTCTATAACGGCGTAATTTAATATTGAAGAATCCCGATTGTTTTAAAACAGTCGGGATTTTTTTATTTATCCCCAACCAAATTCCTTTAAATTGTAATATTTGGCATACATGTTTCATAATCTTCCAAAATTTTCCAATTTTAGAAGATTAAAATCATAACCAACAAATTAATTTATCCTTAAAATGCAAAAAAGACTTACAATAATTCTGTTATTCGTTGTTAGCTTTGCTTACGCACAAAAAAAACCTTTAGATCATTCTGTTTATGATACGTGGGAAGCTGTAGGCATTAAGCAATTATCAAACAATGGCCAATGGGCTTTGTACGGTGTGGTACAACAGGAAGGTGATGCAAAACTGTACATCTCTAATTTAAAAACCAATACCAAAATTACAATTCCAAGAGGTATAAATGCCGAGTTTAGCAATGATTCTAAGTTTGCGGCATTCAACATTAGACCTTTTTACAAAGATCTGCGCCAGGCAAAAATCAAAAAGAAAAAATTGGATGAAATGCCTAAGGATACTTTAGGAATAGCAAATTTAACCACAAATGCCATTATCAAAGTGGCTCGCGTTAAATCGTTCAAGTTTCCAGAAGAAGGTTTTGGGGTTATGGCCTATCAATTAGATAAGTTAGATACAGCTAAAAAAGTACTCGCCCCTCAAAAAAAAGACAGCGAAATTGATTTTGCAGATGATGAACCGGGCACTGGTCTAAAAAAGGAAGAAGGAACTGATTTAGTAGTTAGAAACCTGCTAACCGGTACAGATAAAACCTATAAATTTGTTACTGATTATACTTTTAGTAAAAATGGCAAGCAATTGGTTTTTGCCTGTAGCGGATCAAAAAAAGACAAGTCCGCAGCTCAAGGGGTATTTTTGCTGGATACTGAAAAAGGAACACTAAAATCTTTGGTAAAAGGAAAAGGCTCATTCAAAAATTTTGTATTTGACGAAGAGAGTGAGCATGTTGCTTTTGTTGGCGAGCAAAGCCCAGAAAAGCAAGAAATTAAAAACTATAACATTTATTACAGCTCGTTAACTTTAGATACCGCTCAAACCATTGTTGACTTTGATATGCCTGGCCTGCCTGCAAAATGGTCGGTAAGTGGAGATGGGCGTGTAAATTTTAGCAAGGACGGCAAAAAATTATTCTTTGGCATTGCTCCTATCAAAAAAGCTAAGGATACTACCATTGTAGATTTTGAAGTAGCTAAAGTAGATGTATGGAATTATAAGGACGACTATCTACAGCCAATGCAACTTAAAAATGCAGATCGAGACAGCAAGAAAAGCTACCTGGCCGTAATAGATGTTTACAGCAGCGATCCAAAAGTTGTTCCATTAACCGATTTTAACTTGCCAGATGCCAATATGGTTGGAGAAGGCGATGCAAACTTTGTTTTGGCATCTACAGATTTTGGTCACCGCATTGAATCTCAATGGAGCGGTTCTACCAATAAAGATTATTATTTGGTTGATACCAAAACCGGACAGCGCAAAAAAATAATCGAGGGCTTAAATGGTTATGCAATGGCTTCTCCTGGTGGCAACTATATTTTATATTTCGATAGAAAAACAGCTAACTGGTACACTTATAATGTGGCCACCGCAAAAGTAACCACTTTAAACTCGGGCTTAAATGTAAAGTTTGTTAACGAAGAAAACGATGTGCCAGATTTACCAACACCGTATGGCGTAGCAACCTGGACGGAAGACGATAAAGCTGTTCTACTAAATGACCGATATGATATTTGGTCATTTTCACCAGATGGAAAAACGCAGCCTAAAAATACTACAGCAGGTTTTGGCAGAGCGAACAAAATTACTTTCCGTTACGAAAGAACTCAAGAAACCAATCGTTTTGAAAGAAGCGTGGATAATAAATTCGTAAAATCCAATGAGCTGGTTTGGCTGGATGGTTTTAATAACCTGACAAAAGAAAATGGTTTTTATCGTACAAATGTTGGTTCTGTAAAAGCACCGGAGTTGGTTGTAATGGCAAAAACAAAATATTCGAATTTGTTAAAAGCCAAAGACGCTGATGTTTACATTTACGATAAGGGCAATTATGTAGAATCGCCAAATGTATATGTAACCACAGATTTTAAAACCGAGACAAAGTTAACAAGTACCAATCCTCAGCAACAAAACTACAATTGGGGAACTGCAGAACTGGTTAAGTGGACTACACCAAAAGGATATCCATCTGATGGTATTTTATACAAACCAGAAAATTTCGATCCGAATAAAAAATATCCCATGATTGTTTATTTCTACGAAAAACTATCAGAAGGTTTATATTCTTATCAGCCACCTGCACCTACTCCATCACGTTTAAACATTTCTTTTTTCGTAAGTAATGGTTATTTGGTTTTTGCACCCGATATTAGTTATGAAACTGGCCATCCGGGTCAATCGGCAGTAGAATTTATCAATTCTGGAGTAGAGAACTTAAAGAAAAACAGTTGGGTTGATGGTACCAAAATCGGAATCCAAGGGCAAAGCTGGGGCGGTTATCAAGTTGCTTATTTAATTACCCAAAATAACATGTATGCCGCTGCCTGGGCAGGTGCTCCGGTTGCAAACATGACTTCTGCTTATGGCGGAATTCGTTGGGAAACCGGTGCAAACCGCCAATTCCAGTATGAGAAAACTCAAAGCAGAATTGGTGCTACCCTTTGGGAAAAACCAGAACTGTACATCGAAAATTCTCCTTTGTTTATGTTCCCGAAAGTGAACACACCAGTTGTCGTAATGGCGAATGATGGCGATGGAGCTGTGCCTTGGTATCAAGGAATAGAAATGTTTACAGGATTGCGTAGATTGGGTAAACCTGTGTGGCTTTTAAATTATAATGGAGAAGCTCATAATTTGGTTCAACGCCAAAACCGTAAAGACATTCAGATTCGTGAGCAACAGTTTTTTGATTATTATCTAAAAAGCGCAAAAGCTCCTGCTTGGATGACGAGTGGCGTGCCAGCAACCGAAAAAGGAAAAACCTGGGGTTTTGAACTCACAGATGATAAACCGTAATATAGTCTAAAGTTAGGAGTCCGAAAGGCGGAGGTTTATAAGACTAAACTTTGGCCTTCGGACTCTGGATTAAATAAGCTATTTTACATTCTCAAACAAATATAAGTCAATGGCATTAAGTAGAATTTGGTCGGCATTTGTTATTGTTGCTATTGTTGTAGCCAGTATTAAATGTTTCTTTTTCGGACAAAGTGATATTTTTAACTGGATGGTAATCGGTAAAGCTGATGACCCTGCAAATCCGTTAAAATTAGATGGAATTATACAAACCTGTTCTATTGCGGTAACATTATGTATTGATCTGGTAGGTACTTTAGCCCTATTTATGGGGTTTATGGCTATTGCCGAGAAAGCGGGTGGTATTCGCTTATTATCAAAAATTATAGCCCCTTTCTTTTCAAAACTATTTCCAGAGGTTCCAAAAGGCCATCCATCTATGGGGCACATGATTATGAATTTTTCAGCAAATTTATTGGGACTGGATAATGCGGCTACCCCGTTCGGAATTAAGGCAATGGAAAGCCTGCAAGAGTTGAATCCAAATAAAGATACGGCGAGCAACGCACAGATTATGTTTTTATGTTTGCACGCTGCAGGCTTATGCTTAATTCCGGTCAGTGTAATCGCTATCCGTTCAACCCGTAACGCCTCCGATCCAACAGATATTTTTATTCCCTGTATGATCGTAACCTTTGTAGGAACAATGGCTGCCATGCTGATTGTGTCGTTTAAGCAAAAAATCAACATCATTCAACCAGTTATTTTACTTTGGGTGCTGGGGATATCATCAGTAATTGCAGCAATGGTTTGGTATGTAAGTACTTTAAACACGGCTGGCATCACCTCATTTTCAGGTTTACTAAGCGGTGGACTTATCCTATTCATATTTCTGTTAATTGTATTGGGAGCGCTTCATAAAAAAATAGATGTGTTCGATGCTTTTGTAGAAGGCGCTAAAGGAGGTTTTATGACTGCAATCAAAATCATTCCTTATTTGGTTGGAATACTTGTAGCCGTTTGTATGCTTAGAACCAGCGGAACCTTTGATGTGGTTATGAACGGGATTAAACATCTTTTTATTCTTTTTGGGGCAGATACCCGTTTTGTTGACGCACTGCCAACAGCATTAATAAGACCATTAAGTGGCGGCGCTGCAAGAGGTATGATGGTCAGCACAATGATTGCTAATGGCCCTGATTCATTTGCGAGCCGATTATCGGGTGTATTTCAGGGTGCATCGGATACGACCTTTTATGTAGTTGCCGTTTATTTTGGCTCAGTGGGAATAAAAAATACGAGATATGCAATCGGCTCGATGTTGCTGGCCGATTTGATTGGCGTAATTACAGCGATAACAATGGCCTACTTATTTTGGCCCACCTTAAAATAAGATCCAAATAAAAGCCTGTTGAAATATTTTCCAACAGGCTTTTATTTTTATGAGCATTACATTAAATGAATAAATGGTTTTAAGATAGTTGCGCAGGCAGGGAAATTCGATTGATAATTTCATCAATCGCATCAGGATCAATTGCTACGTTTTTTGATGAACACCATTTTTCATTTTTGTTATCCAGCCAGATACAAAAAGAATGGTAGCCATCTAAAACAACAGCATAAGTTTCATGAAAATCGTCTTGAATGCGCATGCAAAATCCTTTAAAAATTTTGCCTCTAACAATAAATTGCAGGGTTGAATAATTTTCTAACATGGCTCATTATATTTTTGGTTAAGTTACAACAACCTATTAACGAGAATGTTTTGTTAATTTTAAGAAATTAATAAATAATTCTACCGCTTTAAACTTCGGCTTAACCTATGTTTAACATGTTGGAGTAACCTTTGGCTATTAAACGTTTTTTAGCAGGTAAAAATATCTCACACTGTAAATTTAAAATTGTCTTGCCACGTTTTACAATTGAAGTTTCTGCAACAATTTCATCGCCTTCAGTTGCTGGTGCAAAGTAATCTATATAATTATTTACCGTTGTAAAACGATCATTTAAACCCATCGTAAAAACTGTTGCTCCTATCAGATCATCGATAATTCCTGCAGTTACGCCTCCGTGTAAAATCTGATAGGGATTTGTCATTTCCCTGCGAACGGTATACTGGCAAACCAAAACTCCATTTTCGGCCCTGATTAATACTGGCGCAAGCCAATTCATGAAGTTTGATGGCGAGTTGGTAATCACCTTACCAATGGATTGCCTTAAAAAATTTAATCTTTGTTCGCTTAATGATTCTTCCATTTTTATGTAAGATGTATTGAGTTAAGATGGATGAGGTAAAGTTAATAAAATATGGATGATGGAAAATGTAATATAGAATTTGTTGCATTTAGTATGTATCAATAATGCATTTCACATTTTCTATCTCACCCTATTAAAATGGTACAATTATTTTAAAACTCATGTTTCTGCCCATGTTATAAATTCCAGATTTTCCATTTGGAGATGCATTGTAATATTCGAAATATTTAAGCCGATTTAAATTAGACTGATAGCTTTTGTTAAAGATGTTATCTACCTGAACAAATACATCACAAAGCGTTTTGCCTGCTTTAGATTTTAAAGTAGAACCTATTCCTGCATTAAGCAAACCGTAACCTGTGGTAAACGTTTCTGTGTTATCCAAGGCATAAAACCTGTTTTGATCAGCATAAAATACACCATCTACCTTAAAGTAAGGCTTATCCAAGATTCCGATGGGTTTCTTGGCGGTTACTTTAATTTCCGATCGGATTTGCAATGGCGGTATAAATGGTAAATATCTGGCATCTCGACCATGCTTAGCCAAAAGTTCCCCGTTTTTATTCAAGCCAACTACATAAGCCAAACTATTATTAACCGTGAGCCATTTTAATTTTGAGGGGTGAAGATTCACGCTGATTTCAGCACCGTATAACCTCGCTTTTGATTGTTGATATTGATAGGTTAAATTACCGGGAACAATAACTACAGGATTTCCGTTTGCATCCGTTAACCGAGACTGGTAAATGTAATTCTGAATCTCATTATTGAACAACTCAAAACTCAGATCTGCATCCTTAAGGTAAGCAATAATGCCGAGGTCTTCCTGAAGGTTAAATTCGGGCTTGAAACTTCGATTGCCTAAATAAACAATATGGGCGCCGGGATCCAGTCCGTTGGAACCAATTTCCGTAATGTTGGGTGCACGATAACCCCGAGCAATATTTGCTTTAATTAAAAGTTTCTCAGAGATGTTGTAGGTTAAACCCAAACTTCCCGATAGGCCATAATAATTCTTTTTAAAAGCAGGAAATTGAAAATTAGCACTGGGATAATTAGCTTCTACCTGTTTGCCGAAGCCGGTTTGCGGATTGGTACCTACATAAAAATCGTTCCATTGGATATTCCGCCGATCTATTCGAAGGCCTCCGGAAACATCAACCTTACCCATTGATTTCTTGGCGAAATAAAAGGCGCCAACATCGAAAAGGTCGTAATCAGGAATGGGAAAATCAGTGGCATCCTTACTCCTATTTCCCTGCAACATTCCATTAATACCAAATGTACTTTCAATTCCAGCAAAGTCTGGCAGATTATATTTAAGGTCGTAATTTAGTGTGTTTAAAACCACGTACAATCCTGCCTGCTGTGGTGCAGTTGGGTGATTATATTCCCGACGAACACTCTGTTGCCCACCAATGAGTACATTTAAATCGCTATTACCCAATTTAAACTGAGTGGTGTTGTACAATCTGTAATGTTGAATGTGCTGATGAAGCGGATTGATCGAATAGCTTTTTAAATCATCATCAGGAACAATCGGCCGATTTTTTATATCATCGGCATAATCTGAAACCTGTTTGGTAAATTTTCTGGATAAGGAATCCCGACTTCCATCCGGGATTTCCATTAGGTTGTTGTAATATGTAATGGCCGTTTTGGAGAAACCCCATTTTTGATCCACCCTTGCCGAGGCGGACAGGTTGTATTCGCGAAAGGCAGTTCCATAAACCAAACCATCTATTGTATTGTAATAATTGTGGGCTGTTTTCGCGGTAGTCCTAATGGCATATTTCCAATCCCTTTTAATGTAAGCCAAGCCAATGGATGCCCCAATCATTCCGTTATTGCTTTGATAATTTGTGGTGAGATCGCCTTTCAGTTTACCTTCATCAAAATTGGGGCTGTAAGGAATCATGTTAATTACTCCTGCCAAAGCATCCGATCCGTAAGTTAGACTCGCAGGCCCCTTAACCACTTCGGCCCTTGTAATTCCATACTCATCAACCTCAATCCCATGTTCATCTCCCCATTGCTGGCCTTCCTGACGCAAACCATCGTACAACGTTAAAACTCGATTGTAACCTAAACCGCGGATGAAAGGTTTTGAAACATTTGGTCCGGTGGTGACCGCTGTAACGCCTG